>Ga0272440_1003483_pt1 | contig 11737 bp, 8 predicted proteins | sample SSMMMBAug17_FD_192440 | JGI IMG/M metagenome (GOLD analysis project Ga0272440, IMG submission 192440) | Marine sediment archaeal communities from Little Sippewissett salt marsh, Falmouth, MA, United States - SSM-MMB-Aug17 | ecosystem: Environmental > Aquatic > Marine > Wetlands > Sediment ... | reverse complement strand
CGTTGGGCTTTAGCCCTACGCTGTTCTTGCAATTGCCGAGATCGTACATTTTAGCTTGATTGCAATTCTTTTGTTACATATATGATAAAACTTCTGTATACCCGAAAACTTATGATCGCCTACTTATTAATTACGCCCTGTTTTCAGAGCCAGAATTATCCAGAGGATTTGCTGATCTGTGTCTGATTTTAAGACCAGATGCCAGAGATGCCGCATTATTTGATTTGCTGTTTGAATTTAAATATGTTCCTGTTTCTAAAGTCTTACAACAAATGCTGGTGAACAAAAGAATACAAAATTGTCAAGGGCAAGAAAACCCTGGACAGAACAGGAACAAAAAAGTTTGATAAAGAAAAAAAAATCTGGGATGACAGTACAAGAATTATCTGAATTTGGACGATCTCAAAGTGCAATCAAGAAAAGATTGTCATTTCTTACGATCGGTTAGGCCATGTATTGTCTGAACCTGGATACGCAATTTTTTGGGGAAGTCATATAACGAGAAATTTGATCAATGTGAAGCATATCTTCAAAAATTTCAATTTCTGACTGTTCGGCATTGATTATAACAAAGCGATCTGGAAATCGTTTCGCCAATGCCAGATACCCTTTACGCACTTGTTCATGAAATGCAATGGATTCCTTTTCAAAGCGATTTTCATTTTGTTCGGCTTGATTTTTTGAAATTCGTTTCCAGGCTCGTTTTAAGCCTTCTTCAACAGGCAAATCAAATAACAATGTTATATCTGGCTTAAGTCCGGCTAATACGATAGTGTGAAGTTGATCTATGATGTTCATATCCACCTGACGCGCAACCCCCTGATAAACAGTCGTTGCATCATAGAAACGATCACAAAGTATTATTTTTCCAGAAGCTATTTCAGGAAGAATTATTTCTTGTAAATGTTGGGCTCGGTCTGCCATATACAATAGTAATTCTGTCATCGGTCCCATAGTGATGTGCTCAGGATCTAACAATATTTGTCGAATTTTTTGTCCAATCATTGTGCCACCAGGCTCTCTTGTCAGGACACAATCCATATGATGCTTTTGTAAATATTGATTTAAAAACCTTGCTTGTGTGCTTTTCCCTGAACCTTCTATACCTTCAAATGTAATCAGCATTATTGTTTACCTTTATAAAATTGTCGCTCCATGGCGTAATGAAACGATGTCCATTCTGAAGTTTCATCAGAATTTTCCATAAAATCCCGAACACCCATTATTTTGGAATCCATATCATCTAAATAATGTAATATGATAGCTTCGAGGGTTTTTGGGGGTTCGGGAGAACCAAATAATCTTGTGCCATGATGACTGGCAATCAGATGCCTCAATTGATTGGCTGTTTCTTCTGGAAAATCAGGAATTGATGCAATTTTTATATCCAACAGTCTAAGCCCAATTATAATATGGTTCAACAGGCGACCTTCATTAGAATACTCAATCATCGTTTGATATTCAAATTCATCTATTTTACCAATATCATGGAGTATTGCACCTGCTAATAATAAATCCCGATCAATTCCCCTGTAATGACATTGAATCAGGCGATCAACTAAACGCGCAACTGACAAGGTATGTTCCAGCAAACCTCCCAGATAGGCATGATGCATTTTTTTGGCAGCCGGTGCCAAACAAAATTTTTGGACAAAGGCTTCATCATTCCAAAATGCTTGAATGATGGTTTTAAGTTCCTTGTTTTCAATCGTTTGGGATTGCTCTTTCAACGATGCAAACATTTGAATGGGATCTCGTTGTGTCATTGGTAAAAAATCTGATGGATTAATCGTATCAGACTGTATTTGTTTGACGGAAAGTATGGTCAGTTGGCTTTCATTTCGGAAAGAGGTTACACGACCCTGTATTTGAACATAATCACCACAATTAAATTCAGCAGTTAATGTCTCAACATTATCCCAAATAACGCCACGTATTGATCCTGTTCGGTCGGTTAATCGAACTTGAAGAAAGGCATCGCCATCTTTTTTACTGGATACTGTTTTTTCAGTGACAATAAATACTTCCTGAACAGCCTGACCTTCAACAAAATTTTCAATAAATAACGTTTTCAACTTTCCAGATCCATTTGTTCCATTTGTTTAAAAAAATAATCATCCGTTGTATCAATTTTTAGAGGTGAAATAGCAATATAGTGATGTTCAAGAGCACCAAAATCGGTGATCATTTCGTTTGTCTGTGAGAACTTTTCATCGCCAATCCAGTAATAGTTCGCATTTCTCGGATCTTCCCTTTTTTCATAGTGTTCATACAGGTGGTAGGTGGCCTGGCGAACCAATCGAACCCCTTTTGTTTGACTGACCGGAACAGGCGGAAAATTAATATTCAGCAATGTGCCAGATGAAAAAACATGCGTGGACATTTTGTCGAGAATATCAGAGACAAATTTTGCAGCTCCGGAATAATCAATTGACTTGTTTATAGCGATGGATATTGCCATGGATGGAATACTCATGGCGGAAGCTTCTCTTGCAGCAGCTACAGTACCAGAATAAAATACATTAAAACCGGTATTGGCTCCTGGATTAATGCCAGAAATTACCCAATCTGGCTTTTGAGATATTAACTGAGAGATGCCTAATTTTACACAGTCTGCTGGAGTCCCATCAACGGCATATCCTTGCATACCATTGGAAATGTTTTTCCACTCTGCTCTCAATGGATTATGAATTGTAATTCGATGGCTGGTGGCACTTTGTTCATAAGTGGGCGCTACAACAGAAACCTCATGTTTATCTTTAAAGGCATCATATAGAGCTTTTAATCCTGGCGCCTGAATACCATCGTCGTTTGTAATCAAAATATGCATACTATCCTTTATCATCTTTTTCTTCATGTTTGTGGCAGCGTACCCGACCTTTTAAAATGTCTAAAAAACCCAGACGATCACCACAAATTTCACAGCGCATTTCAGCGCGCCATTGAGCCTGTCGACGTCTGAGCGCATCAGTGTTATTACGCTCAATCGTTTCGATCAATGCATCTTTGGGCATGATTTTATAATGAATTTGCCACAAACGAATTAAATTATCGTGAGAAGCACTTGCCAGCATCATTCCATCAGGTGAAAAGGTAACAGAACTTACAATATCATTGTGAACATCTAATCCATTTATTTCCTGACCGGTCTTAACGTTCCATAATTTCACTGTACGATCATGGGAGCCTGATGCCAGCGTTAAATTGTCAGGCGAAAAAGCCACACAGTTAATTCGACGGCTGTGCCCCTGAAGTTTCAACGATTGTTTTTTTGAGTTCATATCCAGAAGACGAATCGTTTTGTCATGAGAACCAGCAGCTAACATCATTCCATCGGGAGATATTGCCAGAGCGCTGATATAATTTTTGGTTTGTCCTTTAAATGTGTGCATGAGTTTTTTTGATGCAACATCCCAAAGATAAATAATATCCCATGTTCCTGCTACAAGTTGAAGTCCATCTGGTGAAAAATAGAGGCTTTGAATGGTGTCTGAAAAATTATCAAATGCATGAATCAATTGAAAATTTTTCAAATTCCAAAGTCGAATCGTTTTATCGTTGCCAGCGCTGGCCAGGCAATAGCTATCCATTGTAAAACCTAAGATTTCAACACTATCATTATGTCCTTTTAATGTTGCAACTTCTTCAAAAGTATTTATATCCCATAGTTTGATCGTATGGTCCCAGGAGGCACTGGCTATCCATTGACCATTGGGAGAAAAACGAACACAGTTTACTGCTTTTTTATGGTGATTTATTACAGAAATGCACTCATTTTTTTTCAAATCCCATAGACGAACGGTACCATCTTCGGCACCACTGGCCAGTAATTGCCCACATATAGAAAAATCAATGCTATGAACACTGACATCATGACCTGACAATGTGGCAATATCAATGCAGGCAATGGGGTTATCTAATAAGAATGCAATTTTTTCAGATGCCTGAGCCTGTGTTACTCGTGTCAGGTACTGAAAATCAGTGTTATGATGAACAAGGGCTTTGGTTTCATTGAGTAAATCAAAAATTTCTTTTTCAGCAATATCGGTGTCTTTTTTTGAAGATTCCTTATGCTTAGATACAGACTTGTGCTGTTGTTTTTTATAGAGATGGATGTGTGATGGGTTTGTTTTACCTTTTCCCGATCCTGCTTGTTTACAATTTTGATAATGAATATCTGATTCCTGTAAAATGGGAAAGGCATCCAGGAAATCCATGTAAGAATTGTTTTGATACATTTTATTGGCTTCATTAAACAGAGATTTCCATTGTCCAAATGCCTCTGGTTTTTTTTGTTGATATTTTTCAAGATGTCGATCAGCTATCATTGTCAAATGAAATGAATCGCATTCTGATTTTGCTGAATTTTTGAGCGATAAAACTATTTGATAAAGGTTGTCTGCAAAAGGCAAGAATTCATCATCCATATGCGCTTTTAATCCATACAATGGATTTTTTTCCATCAATGGTTTAAGAATATCCATACATGACATATCTCCCATCGCAGCTTTCAATCGTGCCAGTAAATAAGAAGCTTCGTCAAAATTAGATATAATTTCAAGCGCCTTAGTGGCGTAGTGGACTCCCTCTGTATCTTTTTTCAAAACATAAGCACAAATACCAGCCTGATAAAATGATTCAGCTGTTTTTATGGCATTGTTTTCAACCTGATAGTAATTAGCTGCTTTAATAAACCGATTCAGCGCTCTCTTGATATCTTTAAATTGTGGAACATACAAACGAATAAGACCGATTGTATATAAAACAAAAGGATCATATTTTTCATAATGCTCTGCTTGAATAAAATTATCAAGGCTTTCCTCGTATAATTCATTTGTAAAATGTTTACACGCTTGATCAATATAATAACGCCTTTCTTGCTGAAAATCCGGAATTTTCAACTTGCTAAAAAGATCATCAGTTGTCAGGTTGTTGATAAAACAATGATGTACGTTCAGCGCCATTGTCCACAGATAATATGCACTAACGCTTAAGATATTATCACTTTTTGCGGCACGATCATCTCCTTGAATAAAAATGGTAAATAGTAATTCTGGAAAATCTGCAATATCACTGATTTGGGCATGTCTGTGATGTTCACCAATATACCGTTTTAAAGCATCTTTAGAGGTAAAGGCATTTAATGACAGGCGTTGTTTATTCTGATTGTCAGTTGATGATGTTTTGTTGTCAGTTCCAAAATAGGGATTTAAAACTGAGGAACCATGAGAGAGACGCTTGACAGTATAAGGCTGAGACAGTATATTCTCTTTAGGTGTTTTTCTGTTTGTTGGGGCTGAAAAATCTTTTTTCTGATGGTTTTCTGCATCATTTGTTTCTTGAATAGAACCCGAAATATATTGTTCCCAGGTCTGTTTGTCACGATGGTATATGATCATAATCCATTCTCCCTCAAAACGTCGGAGGATCACCGAAAGGAACGATAAGTTTATTATCATTCCGCTTTGCTACTTTGGAAATCTATAGAAAATTTAATTATATCACAAAAACATGTATGTTCAAAGTTGGCATGTAATATGAATATATCGATATTTAAAATTATTTATCATCATTGAATAGTTTTTCATGTTTTTGTATACGAATTCATTGCTATGTCAAGAATAATATAGATTATAAAAAAGAATTTGTTAAGGCTGTAAAAAGAGATCAGGCAATTACAATCTCTTGAAACAAAACCTATCAATAATGATCATGTGATTATGGAATTATTTTAATTGATCATTGTTCATTGCCCGCTCAATAATTATTGAAGGAAAGGCTATGGTTAAGAAGAAACAAAAAAAAACGCTCGGTCAAATTCTTCTTGAACATCGATATATTACACAGGAACAACTCGAAGAAGCGCTGAGATTAAAAGAAAAGAATCCTGATAAATTTTTGGGCCAGATTCTTATCGAAATGGGAATCCCTCAATCAATCATCAATAAGGCTTTGGATTCTCATCGAAAACGAAAACCCATTGGCCAAATTCTGATTGAACAGAATCTGATTAATCGAAAACAACTTCAGGAAGCATTAGAACGGCAAAAAATTAGTCATAAACCATTGGGTGATACATTGATTTCCCTTGGTTTTATTACTAAAGATCAATATTTGACAGCACTATCCAAACATTTTAACATGCCCACGAGATCTTTGGAATCATTTAAAATTTCAAAATCTCTTCAAAAAAGTATCGGTGAAAAATTTGCTTTAAAAAATAAAATCATTGTTTTAGAAAACTCAGATTCACGTATCCAGCTTGCGATAGCCCGACCAACTAAAGAACTGTCAGATGACCTTTACCGCTTTTTGCCCCGATCCAAAAGTATCCAGTTATTTCTGGCCAGAACTGATGAAATTGAAATGCTGCTCAAAAATTACTATTCTTCACTGGAATCATCAGAAGGAAAAAATAAAGCCGAAATGATTGATACCAGCAACGTAGAATGGGAGACGATTGATGAAGTTGAAGATGATGATGCAACATCTTTGGATAGCGATGCTGCTGCTGGTGCTGTTGCCGTACAATACGTAAATGAAATTATTTTGCAGGCGCATCGAATTGGGTCATCAGATATTCACATTGAGCCAGGAATGGAAAAAAGACCCACTGCTGTTCGAATGCGTATTGATGGTGCCTGTCGTAACGTAATGGAAATTCCAGCAAAAGATATCAAGGCAGTAATATCCAGAATCAAAATTATGTCTGGAATGAATATTGCCGAGCGAAGGCGACCACAAGATGGTAAGGCAAAACTCAAATTTCAGGGGAAAAAGATTGAACTTCGTATCGCAACCCTTCCTACTGTTAATGGTGAAAGTGCCGTAATTCGTTTGTTGGCCTCTGGTGGCGCATTACCTTTAGAGAAATTAAATTTTTCACCACACAATCTTGAACTTACCAAACAATTGGTGACCAAACCTCATGGCATCTATCTGGTGGTTGGTCCCACAGGATCAGGAAAAACGACAACCCTTCATGGTATTCTGGATCATATTAATACAGCAGATCGTAAAATATGGACAGCAGAAGATCCTGTTGAAATAACACAATCAGGACTTCAACAAGTACAGGTCAATCATAAAATTGGAATGGATTTTGCTGCTGTCATGCGCGCTTTTTTGCGTGCAGATCCTGATGTCATTCTTATTGGTGAAATGCGTGACTATGAAACAGCAAATATTGGCATTGAAGCCTCATTGACCGGTCACATGGTTTTTTCCACCCTTCACACCAATTCTGCACCAGAAACCATTACACGATTAATTGATATTGGCCTTGATCCCTTTAACTTTGCCGATGCATTACGAGGAATTCTTGCCCAACGCCTTGTCAGAACACTTTGCTCAGATTGTAAAGAAAAAATTGAAGGTTCTGAAAAAGAATTCGAAGAACTCAGACGTTTGTATGGTCATGACTATTTTGATGAACTTAATTTGGATCTCAAAAATTTTCACTTACATAGGCCTGTAGGATGCGCAAAATGTTCTCATACGGGTTACAGAGGCCGAACCGGTATTCATGAACTGCTAGAAGGCACTGATGAGGTTAAAAAATTAATTGCCATGAAAAAATCGGTTGAAGAAATCAAAAAACAGGCAATGAAAGATGGCTTGCGAACACTCTTACAAGATGGGGTTACAAAAATTCTCAAAGGAGACACAGACCTCATACAACTTCATCGCGTAACAGCAGAAAGTTAATCTTCCGGCTCTACCCATACAATATGTGATTTGTTGATAAAAAATACCCGACCACATCCATGAGCCGACGCTGCATCAAATAAAACAACAAATGGATTATCGGTTTTTGTGAATACATCAGAAACCCTTTCTTTTTCACCAATATTAATTTTTCCGCTCAATGTAGATCCATCAGCTGTTCGAAGGGTAATGTTTTTGGTATTGACTTTAAATTTTTTGTCATAATTTTCTTCTGAATAATTACATTCGTCCATAATAACTCCTTAAAAAAAATGATTACTCATCTTTTCAGCAAAAATAATGCCATAAGAGTATTTATTATTGGACGACCATCCTATCAAACCTTTGCTGAACATTATCCAGTAATTCTGTTTCCATCTCAAGATTTTCAAAGAGTTGGTCAATCATTTTCTGACATTCATGAATTTGTTGACCAATACTGACAATTTTTTTAGACTCCCCATTTTGAGACGCTGATTGCATTTGTTCATTAAGATCATTCAACGCTTTTTCTTGTTGAATAATCTGATTTTCAATTGTATTGATCTTTTTTTTCAGTGGTTTAATTTCTTTGGATCGTTGTTGTATAATCTGTGCGCGTTGTTGTTTTTTGATTTTACGATTCTGGGTATTGCTGATTAAAGCGTTGTCTTTTCCATCTGAAGCCCTGTCTTCAATCTCATTCCATCCTTTTTTTTCTAAAAAATAAGAATATGAGCCTTCAAATACATAAGGTGATTCATCCTGAAAAACAACAAGACGCTCAGCAATGGCATTTAAAAACATTTCATTATGTGTGACCATAATCACAGCACCTTCAAAATGATCAATCGCTTCCAGTAAAGCATCGCAGGCAGACATATCCAGGTGATTGGTGGGTTCATCCAGAAGTAATAAATTTGATGGTGATGCCAATATTTTTCCCAAAAGAACACGTGCTTTTTCTCCACCAGATAAAACCCGTATCGGTTTAAGCGCGTCATCACCTTCAAACATCATAGCACCACAAATATTTCTGACCTGTTGACGTTCGCCATCAATAAAATCAGACATGATTTCTTCTTCAACGGTTCGATCATCAATAAGTGAACTGACATTGGTTTGTTCGTAGTATTGAATAATTGTTTTGGGATGTGCATTTACAGTTCCGGATTTAGCAGCCAATTCATTGGCCAGTATTTTCAGCAAAGTGGTTTTGCCTTTTCCATTGGGGCCAACAATACAAATCCGATCTTTTTGTTGTACATGAAGCATAAAATTTTCGATCATAGGTTGATCTGTATACGAAAAAGAGAGCTCATCAATATGCATCACATATTTGGCCTGAATGGGTTTATAGCGAAATGAAAATTCAAGATCTTTTATGGATTCAAGCTTATCCTTTTTTCCCATTTTTTCAAGGGTTTTAACCCGTGACTGCACCAGGTTTGCCAGTCGGGCTTTGGCTCTGAATCTGGAAATGAAAAGTTCAAGTTCTTTTTGTTTTCGTTCATCATTGAGTCGTGTTTTTTCGTAAATTTCTTCATCCTGAGCAATTTGAGTGTATAATTTCTCAGTATCTCCCTTTATTTTTCGTGCTTTTTTTCGATGAATGGCCAGAATATGTGTCACAACACGATCCATAAAACTACGATCATGGGTAATTAATAATAATTCTCGTGGCCATTGAACCAGAAAATTTTCGATCCATCGAATGGATGTAATATCCAAATAATTGGTGGGCTCATCCAATAATAATAAATCAGGCTCAGAAACCAATGCTTTGGCAAGATTCAGTCGTACTTGATAGCCACCTGAAAACTCACTGGGATGCCTGGACATATCATCCTGAGAAAATCCCAGGCCAGCTAAAACTTTTTCAACTTTCCAATAATGATCTTTTTCATGTTCTGGCAGTCCCTGCATACCTTCTTGTAAAACAGTGTCACATTTAAAATCAATGTGCTGTTTCACATATCCCAGACGATAATTTTTGGGCACCACCACCTGCCCTTCGTCCGGAGCAACCTGATTGATGATCATGCGCATCATGGTTGTTTTTCCATGTCCATTCTTACCCACCAGTCCCACACGTTCTCTGGAATTGATTTTAAAACTAACCTGGTCAAATAATTGTTGCTTTCCATAACTTTTAGAAATATTCTCAAACCGAATCATAGAAGTTCCTTTAGTATCCTGAAAAAATAGTTAAACTCGGGAATAATCATTTTTAGTAACGATTTTTCCAATCCTTAAATCTTTATTGGATTGGGAAAATCATTCGCAATGCAAATCTTAGGAACAATTGAAATATGTTCCCCATTTTATTTTCAGAGCATTCCTTATCATTTAACGCTTATTTTTTCAATCTTATGGAAAGTAAGGAACAATTGAAAAAAAAGTTCCCCATTTACAATTGCGCGTTTCGTGGCTATAGATCATAGAAATAAGGCATGCCTTGTCTCTAAAAACAAGACCTATGCGTTTACTTATTAACCGGTTTTTTACGAGGAAGATTATTCTTCAAGTGTCTAAATTTTGAAAGTTCTCGATAAATTTCTTTCCTCGCACGATTAATATTTCCAAGTGGTCTATGTTCAGGGAGACTATGCCAGGGGGTAAAGGATAGATTTTCACAAAATTCCATCTGGCTATCAGAATCAAACTGCTGTGGGGGAATTTTTATGGTCGCTACTTTTTGAAAAGGTGAAACAGACTCATCCCATTCCACACTTGCATCTTCAATAGGCATTTGTCGCGCATCAGTTTGAAACTGCACCATAAAATCAAAAGTTGCTTCTTGTTCTTTCAATTGATGCTGCATGATTTCCCTTAAAATATTATCTTCTGAATCTAAACTGATTTGTGTCATATTATCAGAAGTAGGTATGATTGAATATTTAACTGCTTTTGTTCCGAATAAATAAGGCGTTGTACTCCAATATCTAATATCTAAAGGATTAACATGTGTTTTGGCTGCTTGCCAAAAAAGTTTTAATTCACGAAGGTGAGAATCAAAGGGGTTAAAGAAAAACCAAAGGAAGCTATGATTTATTGTGCAGTCCACTAATTTATGAAAATCGGCAACATTCCTGATTGGAAATATAGGGTTGCTTAAAAATAAAAAATCTTGCGTTTTTTCGTGCAATTCATCCTCTAATATTTTTTTACCATCCACATTTAATAGCTTAATGGCAGCGCCTCGAATATCATTTTTCATGTCAGATTGCACAGCACCGGCACCATTTGAAAATCGAATCCAGGCGTCAAAAGTTTGCTCATTTTTAAAAACACCAATTCGACACTTATCAGGCAAATCAGGTTCTACAATAAATTCAGCTTTAACGCAGCCATGATGTTTAGGGTGTGCGCCTCGCTTCATTAAAGTATTTGCATAGTCTTTTTCCATCTTTTCCTTCAGCAAATCAATCAATTGTTGCGTATGATATTTTTCATCAGGAGTAGACTGTTCTTGAACAGGTTCAAATTGGTTTAACTGCGTATCATTCATAGCTGCCGAACAACCCGTTATTAAATTAATAAAAATTAATGTAAAATAAATCATGTGTATTTCCTTATGTAATAATTTTAAATACTTTAATATAGTATTTACTGTTTATGCAGCATAACATATAATTATTTAAAAAGATATATTTTACCCATAAACCAAAATTTAATTGATTTTTCCAAAAGCCCACGTTACTTTCATTTGATATGCCAATGATGGTATCATGAAGAAGATGTCATTGATATGGATTTTATCAGTTGGTGGATTTCGTGCTCAAGCATAATAATTAAGAAGATTAAGATGATTTGTAAAGTGAGGCATAATAAACTGTTTTTGTTATTATAGTTAAGCTATTCATTAATCATCTTAATCATCTTAATCAGCGTAATCCAGGTTCAGACAATGAGAATAAAATTAATTTCCCCATTCGTTGGATACGCCCATCAGAGACACCTTTGAAAAATGATGAGTGGAAATTAAAATGATAAAAGCATTCGAATTTGATGAAAAATAGGCTATGAAAGGGGTGTCAAAGAAGGCTAC
>Ga0272440_1003482_pt1 | contig 11738 bp, 9 predicted proteins | sample SSMMMBAug17_FD_192440 | JGI IMG/M metagenome (GOLD analysis project Ga0272440, IMG submission 192440) | Marine sediment archaeal communities from Little Sippewissett salt marsh, Falmouth, MA, United States - SSM-MMB-Aug17 | ecosystem: Environmental > Aquatic > Marine > Wetlands > Sediment ... | reverse complement strand
CCGGGCTTATCATCTGTACGTTTGCGCTTTTGTGGTTTCCAATAAAAAGTGAGTGATTTTTTTAATTCTTTCACAAGACGCGTGTCTGAATTATACGCCAGAATATGAAAATCAAATGTAATTTTTTCATTCAACAGGTATAACAAAGGCAAATCCATTAAAATATCAATGGTTTCATCTTTTTTATTATAACGATACTCTGGATGATTGTAGACTTTGACACCTTCCTTGGTTTCTATCCCAGGATTTTGGGCATCCAGATCTGCATTAATAAGATAACGATCAATATTGATTAGTTTATCTTCTTTTATTTTGATATATAAAACACTATCCATGTGTTTTATTGGAATGCGGCACAGCACAAAATGATGAACACCCGGTAACAATGAAACAGCAACATGAGAGGCATCAGGGCTGATCATTACAGTATGGGTTTTCTTTTCTGCGAACAATTCCGGGGCATCTGGTTTTTTTGTTACTTTTTCCTTAAGCTTCGGAATGGTCTGATGTGCAACACATCCAACAATTAAAATACCAATACATATACACAAGAGTTTTTTCATTTATTTTTCTCCTCAGTATTGTCGTAATTGATCCAGTTCACCGCCAATGCGATTCAATATGGCAAGAAAATGGCTGACCGCAATATCTGCCAGGTGTTTGTCCAGCTTTAATGAAAATCTAAGAAATGCATGTTCAAAATGGGCCTTCACATCTTTATAACGATGTTTTTTGCTGTCAAAGACTGTGAACGACTTTTGATTATCTTGTTCATTTTTTAAATACAACAGATAATCAATTTCTTTCATGTCAAGCAGCATCAGTAGATTATCGTATTCCTGAGCATCCACATATCCTGTATATTCCTGCTTGTTTTCTGAAATAACACGAAAATCAATATCCATTTGATAATGTTGATGAATCGAGCGGATAAACCTGTTTTTGATCTGGTCAGTAATGTTTATATCATCGGATATCAAAGCAATGGTCATGGATTCATTTTTTGCATGGATTGCATGTGACACGCTATGTAATAGCAGAATGGTCAAAATTATTTTTTTGATCACCTTCCACCTCCTTGATTGTCTGATTTTCTATGGTCAAAATGCGATGAATGTTATCATCTTTTGTTAAACGTTCTTTATGTGTAATCCAGAAAAGCCCTCTGGTTTTGCCAATGCCAAGATTATCAGATAATAGTTTTTTCCAGATAATCTGCTCTGTCGAACGATTAAAAGATCTGAGCATTTCATCTGCAAAAACATAGGGGGTATCCAGCATAAATGCCCTGGCAATACTGACCAGCTCTTTTTGGCCATTGGATAATCTGGCAATGGGCTTTTTCATCATGATTTTTAAATCCAGATTGTTTTGTAGGTTGCCATCAAAGGAAAATGTGGATATCAAACAATCCAATTTTTGTCGAATTTTTCTTGTGCTTTCACCGCGCATTACTGCTGGTAACACGATATTGTCTTCCACACTCAAGCTATGGACAAAATAGTAAAATGAAAAAATCATACTAATATACTGACTGCGAACCTTGTTGGCATCTTTTAAGTCTGAAACAGGATAATCAAACCAATATATCCTGGCATCTGGATTAACAGGTTTTTCCAGACCACAGAGACGATTGAACAATGCTGTTTTGCCTGACCCGGAAGGGCCTAAAAGCAAAACAATTTTCTTTTCCGGAAGTGTTAGATTGACCTGGTTCAGATAAATGTCATTATCAAAATGAATATTCACAGATTTACATGTGATGCTCATTGGTTGTTCCTTTTTGGTGTTCATGCATGTCGTGTTTCAAATGATAGCCTGTTAATATGATTTTGTTCGATAATCATGCAGCCAGCAGAAAGAATCAAAATGATGACGCATATTTTGATCAATGCATACCAATCCAGAATAACCGGTGGAAAATAATATGTTGCCATCAGTTGATTGTTCCAAATCACAAACAGTTTGATTGACACAAAAGAAAGGGTTATGCCCAAAAAATCGCTTAACAGCAAACATTTTGAAAACAGAAACAATTGTTTACCATATAGTTTCATCAAAATCAAATCCTGTTGATATTGTCGATAGAGCAGTTTTAGCTGAATGATCATCAAACAAAGCACAATACAAATAAAAAGTATAAAAAAAAGAACCAGCAGCGATTGATATAATGTATGTTTTATTATATGGGGTTGAAGCATGTGTTTTTTTTGTTGAACCTCTGCATCAGGATAAATGGATTGAATATCACCTGTAATTGCAGCAGCATACTCATCAGCGCCATATACATGAAGGAAATTGTATCTCTGACAATGAAACAATTGATTAAAAGACTGGTAGTTCATCAATATCGTACCGGTATGTCGGTTATTTGATGTTTTATCATAAAAAGAATCCAGTATCTGAACTGGGATCTGCTTGCTATCAAAAATCATCTCCGCACTTGTAACACGATCATGCGGGTTGATCAGCCGCATGAGATCTGATGAAACAAGCATCTGGATTTCCTCAAACAAGTTCGTTTGAAGGGGCTTAAATATGATTCCTGCGTAGGCCCGAATTTTACGCAAAAGATAAATAGAAAACAAATCGCTTTCAAAACGATTGATATTCATGCCAGTGTATTCCATGGGGATGTATTTGGAGAGAAAACGAATCATAAGATATTGAATAGATTTATGATTCAAATCGTTATGATCATCATAAGATAATTCCATAAACTGTTTCTCATGATACACCTTGAATGGTAGTTGGGATCCATTGATTTTCCAAAAACACCTGCCTTCCACAAGATGATCGGTATGTTCAACATGAATGATCCACTCATCAGCGATCCTATCGATTTGCAGGATTCTTGCAGGAACTGTTTTTTTGTTTTGAATCAATGTGATTAATTTCCCCTGATCATAATCAATACCAAAAACACGTACATTTTTGGGGATAGTAAGTGTTTCACGTGGATGATTCAATAAACGAAATTGTACGTTAGATAAGTCAATTGAAGCACCTTTGCTGATGTATTTTATAGGGTATTGTTGTTTCAAAACTTGAATTTGATGATTCAACTCATTTTTGGGGATATGGGGTTCAAATAAAAAAGACACAGATGGAATAAAACCAAAATAAATGGATTGATATTGCGCATTCAACTGCATAAACGCAAGAATCAAATACCACAAAAAAATCGCTGCTGCAATGGAGATGCTCATACTGATAATCCCTTTCCAGTTTTTGAAAATCAATCGATAATGAATACTATATGGCTTCATTGTGATATAAACCTTTCTGGCCTGCAAAATAAGCAGATCCCACAAAAAAGAGAATGGACAATATAGCGCCACTCATCACAAATAGAAAAACAGTCCATGTAAATGGCGGTTGCCCAAACTGATCAAGCACAGTGGAAAGGGGTTGAATCAATCGATTGCATAAAACTGCTAGCCCCCACGATATCGTAAATCCCATGCAAACATAACCACTGACAAACCCCATAAAAACAACATACACTGTTTTTTTTCTTCCACCATAGATTTGGGATAATGTAATGAGTTTTTGTAATTCAGTAATTGGGCTTGAAAAAACAGATATCGTTATTAATAGAATCAAGCAAAAAAAAGTAAAGGCAAAAACATAATACACCCTTGTGGCCAGTGTATAAAGCATTGCGTTAAAAAAAGGAAGCCTGTCTGACCATAAAACTGTTGCAATCCCTTTAGAGGCATAGTGTTTTTGAACCTGATAAATGCTGTTGTGAATCGTGCAATGATTTTCAGGGTATATTGTGGTAATATTTTTATTCATTTTCAATTGGTCGGCAAGTTGATTGTCTAACACAAGCCAGGGATGTTCCCCCAACAAAACAAAGGGATTCACCCAGACTTTTATCAATCTGCCTCTTCTGCCTGATAAACGTTCATATGGTGTCATGTGCGGTGAAAGAAACAGGCTGTCTCCATTGAAATCTGATGCTGATGTAATCAATTGATACAAGGCCATATTCAAAAAGATACATGGTTTTTGGCTTGTGTTCCTCTCAACATGATGAATAATTGCCCTGAGATCTTGCTGAGAGGCACTTCGAATACCAATCTGTTTCAGTTTAATGCGTTGACCTTCAGGATGATAAAAAAAATTAAAATCACTTGAGATCGAAAATATTTCCCGCACATGCTTAAAAGATGACACTTGCGCCAGATTTGTTTGTTCGGAATAAATTGCCGGATATACCCCTTTCAAGCGGGAAATGTAGACCCTGTTGTATGATTGAAGATAGTGATATAGCAACAAATTGCAAGCAATAAATACAATGAGCAAGATATATACAAATACTTCTTTTATGGATCGAAAAAAGTGATTGCACAATGCTTGAAAATATATGGTGGAAGGAGATTTAATCATTATTATCTGATTCTGGTGGGTAGTGTTTGCTTTTCAAATAGTTAATGATTGCATATTTGAGCTTTAACCGCGACAATTCATTAAATATTTTTTTGGTTTTATCATATACCAGTTCAAGATTTTTTGATGATAAGGTTCCATCGTAAAAGAATATTTGAATACCAATCTTTTGTTTCTTTGTTTCCGAGTCAAACAACTTCCGGATTATCTGCCTGAAATTGTCTGGTAGTGTGATCCAGCTTAAAACGCCTGTTTCATTTTCCTGTAACAACGTATTCAGATAGTGCTGTTTTTTATTATCTTGAATGGATAAATAGAATGCGTTGATCGTATCATTAAATGTTGTACCGGGTACCATAATGCTTTTTGATCTATAAAAGACCTTTTGTTGTGATGTTTCTAAATTATTGAATTCAACCAGGCTGCTGCTCAAAATTTCATACATATGTTTTCCGATTGCGGACATGAGCATTGCCCATTTATCAGGTGTATTGACGTGTTTTGGAAGTTTATCATGCTTTTGTTCATGATCACATGTTATTTGTGTATATTTTTTGGGAGAACAAGTAGCAGTATATGGTTGCACGTTCGTACCACATACATATTGAATATGGGGTGGAATAAATGATATTGTTTCAAATGCCATCACGTCATTTGTGGATAATATCCAGAATACCAAAAAACAAAATTTGAATTTTTTTATGCGCATCATTCCCTCTTTATTAAAAAAATGAATTATCCTCTTTACTGTCTTTTTGTGTGTCCGATTTTTGGATAGTTGGCGTATAGTTTTTAATTGCCTGTTTGACTGCGCTCATGACTTTCCCCTCTACTGTATTTCTAAAACGCGCGAGATTATTAAATTTTTCTTCGTTCAATATTAAATAACTCAATCCAAAACTGTTGCTATCCCGATAAAAAACCTTGATTGCCATAATAAGGTCATTTTTATCTTTATCTTCTACAAATTCTTCTGCTGTAAATTGATCAATTTCATCGTAAACAATCAAGACAGCCTGATTATTTTTACATACATTTTCCAGGTGAACATCCAGGTTTGTTCCCAGTTTATGATGAAATTTATCAACAGCATCCTTGTTTCCATATAAGATTTTCTGGCCTGTTTCTGGTTCCCTGAGAATTTTGGGTTCGATATCTGTTCGTTGTAATTCGTTCAAGATTTGTCGGGCCAGTGGCAATTTCATGTCAAAGCTGTATTTTGCAAGCCTTTGAAAGCGCCGCTGGTCTTTGTTTTTTATCTTATCAACAAAGTTCATACACGCAAATCCAATATATGTCTTTTTCTGTTTTTGGGGCTTTTTTTCTTGATCCGAAAAAACATCGTTGATCAAGGTGGTATTGAAAGTTATTAAAAAAAATATCAATAAAAAATACAGACAGTGTGTTTTCATAATTTACCTCGCAATGATATCCATGTCGATATTACTTACATATGGGGATCGTATTGATGACATATTTAAACGTCACATATTGCCCTTTATCCTCAATGCTATTATATCCCAAATATGTAAGATCTGGATAATGTTTTAAAACCAGCTCTTTTTTGTTTTTTTGATTCATAGCATAAATGCCCTCACCCTGAATCAAACATTGTTTTTGAGCCATATTGAGATGCCTGGATTTCAAACTTGCTTTCAGCGGCATTGCTCGATTCAAGCATTGGGTCTCAAGTTTCTGCTTGTAAAATGATAAATATGATTTACTGGTAAATGTTATCTGAAAACCATCCCTTCCACGTTTTAAGGCATCGCGTATCAGAGATTCATTCAGGCACATCGCTTTTGGATCTATTCTCGACATAAAAATTCTCACAGCCTTATCATTGAGCGTTGCTTCATGGTGTTGACTGTATGTAATCAAAATTTTGGTATAATTGTCATGGAATTCTTCAGGATTCATATTGTCAATAAAGGCCTTGTCTGCAATTTTTATATCTGTCGAATGAGAGTCTTGTGTTGAATTCAAATAATATTGAGAAGCGCGTCTTAAATCTATTGGACGATTACTTTCAAATAGCGCAAATTGACCGGCTGAATTCTTTTTATATACAATTGATTGCGCATAATAGCTGTTTATTGCATCAATAAACGCTTGAACAGTAACTGGCATTATTTGGGGTTGTTCTTTTTTATCCCCTTGAACACATGACAAAAAATCAATGGAAAGATACGCTGCAATGTGACCGCTATTAAAGTGTATCATGTCTTTTTCAATATTTTTACGAACGTATGATTCATTACACGTTCTATGGGTTGACAGGCTTTGAATAAAATATTCCACACATATTTCTTTTGGATCAGGAATTTTTAATGGAATGGCGATATCATACTGATAATGAAACTGATTGTTCCTGAAATAGGTGTTTGAGATGTTAATGTCAGCAGTCGTTTGCATTAATTCTTGAATATGATCGCGTGCATAAACCTTGCAATTCTCAGCAATGTCATACGTTTCGATTTTTTCATACCCAATGGCATGGATCATCAATTCCCATTTGCCATTCGCAGCAACAATTCGAACAGGAATGCCATCAGAGCTTCGCCATACGTAAAAGCTGTTTTTATCCGATTCTTCAGGAATACTTGTTCGTTTACAAATATAGCGCGTCGCCGAACATCGAAGTTTATCTATATAGATCGTATCCTGCTTATCCTTTTCAAAATATATTCTGGCATGTTGATTGATTCCCTCTTCATATAACATCATTGGCTCATTTTCTTGAATACGCTGTGTTAAAAAACCAATGATAATATTTTCTATGGTTACAAGTGGAATTTTTTCAAAAAGCAGTGTTGGCAAATTATTTTTCTGGTCTACCATCACAGATTTATTGTGCGTTGCCCCTTTAATAAATCGTTTGACTCTTTTTGGCGTATTTTCAGTATCCAGGTAAATGGTATATTTTTTTTCACCAAACTCTAGTGATGTTGAATAAATGGAATCAACAAATGTGCCTGTTTTTTTGGGAAAAAACAGTGGTATGTTATCACCGCCATATTCAGATTCAAATTTATCTTTCATTTTTTTTAGAGATAACAAGCCTTTTTTATTTTCTTTTTTCATTTCTACATAATAGCGAAGGCTGTAGTTACTATTCACAAGATCAATTGCGTGGCCATTGTATGAAATCAATAAACACACCATGACAATTATGATTGATCCAATTTTTTTTTTCAAAATTCCTCCTTATTGCGGGATAAAAAGACAGTGCTTACCCATATGTATGTTTTAATCATCATCTTTCAAGAGTAATTGACAGCGGCACATAATTATATTTTTCTTTAAAACTAAATGATAAAGTATCCTCAGCATCAGATAAATACCAGCTGACTGTCTCAATCGTTTCAGGATTGATGACATCAATTGTTTTTTCTTTCAGACCGGCGGATGGAATAATCTGAAAGTTTTCCATTTTTGACTGGCCTTTATTTTCAATGCTTAAGCGTATTTTATTCTGTTTTTCGATAATCTCAACAACCGCCCAGGGTTCAGGCGGAATCTGGCATCGAATTTCACCAATCAGTCTGTTTGGATAGTATTCAGAGCATTCAGTGAATTGAACAAACTTTTTGACAGGTTCAAATCCGGGACCGGGCACATATATAATTTTTTTTACCTTATAACAAATTTTTGTTCTGTCTTCGGGTATATAGCGTAAAGCCTCCATGAGTTTTTGTTCAACGATTGTCAGGCGAGATAGATTTTTTTCACCATCATGATAGATCTTGTTGGCAGAGTTAAATCTATCAGCGGCAAGCTCAACATTCAAGGAGTTTTCATCGGCCTGACAAAAATGAACACTTCCCCAGATGCTTATTGTCAGAAACGTTATAGATACCATAAATGGTTTTGATTTAAACATAGGCACCTCACTTTCGAGCATTCCTTAGGAATGCTCGAAAATAACTTCTCCATTATTGATATTGTTCGTTTTGAGGTAAATGTACTGTAGAGACGTAGCATGCTACGTCTCTACGCGACCTTCTTCTTTTGTACAATCAAGATAAATTGAGCATGTTATTTTCAGACGATTCCTTAGTGATACCCTGTATAGAAAACAAATGATAATGACAATAAAGAAATATCCTTATTATCACTTTGCTCAAATTTCATAAAGCGATGCTCATAGGTGGCATTAATGCTTACAGATGGATATGGTTTAAGTCCCCCACCAAAAGTAACCCCCTGAACATCTGGCCAGCCTTCACTTTTTTCTGTCGCCTGGGAGTTATAATATCCACCCCTGACAATTACTTTTTTGAGTAAACGAACTGAAGAAAACAATGGCAGTTCTATCAAGGACAGTTCAGCGCCCAAAGACAATTTTTGATACATATTATCGAATTGATCGTTTGTTGTACTCCAGTCTGTAACCCCATATTGTGTGGAAAGGCCCAATAGAACATTGAATTTATCATTTTTTTCATTGGGCTGGATCAGCACCTGGGAATATCGAAAACCGATTGCCCAGCTTGATGGTTTGCCAAAAAATAATTGTTCGGCAGCCTTTTTCTGTCTTTCATAAATATCGGGCGCAATTGTTGTATCATCGATATTTTCAGGAAGTTCTGGTTTATTGTTTGATTTTAAACGATATACCCCCCCAAATTGAACACGTATCCCAGTTCTTTGAAATGTATAGGGAATTGAAAAACCAAAGGTACCGGAGATCCCGATGCTGTCATCAAGCTCTTTTATTTCTCTGGCAAAATATCGGGTGATTCCCATATTGATAAATTCATCTGATTTATCAAAATACCAGATTTTTGAATCATCGTATTGCTCATAAATCCCCTCGACACATGCGCCCAAACTTAATTGTTTAAAGGGTTTAAACGAGAATGCCAGCCCCAGCACATACATTTCTTCAATAATTTCACCATACCCCTTTCCTTCCTCAAGTGGATAGGGTGAAAAAGACCATTCAATGGTATATGGGCTATAGACACCCAATGCCCATCCATATTTGTTTTGATTTGAGTTTAAATAGCCAACAAAGAATTTATGCGCTTCATTGCCCAGTAAACCTGTTTTCATGCCGGTTTGAATATTGGATTGATCAAATATCGATTCACCAATATCTGCAACACTTGTATCTGTATCAATAGAAATCCCTTGAGAATACTCAAAAACAAATCCTGTTTCTCCAAAAACGATACCGGCCGGATTATACCAGATTGCGGATGCATCATAGGGCGCTGCACTGTAAGCACCGCCAAGGCTTTTTGCCCGGGTGCCAGGGTAGCTGATAAATGGATCTGCAAAACTATTGCCTGTAAATACAATATTCATTAAAACCAACATGATCGTCACGAATTGTTTCATCATTATCCCCCAAAACTTGTTGTTTTTCAAGATTACCTTGAGATTATATTGTTAAAAACTGTCAACACATCTACCATTGAGACGTGATTATCTTCAATCATTTGCAGGCATGATTGCTCTACGTTTACGCCAGACAGAATCTGTAATAAACAAATAATATAAGAAACATTGTCTTTTGGAATAACGTCTGCATTGATTTTTGTTTGCAGTTGGGTTGATGCCAGTCGATACTGTTTATTCATATCCCACAATTCAATTTCAAATAATAAGGACATGTTTTCCGCTATATCTGTAAATTGATCCTCAGATATTACAATATATTCATATTTCTTTTGGTTGCCATTGATCTCCCAGGCATCATTTAAAAAGAAAGATTGATTTAATGTCGGACAAACCACTTTTGCATAGACAGTTGCAGAATAAAAATAGCCCGATTCCGGTAAGACATCACCATCCACAGCAATTGTAAATGAAAACGTTTCAAAAAACTGATCATTATCCAAATCAGCCATGTAATTGATATTTTCAATTTGTGCGGTGATCTCAAAATCGGGTAAATCCGGACCCAGATCTGCCATTATGGTAATTGGCGAACTCTTTGATGATGCCAGCAGGTTCGTTTGTGATGTATCCCAGATTTCCACATGGCAATGGATTAAGGTATTATCAGAGATCAGTGATGCCAACTCTTTTTCTGTAAAATGCCAAGAATAATCAATGGATGCATTTTTAATCATTAAAGGTTCAGGTGCCCAAAATATGGCTGGTTTTTCTTTTTGATCATGACAAGCCACATTTCCATAGACACTTGCTGCATTAACTGACAAGCCTCCGGGTTCAACCGATGTGATAAGGATACCATCCATTGTTATATCAAAAGAAAATGCTTCATAGTAGCCATCATTATCAATATCTGTATGATAGTTGATTGATGGTGCATTACCGGATACATCACAATTATCTGATAAAATTTCAATTTTGTCCAGTTTGAGTGCCTGATCATCAACCAGAGCCGAAACAAGGCATATTGAGCGCTGGAGATCCCATATTTCCAGAAATACATATATATCTGATGGGCCAGTCAGGCTGTCTGTCAAAGACTTTTCATCCAGCATCATACGTTCGTCTGACTGATGATCGCCATTGATAATGAGCATGTCATCATGCCACCAACTGTTTAAAATATTATTTTGCTGACGATCTTTTGCAATGACTATTTTGAGATTGGTTGTTGCCTGATAATAGATCCCTGTCGATGTGCTGATTTCGGGTATAACATCCGGATCAAACGCAATCTGAAAGCGAAATGTCTCAAAATACCCATTTTCATCGGCATCAGTTTTATACACAATATCATCAAATCGCGCAGTCATTTTAAATTCCGGAAATGGAATGCCTTCAACCGGAATATCATCCCCCGCAACCTTTATATGGTCAGCCAGTAAGTTTTCTCCGGTTTCATCCCATAGTTCAATTTCAAACGACAAATTCAAATTGGATTTGACTTTTCCTAAAAAATCGACATCAGTAAACGATTGGACAATGTTTACTGCATGTGATGGTGTCATGTATATGGGTTCATCAACATGAAACACATAATCAATAGCAGGACAATAAATTCTTGCAAAGGCAGTCAAATAGTTCGCGTTGCTTTCAATGGACTGGATTGCAATATCAAATTCATAGGTTTCAAAAAAGTCATTTGAATTGGTATCTGCCTGTAACTGAACATTTTGAATACGTGACTGAACATCATGAATGATAATTTCTGAATCGTAATCAAAATCCATTGTCCATGATTGGATAGTCGCGGTGTATTGATCACTTTGATTACTTACGTGAAGGCACCATTTCCCCTTCAAATATTCACCAGAAAAGTTCGAAATATCCATACGTTGAAATTCATGAGGAGATTCAGTTATTGACAGGCTGTATGACACTGATATGGCGCTGTTTGAAAGGGTGATTGTGAGTGATGCGAACCCAGAATGTTC
>Ga0272440_1003481_pt1 | contig 11741 bp, 5 predicted proteins | sample SSMMMBAug17_FD_192440 | JGI IMG/M metagenome (GOLD analysis project Ga0272440, IMG submission 192440) | Marine sediment archaeal communities from Little Sippewissett salt marsh, Falmouth, MA, United States - SSM-MMB-Aug17 | ecosystem: Environmental > Aquatic > Marine > Wetlands > Sediment ... | reverse complement strand
GTTTTCGGCAAAATCCTATGTTTTAAAATGAAGCTGTGTCACACTTAAGGGTTGGGCAATCACAAATTGAACATTGACCTGTTCTGATGGATCACTGGCATTTCCTACTGGATCTGCGGCAATGGCAGTAATTGCATTGTCGCCTTCTGCCAGTTCAATTCCTGTCATGACAAAACTTCCTGAGTTTTCATCTGCAATGGTTTTACCCTGTGACAGGCCATTGACAAAGACCTCAACACTAACACTGGGCGTTGCCTCACCAAAAAGCGTGATATGTTTGACATTGGTTATTGCAGGCGGCGGATAAATAAATGGCGGCGGTGGGGGATCAGATATCACCGCATAATAAACAACATAATTGTTAAAGTGGTCCAGAGTTGTTGTTAACATGTTATTTTGTTCATCAATATCGGCAAATACGTAGATCCATCGTTGAATAATGGGGTTCCAGCGATAAATCTTTAACGTGTCTTCCTCGATGTCGCCCAGTTGGTCATCAGTGTAAAACATTTTTAAGGTGCATGTGGAAAGGAATTTATAATTTGCGGGCAGAAATTGATATATTTTGCCAACCTGAGTTAATTCCGGATCATCCACTGCAGGGGCTTCTTCGTTTTTCATTTCATTGATACAAAACAAATCCGCATCCGATGCAATGGCACCGCGGGGAATACTGAGTTGAACCAGGCCATCATTACTGACAACAGTTCCGCCCCAACGCTCGATTAAAGTGGCAACATTGACTGTGACTGAATCATTAAAGGAGTTGCCATCAGTATCAAAGACAGTGAGGCGGATCGTGTAAACGCCTTTAGGGAGTGGGGGATAGGTGTCCCAACTGGCGACGTTGCCGAAAATCGTTAAAGATGGTGGGATGGGTTTGTAATCATCAAAGACTTTATTATTGGATGATGCAATGATATTCCAGACTTGTGGATCATCACCGGCTCCATATTCAACCACATAATTTTTAAAATCCCTGGCTGATGCAGTGCCAAAGACCGGTACTGTTGCGTAAACCAGAGAATTCTCGTAAGGCACTCGAATTTCTGCGGTAATGTTTCCATGATCAATGGAAAAACAGCCCACCGATAATTCAACCTGTTCAGTGCCATTTTTATTTCCAATAATCAAATCACCGGCATCATCCACAGAAACAAATGCGGGCGATTCAATATTCATACTAATTTGTTGCCATTGGTCGCTGCTCGTATCTGGCAATTGGGTGATCACATGGCCATAGGCATTTAACTTGAATATGCGGCTATGACTGGCGTCCACAATAAACAGGTTATCATTCAGATCAACAAAGAGGGTTGTGGGGGTGAGCTGCTCATGGCCCAGGTTTTCTGCGGTCAGAGTATATGCTAAGGAAGCATTCGCATTTGTTTTATGAATCACATGATTGACAATTGTATAAGAACTCAAGTGCGTATCAACGAGATTTTGCACAGGTGTGATATCAGATGCACTGGTTTTTGGCATTAAGGCGTAAACGTTACTGTCAATTATATCATCCAGAGTTGTGAACTGAAAATGATAGCGCCCAAAAGGCACCTGATTGCCATTCCAGTCTGTGCCATCCCATTTTGCCTGCCAGGTGCCGGCTTCCAGGTATTCATTCACCAGGTATTGGATGGCATTTCGTTGATTGTCATAAACTGTCAATAGCACGTAACTATCTTTTGAGGTTGAATAACTGATGATGGTTTCACTGGTATCATCCTCAGTGATATTGGACGCCACATTCCATGAATCTTCCTGGGTATCATTGTAGCTGGAGCTGATCGTTGTCTTGTCCCACCATGCACGCCCATTATAGGTGATAAATGCCATGCCTTTGACTTCTTTTCCACTGAGTCCAATGACCGAAGCCGGAATTTTTAACCGAACCCATTTACCAGTGACCGGCATCATCCCCATTGCATACAATGATGCGGACCCGCTTTGGCCATCGGTGACCACTTGATTACTTCCCCAATATGCGCGATGTTCGCCATTGCCATCATCTGTGTAAAACTGCAAGAGTAATTCCTGAGGCGTATTATCCGGGTCCAGGTAGACATATTGAATAATATTGTCTTCTGATGTCAACGACAGCGTTTGATCGGCATGAATAAAATAATGCACACTTTTCCCTGCACGTATGGGAGCGGTATGAGATTGAATCCCACTATAGGCAATGCCGGTATCCCACTGCCAGTCACCCACAACTGTTGTGCCTTCAGGGAGTTCATCATCAATCCAGACATCTTTTGAGTCGCTGGTTTCAACATATCCTTCCTGAGCCAGATTGGTGGTTCGATTCACCGCATTAACATGGACAGTCATCAGATTGGGCTGTCTATCAATGACAAGGGGCTTTTCAGCAATGGATACATTTCCAGCCTGGTCATTGACTGTGATGCGGAGGGTATAGGTGCCATCATCAAGTGTACTGGCATCAAAGGAACCCAGGTCTGCATTTTTGACTGCTGCTTTTTCGTAAGCAATATAGACATGGTGGTCATAATTAAAGCATTCCAGGTAATAGGTTTGAAAATGATCATCCGATGCCGTCCCCCAAATGGTAAAATGATTGTACTCCGGCGAATGGCTTTTAATTGCGCTTATTTTCGCAACAGGTAAAGTGCTATCCACAACAATTTGATCAGAATGCGTCCAGTAATCCATTGCATTTCTAATATTGACGCCATTGATAATAAATTTGTAAGTGCCATCTTCAACCGGAATGCCATTGTCATCCAGACCATCCCAAATATCAGTATGTTGGCCGGTGGTACGTTTTTCATATTTTAATAAAGACCGGATGAGATTGCCTTCAGTATCGTAGATTAAAATGCTGATCAGGGATGAGGATTGAACATCATAAGTGAGTTCAAGATTCGCATGATTCTCATTGGTGTGACTGGGCGAAAATATATGAGAAATAACTTCAATATCTGGCGTATGATTATTTAAAGCATACTGGATATAGGTTGGATCTTTATTAATGATAACACATTCACGTCGGATCCGCTCTTTGCACCAGCCATTATCGCACCAGTTATCGGTGCATGGATCGCCATCTTCGCAGTTTTTGGGGACAATGGCACCATTGCGGCATTCCTCACAGGGGGCGTGTTCTATTGGTTTGTAATGGCATCGGCAGTTTGCGTAGTAGTCTGTTGTGCAGGGGTTGTTGTCGTTGCAGTTTTTGATGACGCCGGTTCCCTGAAGGATGATTGTTTCGACTTCTGAATCCTTGTTATTGCTTATTTCTATGGTGAGTGTTTTTTCACCTGCAGATAGCGGTTCAAAAATTGCTGTAAGATAAAGGCTTTGGGATTGTTTTAGAAGGCTTTGATCGTTGAAAAAGTAGTGAAAATCGTCTGCATTACCACTAATTGTTGATATGGATAAGTCTTTTTCATCAAGATTCGTATCAGAAATTTTAATGGATACTTCATTTTTGCAGGTGATATTTGTTTCACCAAAAAAGATTGTGCTTTCATGGCTTGCGTTATCTCCAAAGGTAATATCCAGGCCCACCATTATTTTTGCTGCAATTCCTGACGTTGCCCCTTTATTGTCAGTTACATCCAGTTCTACGATATATGTTTTGGCTTCCTGATATTGATGTGTCGGATGCGTTTCATTGGATGTTTGACCATCGCCAAATTGCCAGACACGATGAACGATTTCGCCATCATCAGTAGACTTGTCTTGAAATGTGACTGTGGAGCCATCGATTGTGTAACCAAAATCAACATATGGCCAATAATTGTCGGTGATCATCATGTTTATTGTGTCACTACCTGAATGCCAGTCTGAAGAAGCGGCTGTTATGATAACTTCTTGAGGGGTGACGACTTCTGTATCCTGAACATAGATTGAAAATGGAGCAGTATTGGAACTTGCTGGTAGAATCATCGTTGAATGAAGTGTAATGAATGTGGAATCAGATGAAGATAAAGTGATTTCAAGATCTGTATCCTGAATATCAAGTGTGCTGATTGTTATTTCTCCTTGGAGAATTTGGCCATCTGCTTTTGTTTTTTCAGGTGTTGACACGACCAATGTTTTTCTGGGAAATAGAATAATGGGAATTTCATAGTAATTATCTCCTGCAAGCGAATCGATTTGGTCTCTGCTGTCATATGTTTCATATCCTTCATCTGCAACTGATAGATAGTAATTACTACTTGGGTTGATATCTTCTTTTTGAAATGAAAACATGCCATCACTTGCAGTTTCAAAGCTAAGAATGGGATCAACAGTATCATTTTCAAATAATTGAACAACAATGCCATTAATGGGTTGATTGGCATAATCAACCACAATGCCTTTCATAAAATAGAATAATTCTACTTTTAACTGGTTGTTATCTGTTTTGTCGAAGTAAATTTTTCCATTTTCAAATATCAGGTTTTCATTGTCTGGTGCAGAAACCGGAAAACCTAATTTTTCTATCATAAAGCTGTTTTCACGAGTGGTTGGATGGATCCAAAAATCCCATAAGATGTCGGAAATATAGAAAGCAATTTCAGCATTCTCATGATAAAACCATGCGCCCGGATCATGATAATAATAGCGACTTAATCGGTCATTTGACATATTAAAATGAATAAAGGAAAAAGGAATTGATTGAATATCTGAACCGCCGCCCTGTTGAAGGGAAGATACATTACCATAGTATAATTCACAGAATGTTTTTGAATCAACAACGCCAAGCGTATCTCCTGTTTGTACTGCCTGATCCTTGACGATGGTTATATTTTTTAAATGGGTAACAACGAAAGCGATTTTTTGATTATCTGAGGACTGAATAATCACCTGTTTTCCTTGTTTATCATTATCATCACCACCGACAAAAATGACTGTGCCATCTAAAGGCGAAAAGAAGGATTGATTGGCGAAGTATTGCCCATAATTGTTTGTTAAGTCAGTAAAATAAAAGCTGTCTGCAACACCCTCAAATGGCCACCCAAGATAGGACCTGGAAAGGGGGTTTAACTCAACGCCATTTTTTCTGATTAAATACTGCCGGCCCTTAAAATTGGTTTGGAGTGATGATTGAAGAATATCGGATCTGATTTGCTCAAACAATGGATCATTTTGAAATATCATTGCGGCTGAAGTGTGGGGATCATATACATCCTGATAGTACTTTAGAAAAACTTCATGATCATCGGTAAAGTCGATGTTATCATAGCCGATGCCGGATGAACCATTTTGTCGGTATTCATAAATATCCGAATAGCCACCATTAAGCATTCTATCATGATCATGGTCGTAAATTACTCTGGCTTTACAATTACTATCGTTTGTATACTTGTAAATATATTCATCTTTTAGATCGTCTTCATTTAAATAGCTTGATGGATCTAAAGGCATGGGATTTGTTTTATCATAATTAACATCAATTGTAATTCCCTCATTCACGTTTAGTAAACGACCTCTTGAAAAATTATGCAATCCACTTGATAAAGGGACAACGCCATCAATAAAATTATAGCCTGACGCGCCTGCAACAAACATAGCAACACCATCCATAGTATTTGTTGATAAAGTATTATCCCAGCTAAAATCAAAGTCGGGCCATATTGTAAAACCAGCATGATAAATATATTTTTTTGCTGCTTTCTGTTTAATTGTTTCATAAAACTGTTTGTTCAAATATAATAACCAGGGATTTGAAAAAATGGGCACTTCCCTATCTTTTTTTACATATGGATTATCATTACTATCAATGCCAAGTAATTCAATATAGTAAAGATCAAAAGAATCTTTATTGGTATTATAAATCGTTTCATTGGTAAAGACTGTCCCAGCTAGCATTCTTTGGTCCAACAATTCTTCAGAAAACAACAATTGAGATTGAATATCACCTTTAATATCATCGGTTATCAGACCATCATAGTTATCACACATTAAATCGCAGGAACCTGGTGTAAATAAATTTTTTCCAGCAATAAAAGAAGTATCAACGAAAGATGCCATAGCGCCTGGAGAACCATGATGAACACCTGCTAGAGATATGAATAATAATACTTCATCAATAAAATTGTTTTCTTCCATTAAAGATCTGGATACTATTGTTCCCATGCTATGAGCAACAATGATAAAATTATCAAATAGCAAAGCATTTTTAATGCATTCATCTTTTGTTTCCAGTTGGTCCAGCAATTCTTTAAATATTCTGCCATTAAAAGTGACATGCTTATAAGTTGGATAATGATAAATATAAGGTTTGAAGTATTTAAAATCTTTTTGATGATACTTATACATATGAGTTAAAAGATTTCGCCAATACGCTTCTCCGGATACAGGCTGGTCCAGTATATCACCAGGAAGATGTGTATCGACATTGAAAACACCATCCCATGAATAGTCATGCAATATTGAAAAGGCATTATCTTTTGTCCCCTGCCAACCATGTACAAAAATAATGGGGATACGTTGGTTATCCGGTATACCTGGTTTGTCTTTAAAAATACTTCCAGTAGTGCCTTCATCATTATACTTGTTTCTAATAAAAGGTTTTGATTCTTCATTTCCATTCTCAACGAGCTGAAGTCGCGCAGAATCCCAGGTGAAATCTTCTGGTGAGTACAATAAATGCGATGGCAAAACGTCTGCAATAATTTTTGAATTGGATTTATTTTGTTGCTCAGGTTCTAACAGAAAGCTGTCTGTAAATTCAGGATAGTAAACATTATCGAAATTTTGAGAGTTTCCTTCTTGCAAGGATCGTATAAATGTCACGCTATTGATAAAAACATCATTGTCGTCGTCTACCTCACCATTAATTAAATACAATCTTGCTTTATTATCCGCCTCAGAATAATAGGAATGAAGTAAAGCATCTGCCGCCCAGTTACCTGTTTGTGTTGGATTATCGCCGCCTTTTACATGGACAAGATAGACACCTTCATCAATGGGTTCATGGTTAATGATTTTTTGACTGCCCCAGTCATCACCCTGGACTTTCAGTACATCAAATTCAAAAGTCCATCCATCAGTATTTGAATAGTTTCTGGTATTGGATTTTCTTTTTTTGCTATCCGGTAAGTCATTGATGTCGTATTCTGTGAAATCAGGGAGGGTATCTACATTTAGTTTAAAGGCATATTTTCCTTCAGCTGGTTCTGACAGTACTGTGATATAATCGATGATGCTGTCACCATCGTTGTCTAATTGCCCTTTGATAATATCAAAATAGAAAACCTTTTGTGTTTCATAAATTTGAACATTTGCGCGGACTAATGCTGAGGAATGATGATCCTTTCCAAGTATATAGGCAAAAAAAGAATCCTCAGCAGAATACTTAATCTGGCCGGAATCATTCTCAATTTGTGCTTTATTATTATCACTCCTGTGTATCCATCTTTCAAAACCCAATTGATTATATTCTCCCCATTTGAACATTTTGCTGACATCGCCTGGGTCCCAATCTCTCGTTCCATGTCTTAATCCATTTGATTTTCCACCGGCGCCAATGATACGATCGGTTGCAATGATATCTTCATTTTCTCGAGTTCTTTTTCTTTTTAAAAGAGATATAAAGTCTTCATTGTTCTTCCATTTTCTGTAAACAATTAAAGATACCGGTATTTTATTCTTTGAAATGAACAATTTAAAGCAATAGGGTGACGTTATTTTCGCGATTGCTTTATCAATAGGATATTCATTAATAACAAGCTCTTTGAGAGTTATTTCAGAATTTGATAAATAACTTTCTATTGAAATTTCAATATCCAGTTGATTGCCTAATGCTTGTAAAACATCTGTTAAGGTTGTCTCACTGACTATATTTACTGATATTGTTTTGTTTTCATCATTATAGTCAATCAAGCTTTCTGCGAAAGCTGAGGTGATAAACATCATAAAAATAATTATGAAGAAAGTTAGATTTTTCATTTGGAAACCTCGTTGGTTAAATTTTATAATTCAATTGTTTTTCATGGACGCGTATGCCAAAAAAGTCGGACATTGCTTTTCTTAGCCCTGAAAGGGCTTAACATACCAGCCCAGGGCAACGCCCTGGGTAGCCTTGAGCGAATATTTTTGAGACACATAATTATGTGTCGCCCTTTCAGAAAGCATTAACTATACCATGAAAAAACATTATAATTTAAGTCATTACGTATTTGTTCCGCTTAAGAGTAACAATACGATCGTTAAACTCCTTTGCCTGAAGGCATTGTTCCATAATATAGTTCCATTTTGTCGTTATTGTCTCAGAATATTCAGAGTATCTTTTTGTGAGCTTTTTCATTTTTCCCTTCCTGTTTCTGATAAATCTTTCTTTCGCAGGCTTTTGGGCAAGGTAGTTTTCAATATCAGCATTACATTCTATATTCATTAGAATACTAGTGTCGTTTTGCCCATAACAGGCCACTGCAATCCAGGCTTCAATGCATTTTGAAGGAATACACATCACAAGCGGTTTAAAATATTGTCCACTCAAGTTAAGCCAGTTATAAATGACTTGTTCAAGATTTGTTGTTGTATTACTTGCTGGTGGACATGGAGATACACATGGAAGATCATCTTTTTTAGGATTTAAAATATTTGCATCTCTATATTTCTTCTCTGCTACGTCTGCATCCAAATGAACAATTATGATATCAAATTGTTTCAATGAAGGATTATCTAAAATATCAAATCCCATATCAACAACCTGTCTACACCACCTGTAAATACCTCCCCATCCGCTACCAGTCGTTCCAAAACCACCATCATCATTAAAGCGTTGCTCTGGTTGTAACTGTATCATTTTAAAAGTGTAGTCTTGAAGAATATGATTCAGTACAGACTCTATAATGATACGATCTGTAGTACCTTCAACAACAACCCCAATTTTAAAGTCAGACATTTGGAACCCCTCCAAGATGCCCCATGAGCCATAATCTTGAAAGTGGCCATCCTTTTTCATGACTTAATGTCAATAGTTCTTTTGTCATGACGATTCTGGTTATTTCTGTATGACCTTGATTATTTCTATCAACAGAAAATAATCTGATTCTGTCATCCTGAAGATGAAGACCATCCAATACTGCGGGGTTATGCGCTGTAAAAAATAATTGAGGGCTTTTCTTGTTTTGCGTAAACCATTTGCATAATAATTTTGCTAAATTAAGAATAAGTCTTGGATTTAGTGCCTGATCCAGGTTGTCTATTGCAAAACACTTTGGTGAATTCGGTGAAAGAACTAATGCTGTACAAAAAAGAATATACAAAACACCTTCGCTTGCATCATATGCACTAATTTGATTATGTTTTGTTTTCATGTATTTGTCTGTAAATCGGATTGTATTTTTTGTTCGGGCAACTGAGGGTGATAAAATAGATTCTGCATTTGATGTTGTATCAAAAGAATTGGTCCAGTCTATCAGAGTCAGTATGTCATCAAAAGCATCTTCAATGAATTCATCTTTTGAAATAAGACTTTGCAATTCTATAATAGCATCAGCCAGTCTTCCACCAGTAAGGCCAACAGGCGCTCTTGGGTGTAAATCAGGAGAAATTCCACGCAAAACAGGGGTGTTTGGATAATATATAGCGTAATTCTGTATGATATTTAATAAATCGACACCTGAAGTATTCGCATCTGAAGTATTTTCTATCATTTCGATACGTTTTAATGCCGCATATCCTTGTTGATTATTTTTACTACTCTGTTTGGGAGATCTTTTTAATATAATTTCACCATCTGATATCAATTCTTCAGATTTAAATTGCCACGCAGACCCTGAATTATCTTTTAAATTATCTAAAGTTACAGAGTATTCGGTTTTATCAGTTTTGGCTTCAAAAAAAATGTGCGGCGCAACTATTTTTTCTTTAAAAGCTGATTTATAAATGCCTGGCATACTCAAACGAACACCTCGTCGCAAAAGGGATTCATCATCAACAATTCCAGATGCTGCCGCAGAAAGCACACCGATTGCTTCAAGAATATTACTCTTACCACTACCATTTGCTCCGATCAATATATTCATCAAACCTGGAAAGAATTCCTGGTTAAGAATAGATTTAAAATTGCGAATTGATACTTGAGTTAACATTTCATTTATATCTCCATTCAGTTGTGTTTCATAGGGTCAATATTTATAAATGTTCATTAATATTCATTAAAAAAACATTAATCATATTCATCCCATGTGAACATTTTGCTGACATTTAATAGTTAACATATTATTATATCTCTTTTTAGAAAATTCTCAAGAAATTTTTCAAGAAGTTTTTCAAACATGACTAAATCGTTTTCAACCATGACTTTTACCTGATTATACTTTTTTTCTAAGTATTCCAGTTTATCCCAATCATAGTCGAATTCAAAATAGTAACGCCTAACATATCTGAAACGCAACAGTTCAAGTAACATTGCATGTGTTTTGTCAGATATAACTTGTGATCGGATATCTGAAATTTCCAAAGTCATTTTGTGCAACAGATCTGAATGCCATTTTTCTTTTTGTAAGTTATTCTCGAAGATTTGTGAAATTTTAACAAATAATGTTTCTATGCAGGTGTAATAATCAACAATAATCACTGACAAAACAATGCCAGCGCTCTTGTTTTTTCCAAGAATTTGAAAGTCTTTTTGTTTGAATTCTTGATAGAATGAATCAATTTTATTTCTTACAGTTCTGTTTTTATTTATTTCCTGCATTAACTCAAGTATCAAGTTGTTTTTAATATCAATCATTTTCACACCTATAACGATCAAAAAGCTTCACGAATTCTCAAAAAAGAAGCAAATCTGGGCACACCTGATTTTGTAAACCCATAATATTTAAAAGTGATTATACTACCAATGGGTGGCGGATGATTTCTTTCCGCATCAGTAAAACCCGTCCCAATTTTAAAACGAATGCCATTTTTCATCTCAACCAGAATTGATCCCATACGCGCTGAATTTCGACCTTTTCCTTTGAAATGTTGAATGACTGTGGCTTCATCATCATCAAAGCTTTTTACTTTGAGCATATCATAAGAACGTCCATTTATATATGATGAGCCTGGTTTTCTGAGTATCAAACCCTCACCACCTTTAGATTCAATGTTTTTAAGCTTTCTTTTTAGGTGATTTTTATCAATGCATATTTCTTGTTGAATGAATTCAACATATGGATTGGGGTTTTGTTTAAACCAGTTTTTTGCCAATGCCAAACGTTTTTCAAGACCTTTTTTCAGGTGAGGTGAATCAAAGATCATATATCGAATTTTTTCCCATTCTTTATCAGCGTCAATCGTCTTAACAATACTGACCACTTCAGAAAACTGATTTCTTCCCATCCAGAGTTCACCATCCAGAGGAAAAGATGGGAAATTTTGAGTAAACCATTTGGGCGCATATATTGGATTGCCAGCCTTTGATATTAATTGATCACCTGTCCAGTATCCGCGAACACCATCGAGTTTTTCACTCATCCACCAGTTTTTGATATCTGTTTCTTCGTTCCAGGTGTGGGCGAGCATCAGGGAAGGTTTATTTTTGTTGGTTGCGGACAGATTTTGACAAAAAAATAATAAAAGTAAAAGGAGTACAATGGTTATTTTTGTTTGATTTGTTGACTTTGTTACTAACACGAGATATTCCTTTTCAATACATTGTTGTTTTTCTGTTCCTTATTATATTAAACTCGATATTTAAGTTTTTATTTCTTGACAAATAATCCCTGTAAAATCAAATAGATAGAACATAGGGTTGTTAAAAGTATTAAACTGCAACCTTTTATTGATAAATTTTT
>Ga0272440_1003480_pt1 | contig 11741 bp, 8 predicted proteins | sample SSMMMBAug17_FD_192440 | JGI IMG/M metagenome (GOLD analysis project Ga0272440, IMG submission 192440) | Marine sediment archaeal communities from Little Sippewissett salt marsh, Falmouth, MA, United States - SSM-MMB-Aug17 | ecosystem: Environmental > Aquatic > Marine > Wetlands > Sediment ... | reverse complement strand
GGTCAAAATCGTGAAAAAAAATTCAACAATAAATCTGCAATACAATTTGATTAAACAAGTGAAGAAGTCAAAAAAGATTTGTGTGTAATTGAAATAGACTGAATTCTGTCTTCAAAAGATTTCGCTATATATTCTTCTTGTGTCATCTGCAATCCATCTTATGAAAGTTTTTATTCGAGAGTTCAGGTCAGCAATTTCCGCTTTAAACGTTTCCTGTTCATATTTTCAACATGATGCCGCGCATCTAATCCAAATTTTTTCTGAATCATTTCCAAATACGAAGGTCGTGAAAAATAGTGTTGAAAGGCCTGATCTCTGAACTCAAGAATTTCACGAGAACTTAAGGTTAATGTTGGTAAAGGATGTGTATCATAAGAATGTTGAGAGTATGATTCCCATGATGAAGGCGCTATACCTGATTGAATAGCCTTTTCATAGTAAATTGTTCCAGGAAAAGGCATCATGCAATTGAAATTGACAAATTCACATTTAAGCTGTTGAGCAAATCTAAGTGTTGCATCAAGGGACTGAATATTATCATTGGGCAGTCCAAAAATAAAGTTTCCGATAACACTCATTCCTTGTTGTTGAATATTGGTGACAGCATCCATAATATGTTGCTGTTGAACCGGTTTTTTTACGTCATGCAATACAGCTTCATCTGCTGATTCAATCCCTAATGCAATCCATTGTATTCCAGCCTTTCGTAACAAAGGTAATTGTTTTTTTCGGATGGCGTCAATTCTCCCATAAATCCATATATTCACAGTGTATTTTCGGTCAATCAGTTGTTCGATAATGGGCATGTAATGGTTTGAATTTAAGAGAAAGTTTTCGTCAGCTATTTTTAAATACTTGATATTGTATTGATGAACAAGCTGATCAATATCTGAAATAACGTCATCTGCAGAACGATATATAACATGATGAGATTGCCAGAAAGTATGAACACAGCAAAATTTGCAATGATATGGGCAGCCGATGCTTGTATATAAACTTGCATAAGGTTTTCGGCATGAAATGTTAGATAAGCATTGCCAGTTATGAGCTTGATATAAAGACATGGGTAAAAGATCCCAGGAAGGGGATGGAAAACTTGATAATGGCGGTGCTTTAAACGTAAATGAAATGATATTCGGAGATGAATAAAACCATAATCCAGGAATTTCTTCAATAGAACTTATTTTTTTTAAAAAATAGTTCAACAGCGCTTCAAAAGAATGCATACCATTACCCTCAATTACGAAATTTGCCAAAGATTCCCTGAGAGATTGTTTTGGCAAAGCCGTTGGGTGTAAACCTGCTAATGCGATGGGAATATCACATAATTGTTTGATGGTATGGCTGATTTTTATGGCTGATGGCATCGTTTGGGTTGATGCAGAAGGATGAACACCCGCTACCAGTATACCGCATAAAACAGGTTGAATATCATTAATTCTACCGGCAACTTCAGATGGTGATAAATTTTCAGCGTTGGCATCAATAATCTGAACGTTAATTTTTTTTGATCTTAGATATGATGCAATCATTGCACACCAAATGGGTGGCTCCAATGCAGAAATCGTATTTCCCAATTCTTGATAGGTAGACTTTTTATCTCCTGGATGAATCAATACAATATCGGATGGTTCAGGCATCAATTAATGTTCCAAAAATTCGAATAATTTTTATCAATCCTAAGAATAGTCTCACCAGAATCCTTTATCATCAGTATAATTTGTGTATCCAAGTACTAATACCTATCATAATCATATTCACGGATACGGTACCAACATATAATGCAGTCATTCGGCCTGCAATGTCAATGTATCGTTCAATTAATTTTTCACGCGTGTGATGCACCCAATCGTGAATATACTTAAGGATTAAAACAACAAGAAGGCAAAGGAAAATAGCAGAAAGAACGACCAAGCACGCGATAACAGGTTCGTGTCTTTTTCCAATAATAACACTTGCACTAATAGTGCCTGGACCTATGAGAACAGGCATTGCAATAGAACCAGCAATATGTTCAGATTCTCCTCTTAGCATCTCCAATGCTAAAGGTCCTTTAAAAACAAATTGTATTCCAATTAAAAGAAAAATAATACCGCCAAAGATTTGGAAAGATGCAAATTCGACTTGCAAAAATCCCGAAAAAAAAGTGTCCCCAAGTATTGCAAAGATGCAGAATACTGTACTGGCGATTATTCCCGCCCGAAATAAAACATTGCGAAATTGCTCAGGACTGAGTTTTCGAACAACATCAACCACATAGACAATCACTAAAAAAGGATTTAAAAGGGTTAATAATAAAGCTGAAGATTTTAAACAATCAATCATTTAAACACCAAAGATTTAAGCTATAAGATTTAGCGCTGATTTGAGCGGCTATTGACTAATTCTTTAGTTCATAACCTTGATTTCATAGTAAACGGGCGTATCCAAAGGTTGGCGGAAGCAAGTTTGTTCTCCCCTCATTCGTTGAATACGCCCATAGTAAACTATTTTATGTTAAATACGCCCATAGTAAACTATTTCATGATGAATTCAATAAAATTCTTCAGTATTCAAAATAATTTTTTTTTCAGCAATAATTCGTTTCATGCCGCTCGCACTTCTTTTAGCTCAAATATTGCGATTGTTTAACAATCAAATATCAAGAACAGGGAGACCTTGTGGAATAAGGGAGGTAAGTACAGTAGCACTCGATATTCACGTTTTTAGTTCTTGACGTTACGTATATCCAGAACTAAAAACTTGAACATAGAGTGACAGAACACCTTTTTGTAGCGCTGATTTTTTTTTGAGGGATGAAATCATCCCTCAACGATTCAATCTATTGAACATTATCTTCTGTTTCAATAGGCTTCTGAGGTTCTTCATCCCATTTTTCTTCATAATAGGTATCTTCTGGTTCCTGTACTTCCTCCTGAGGATTATAAGAATCTTCATAATCCTGCTGATATTCCATACCTTCTTCACCTTCAGGAACCTGGGGCTCTTCAAACTCTTCAAGCTGATCATCTGATCCTGAATTTTCTTCAACAGCAGCATTATCTTTTTTAATGACAGGATCACCTGCAATTGCTGAAGAAACTGAAATTACAAAGAAAGATACACTCATCAAAACAATAATGGACAACAATAATTTTTTCATTTGACAACTCCTTTACAAAAAAAATTATAAAAATTATAAAAAACTATTCATCATTATTCTCAGCAATGATCGTTACACATTTATCTACAGATATCATCATTTTATTATCTGATACCCGTTTTTTAATGGTTCCCGATACTTCAACCGGATAATGAAGAAAAGAAAGCATCTCCCTTCCTGTTTCATTATGTTCAACAATATATTCTTCTTCACCTGTGGTTTGAATGGAAATTTCAACAACAATACCGTTCCGCCAGGTGAATGGTGTAATAATGCCTTTGAACTTTCGTTTGCCGAACTTTTTTTTCATTCAGGAAAACCTTTCACACAATGGGTTATCTGATCCCTTAAGCAATGCTAATGCCAATATGTATATAACTGATATTATTGCAGTTATATACTTTTCGTGTTTCAAAAAATAGAACCTGTAATTCCGATACAAGATTGAAAGCAAAACAAAAACAAAGTATTTTTAAAGTTTATTATTACATTTCAAATAGTTAATAATTCGGAATTTTGAGTACCGATTATGATAAGAACAAGAACAACAAGTTCCGATTATTCAATTTTTAGATGAATTCATTCATTAAATTTTTTGATCAATGATAAACAAAGATTTGACAAAATGAATAATTAATATTATTTTCACAAGATTTTGTAATCTTGATTGAAGAGTAATCAAAAGGGCGTCATTCTTAATTTTTAATCTATGGAACCACATTTAATAACTTTCCCATTATGGCGTTCAAATTCAACCTGAAGATGGACGCCATAATGAGAAAGTTATTAAACTGTGGTTCCATAGTAATGGGTTAGAATGATTCTTTTTGTAAACTCTGTAAATTTTTCAGTGGGAGGACAAATTGTTGACGGCGTTTTATACAGTAAGAAATATCCGCACATACGTTATGTGGTATTTATTTATTGCGTTGCTTTTTGGGTTACATTTCACAGTATCTATTCGTGCGGAAAAAGTTATTCCAGACGCATTAATCGCAATGCAAACCGACCGAACTATTGATTATGTTCTTTTAGTAGAGAAAGATAAACAGTCATTATATGTTTATGCGTATGATGGGCAATTCAGGGAATTAAAACGATATCGTTGTTCAACTGGAGAAAACATAGGCTCTAAAAAACAGTCTGGCGACCGAAAAACACCCGAGGGTATTTATTTTTTTAACAATCGTTTTACGAAAAGAGATTTAACGCCAATATATGGGACACGCGCCTTTCCGACTGACTATCCGAATTATATGGACCGTTTTGCTGGAAAAAATGGAAGTGCTATTTGGGTTCATGGGACCAACAAAAAACTGAAAGACAGGGATACCAATGGATGTGTTGCTATGATCAATCAAGACATTGATGATTTAGATAAGTATATTGATCTTCATCATACCCCCATTATTATCCAAAAGAGAATTGATTACGTACATCCCAATGAATGTGAACCCATTCGTGTTTCTTTAATTCAATTTTTGAGAACGTTATCCAGTTTATTAATGTATGGTGATGCAAAAGCTTACTTTTCACATTTTAATTATATTTCGGACTATATACCGAAATGGTGGCATTCATGGGAAAACTTAAGACAGGATATTAAGCAAAAATATCCTGAAGCAACCATTGAATTTAAACATCCCATACTGTTAAAACATGATAGAATTTTTGTAGCGCTTTTTGATCAAATGATTTTAACAGGAACCACCTATCGCGAAAATGATTTAAAAAGGATAATCGCCCACAGTTACAGTGCTGGTAAGAAAAAATTATTCATTGTGAGATACAACGAAAAATGGCGTATTGTTGGCGAGGAGTATCAAACAGCAAGTGTCCAGACAACCAATAATTATCCCCTCATTGCCGCTTCACTAAACCTTTCAGAAAAACCAGGAGCTATCGCAACCGCAACCGCAACCGCAACATCAACGATAACCCCTCAAATTGTACAAAATGAAGAAGTTAAACAAAATATTTCACAAATGATTGATAATTGGATTACAGCATGGAAATCAAAAGATATTGAACAATACGGCTCTTTTTATGATAAAAAATTCCATTCACAAGGAAAAAATAAAAAAAATTGGGTGGCGTATAAAAATAGACTTAATAAGAAATATTCATTTATCAATATTACCAGAAAAGACTTAACCATATACTTTTATAAAAAATATAAAAACAGGGTCAGGGTTAGTTTTGAACAGACATATGAGTCCAATTTATATTCAGCAGTTGGAAGAAAAACCTTAATTTTGAAATATAGTGAAGGACAATGGAGAATATACAGGGAATATTGGAAAAACTTATGAAAAATAGAAAAATATCCAGACGAAAAGGCTGGACCATTCTCATGGTTGGTGTGAATGGTCAAATCAAAACCATAAGATTCCTTCGAACCAAAATGATGATTGGGTTAATTATTTGTATTTTAGCCCTTCTTTCTACCATGATTATCGGGCAGATGTATTTTCAAGTATTGAAGGAAAACAAAACGTTATATGAAACACTTGCCATAAAAAAAGCAGTTTTTGGTGAAAAAGGTATTATTCGTATGCCATGCAATCCGCCCCAAAATACCTATGATCTTTCAGTGGATAATTATATGGATCCATCTTTTCGGAAGATTTTTTCAAGAAGTTATTCATTAGATCCTCCAATGACTTTTAATATTTCAAAAACAATAGATATTATTCCAGATGTACAGCCAGACATTGAGAAAAATAGTCGTTATGATCTTAAAGTGCAAGCAACCGATATTAAAATGCTCATTAATTCAAAAAATAATCGTATTGGATTCAGCTTTATTTTACGAAATGCTGCTAAAGCTAAAAAACCTGTTTCAGGAACATCTTTTGTTGTTCTAAAAAATGGCGAAAATTCAATTGCTTACCCTTCAATAAAGCTAAGACGTGGAAAGCCGGTTAATTTTCGAAAAGGTAGACCGTTTTATGTGTCTCGTTTTAAAACTGTCAGACATCGTTTAGAGGATCTCGAACACTTTGATAAATTTACTGAAGTCACCATTTTAGTCTACTCAAAATATGGACAGTTACTTATTGATAAAACAGTTCCAATTCATATGTCTTTATAAATATCGTAATGAGAAGGTAATGTTATGAAAAAAAGAATTCTAAATATTTTTTACATTTATTTATATTTAACCGTAGTATTGGTCTCATGCAATCAATGGGTATATGCAACCAATCAACACAGTATGGTATACTTTGAAGGTACCAATCATGAACTTCATGTTTTCAAAATACATGGAAAAAAACCGGGAAAAACCTTAATGCTAATCGGTGGCATTCAGGGGGATGAACCCGGTGGATTTTTATCAGCAGATCAATATGTTGATATGACATTATATAAAGGTAATTTAATCGTTGTCCCACGCGCAAATTTTTACTCCATTTTGATGGGTAAACGAACGGTCAATGTGGACATGAATCGAAAATTTTCAGGCGATGGCAAAAAAACTTACGAATCTAAGATAGTCGAAATTCTAAAAAAATTAATTGATGAAAGTGATATGTTGTTAAATCTTCATGATGGATCGGGTTTTTTCTCTGAAAAATGGGAAAACAATATGAGAAACCCCATGCGTTATGGCCAATCTATTATTGCTGACTGTGATGTTTATATTAATCCGAACACAGGCCAACGACTGGAGTTAGGAAATATTGCCCATGAAGTTTGCGAAGATATTAATCGACATATACCCAATCAACGCTATCATTTTCATTTTAATAATCATCGTACCCATTCTAAAGATTCACGGCATAAAGAACAGCGAAAATCAGCCACCTATTATTCTCTTTATCGTCGCGGTATACCTGCCTTTGGAGTAGAGTCCAGCAAATCATTATCTCTTGAACTGAAAGTTCTCCATCATAATCTGGCCATCAATGCCTTTATGAAATATTTGGATATTATACCTGAAACCCCATCCGTTCGAATTGAACCACCAAAATTAAAGCATCTGGTTATCTCGATCAATAATGATATGCCTGTCGTCGTCGAGGATGGTCAAACATTGTATATCAACAAAGGTGATACCATTACGATCACTCATGTTGAATGCAATTATGATCGAGGCGTTGTTGCTGATGTTGCTGGCTATGGGACAGTTAATGATATTAGAAAGCGTATTATTCTTAATCGAGACACAAAAATTCACGTCAGAAAAGATCATTATAATTGCGGAATGGTTCATATTGCATTGGGTAGCCGTCAGCAGAATAATCCGATTGCCACAACCGTTAACCAGAACTCACGTTCGGATTTGTTATTTTTTTGGGTTAAAATAAATGGCATCTCCGGTTATTACAATAATTATGAAAGATTACCTCTCATTAAAGGCGATACCATCGAATTGGTCGATATCATTTCAGGAGCCTTTAATTCAAATGAAATTGTTTTTAATTTTAAAGGTTTTGTGCCAAACCCCAAAAATAACACTGGAGAAGACCGCGGTTATGTCATTCGAACAGATTGCGATTTACAAAGTAAGTTTTCACTTAACAAAGATGGGCGAATCTATCATGCAACGGCAACAAACGATGGAACTCAAATTGGAGAACTATTTTTTGAGTTGATTGATCCACTCCTGTCATATGTCGTTATTAAAGTAAATGACAAAGAAAAAAGATGCATTTCTCCAGGAGAAACCATTTTTACGAAAGAAAACACTTTCGTTGAACTGGTTGATTGCAAAACCAATATTGATAAAAATAAAGGCGTTAATGTTTTCATTAACGGCGAAAATACCCCCAGGTTATTGGTAAGACCCCATATTGCCATAGATTGGGATGTATTAACACAGTATTCTTCACAAATCAGACAACGTTATCGATTGGATATTGAAAGAGAAAGTATATTGTTGGGCACAATTTTTATTCAAATAGATCCATTAATAGCTGATACATCAACAATATCAGTTATTGAAGCACCGCAAGATGCTATTTATCAGTAAGTTGATATTCAATGTCCCATGCATCCGCCATGGGACATTGAATGGGTAAAAGATTTGAAATAGCCTGATGACTTTGACTGATGGTTTCGTAACATTCTAACAATGCCAAAAAAATATTGTTTAATAATCACTCCATTATTTCAGGAACATGCGTAAAATCAACCATATCTTTTTTGTAAACACTTTCATTTTCGTCAAGTTGGAAAAATGATATTGTCCCTAAAAGGTTATTGGCTTGAGCATCTAATTCTTCAGATGAAGCAGCCATCTCTTCAGCAGACGCAGAATTTTGCTGGATGCCCTGGTCTAAATTTTGGATGGCTTGACTGATTTGATCGGCTCCTGAACGTTGTTCATTGCTGGCAGCAGTAATTTCTTGAACAAGATCAGCCGTTTTTTGAATATCAGGTACTATTGTATCAAGCATTTTTCCTGCACGCTCAGCCACGTCAACACTGGCACTTGACAGCTTACCAATTTCTGCTGCAGCACTCTGACTTCGTTCAGCTAATTTTCTTACTTCAGATGCAACAACAGCAAAACCTTTGCCATGATCACCAGCTCTAGCAGCTTCAATTGCAGCATTTAAAGCCAAAAGATCAGTTTGTCTGGATATTTCTTCAACAATAGAAATTTTTTCAGCAATTTCTTTCATGGCTTTAACTGTTTTGGCAACAGCTTCACCACCTTCTTTAGCATTTTTGGCTGAATTTAATGCAATGTTTTCTGTTTGTGATGAATTATCCGCATTTTGCCTAATGTTCGCTGCCATTTCTTCAATGGATGAAGAAACTTCTTCGGTTGAAGCAGCTTGATTAGCAGTAGATTTAGCTAACCCATCCGCAGTATCACTTAACTGTTTACTTCCAGCTGCAACATTATCAGATGCCTGCTGAACATCTTTCACAATTTGAATAAGCTTGATAACCATTCCCTCAATTGCTTTGAGAATTCCTGTTTTTTCTTCCTTGCTAAATTTAACATTTAGCTTTCCATTTGCCACTTGTCTGGTAATTTCAGCGATTTCATCAGGTTCACCACCTACCTGTTTTAAAATAATATTGGTTATGATAAATCCGATAATAAGGCCGATAACAAGGGCAACTATAATGCCAATAATAACGGTTATTCTTGTATTATTGACAGTCTTTTTATTATTATCTTGACGAATTTTCATCAATGTTTCTTCTTCTGATTTAAATTCACTCATTATAGCTCTGAATTGATCAAAATATTTTTTTCCGCGTGCTTCACCAACTAAATCTGCCATATCGTCCATGGTTTTTGCATCACCAATTTTTTTTCGTAATTTAATCGTTGGCTCTGTAACATTTGTTTGCCAGTTTTTAAGAGTCGTTTGAATTTCAGTCAGAAGTTGTACCTGAGAAGGATTATCATTAACAGTTTTTTTAAGGTTTTCAGTCAGTTGATTAAAAAGTTTATTTCCCTCAATATAGGGATTAAGAAAATCATCTTTTCCTGCCAATAAATAACCGCGCATACCAGTTTCCATATCTACTGCTGAAGCCAGAATTGAATTAGCTGATTTAATGACATTATGAGTATGTTCGACCCATTGTTGGTCTTCTGTCATTGATTTTAAGACTTTTACGGCATTAGCCTGAGCTGTATTTGCCTCAGTTTTTCTTTTTGATAGTAATGAAGATTCAGTATCCGTAAATAGGGTAATTTTTTTTCGAATATCATCAATATATTTTTTTCCTTCTTTTTTCGAAATCAGGCTATCAATATCTTTCATTGTATTTATGCCGCTGGAAACTTTTTTACGAAGAGAAATCGCTGGGATTGCAACTATTTTATCCCATTCTTTGATAAGATTATGAATATCTCCTAAATTTTTTACTTGAGCAGGATTATCACTAACGGTATTTTGTAATTCTGTAATAAGTTCAAAAACAGCTTTTTTGCTATTGACATAAGGTTCTAGAAAATCATCTTCCCCAGCAATTAAAAAACCCCTCATACCAGTTTCCATATCCACAATATACGCCTGGATACTCCTTGCTTTAGCAATGACTTCGTATGTATGAGTAACCCATTTGATGGTTTGACCAATTTGATTCAATCCTTCTGATATATCACTCTGTTTCTGTTCATAATGTTCTTTACGCTTATTCATTAAAGTTGTTTCTCGCGAAATAAAAGTTGCAATTTGACTTCGAAATTGATCAAAATATTTTTTACCACGCGCTTCACCTATAAGCTTTGCCATGTCATTCATTGTTTCAGCATCACCAATTTTTCTTCTCAACTCAATTGTTGGTTCTGTAACATCGGATTGCCATCCTTTTAATATCCTCTCTACTTCATTAAGTCTTTCAACTTGTTTGGGATTGTCACTGACAATGTTTTGCAATGATTTGATGTTTTGATATGTTTGTTTTTCCCCTTGTGTATAAGGGTTTAAAAAATCAGGTTTACCGGCAAGAAGATAACCTCTCATACCGGTTTCCATATTTACACCTGAAGCTACAATACTATCCGCATTTTCCAGAACTTTATGAGTATGCGAAACCCATTTGTTTGTCGTAACCAACTTGTTTATGCTAAATAAACAAATAATTCCAAGTGTTATTAGAAAAGCAAGTTGAACTAAAATTCCTGTTAAAATTTTTGATTTTAATGTCCATTTTTCGAAATTCATTTCATGTCCTCCTTTTGGTTTGATTTAAAAAAATGTTTCAAATAATAAATGTATATAATTAAAAATACTTCAAATGATTACTCATCAAAGATTCTGGCTTTTTTCTATTTATTTGAAATAATGAGAATAGCGCGTTCCCAGGCTCTACCTGGGAACGCACAATTATCTGAATATCTCAGTAAGATAAAAAATAGCTGAAACGATGATCATGGCTAAATTGTTCATAATTTCAGTGTAAAAATATCTAACAATTGACATATTAACAAATCCAAATATATTTTAATATAAGTAATTATAAATATTACTAATATACTATTCTTTTGGTATGGGTTTGCAATTGAAATGCCATTACTAAAATTTATTGTAATATGCTGGATTAATGAATAAAATATGATTTTATGATGAATTTTTTGAAAAAAAGGGGTGCAATCAATATTTACATATAATTATATATTTTAATTTATATGTAGTATATATAGATAGTTATGAATTTGGACAAAAGTTGCATTGTGGACAAAAGTTGCACCCTTTTGAAACAAAAGTCCTTTCGATTAAACCAATATAAAAGGAACCAAGATTATATTTGTGGGATTACTTCGAAAATACAGATGATGCGATTAAATTTGAAAACTTGATTGCTGAGCGGAATTAAAAAATTTACGAGGTATAAATAATAGAGAAACTGTTTAAGGAATGTTCTAAAAATAACGCCATTCTTAATTTACATTTTCGGTTCTTGTTTGTAGAGACAAGAAATGCCTTGTCTTTACGATCTATAGCCACGAAACGTACAATTGTAAATGGGGAAGGGCGCATTCCCAAAAAGTCGGACATTTTATCAGTTTTTATCAATAGTAACAAAATATTGTAGAGACGCACGGCTGTGCGTCTCCGGGCGAAGAAAGGTCTGGCAATTTTTGTCATTTCAGTGGCAAGAATTGTTTGCCTTTTCTCCGCTC
>Ga0272440_1003479_pt1 | contig 11742 bp, 8 predicted proteins | sample SSMMMBAug17_FD_192440 | JGI IMG/M metagenome (GOLD analysis project Ga0272440, IMG submission 192440) | Marine sediment archaeal communities from Little Sippewissett salt marsh, Falmouth, MA, United States - SSM-MMB-Aug17 | ecosystem: Environmental > Aquatic > Marine > Wetlands > Sediment ... | reverse complement strand
CTGATGTTGCCAGCAGGCTCGTTAATTTCTGATTAAAGACAAATGCTACGATGCCAAATATTGCCAGAATATAAATAATCGTTGCAACAAATCGTCGGGCATTTTTGGGAATTGATCGACCACTTCGCTCTTCAAGCGGCGTCCATAAAAAACGTTCTGCTGCCAGATTCAATAAATATGCAGGAATAATCCACCAAAGCACATCAAATACCATAATGATCAATCTTAAATTATAGCTGGATGTTCTATCGACCAACCAGTCAAACAGTACAATTTCACTGGATAATATGACCATCAATGCAAAAAAAGCATAAACGAACCAGATATATGTCTTATATTTATTTGATGTCAAATACCGGGTAATGAATGCAAAAATAAATAACAACAACAAGCTGATAAACAAGACTTCATAAACAATGGCACGTGGAATAATACCACGTAGGGTAAACTCACTTTTTTCAATACGAATTCCAAGATTAAAGCGAGAATATTTAAGTGTTCCGCCTGATGGATCCAAATATTCTGGACTACCTAGAGCTGTTTTGTTTTCAATATCCTGAAAAAACCAAACATTTTTTATGCCCCAATTCAGGTTGGGTTGTAGTATTTTTGCATGGATAAATTTTGCTGTCAGGGAGTCAATTTGAGTCAGCCCCATTCCCAAAACATCAATGACATAGATTAGATTATTACGTGTTAATTCCCTGTGTCTTAATGAAATCCCCAGTACGTGCTGCCGAAACGCAAAGCTTCCCGGCAAAAAATCAGCCTTGAATGTGCCACTGACCTGATAGGCACGATAGTGAATGCCATCAATGACTTTTTCAGTAACCGGCTTGGTTAAATGGATAGGGGTAACTGCATTTGAAAAAATAACATTTTCCGGGGCAATATTCCCCTTAAATCGAAACCATATAAAAAAGTCCATTTGAAAGGTCAATTTATGCATATCTAATTCAGAAAGTTCAAGCACTTCTATGCCAGTATAAACCACATTTGTTTTATACATGTATTTGTTATCCACATGTAACACGCGGCCAGATTTAAGCGCAGATTCAAGATTACTGATTTCATTAATATTGGGAACTGTTTTGAGCTGTGTCAAAGCTGAGATGGAGTTTTGAAATTTATAAACGCCAATGGATATGGGTTTTGGACAATCACCTTTTGAATCAAAATAATTAAAACCTGTAACGCCAACGATTGCCTCGTTGGGATTTGTCAATCCTGCCAGATAATCCCGAACTTTTTGTCGATCTTCTTTTAATGTTTCCGGTTTACCAGTAATTTTAGCACTGCGGATAGCCTCACAAACAATCATAGCAGTGTCGTAACCAAATGCTGAAATCCAATCTGGTTCCTCACTATATTTTAATTCATACTCATTTTTGAATAATTGGGCTTTTTCGTTCGCTGTATCAAAAATTAATGGTGATGTTGCATAGATGCCATCAGTATAAAAACCAGGAGAGGCTTTTTCTTCAGGATAGCTATCAAATCCTTTTGAAAATAATTTTGATGCCAGTGAATCAGGTACAATGATAGGATTTTCAAACTTTGAGTCCCGCATTTCTTTGACAAGCGTAATGCCTTCGGTTGCATGTGATGACATGAATATAATGCAATTTTGCCATTTTTTGTTGCGATTTTTTTTAATCTCAAGGCGTCTTACAATACTTTTTAATGACTGATCCAAATTATCATCCTTGGCTTTAAACTCCTCCTTGAAAATAATTTTCATGCCAATTTCTTTGGCAGTTTCTTCAAAAATATCAGCAAGATAAGACCCATAATCCAGGTCTTCATGGATAATGGCCGCTGCTTTGTGTCCCAGTACCTTATTGGCATAATTCGCTAAAAATCTACCCTGGGATCTGTCATTAAACAAGGCACGAAAATACCATTCACTGTCAGTTACTTTGATATTTGTGGCACCGGGGGTTATTGCAGGAATACCATATTCTTTATATATTTCACCTGCTTTAATGGAGCATGAACTATACCAGTGACCAATTATTGCAATGGCTTTATTTTGTTCAGCAATTTCTTTCGCTTTTTCAAATGCCTTATTTTTATCATTCTGGTCATCATAAATAGTAAGCAGCACTTGTTTGCCATCAATACCGCCATTATTATTCAGCCAGTCTAGATAAAGATTGATTCCCTTTAGGACAGAACGTCCTTTGATAGCGCCTGACCCGGAAATCGGGCCTACCATTGCGATATGAATGCTTTCTTGTTTGGAAACAAATTTATTGTAATCATACCAAATAAATATGACCAGACAGATCGTTACAATAATCAACAAATATTTAATCGTAGATTTTATCATTCAGCGTAATTTACTGTTATCTGTTTAATGGAGTTTTGGAGCATTTCGTATTACAAAAAAACACGATGTTCCAATTCATTTAATAGAAAAAAATCTGTATATCCAGACATTGTTTGCATTGTTATATGTCTTACTCATTTTTGAGGATGGTTTTACACATATCCGCCATTTTGGATTATGTTGTTAATCAGTTGTTTGGATACACTCATTAATCGTCTATGCAAAAACCATGATCATAATAAAAAAAATAACATAACAATTTTATCCATCTTTATTATGGTGATTTAGAAAAGACAAAAAAAGCAGAGGTTTCTGGTAAATTTTTTTTTATCGAAGACACATGTCCAAAATAGAATGCGCTATTTTTTCCTTTGATTCCAAAGGTAAGGATACTTGTTTGCCATCCCTGAAAAACAACGTCACGCGATTTGTGTCTGCTTGAAAGCCACAGTCTTTTGGGCCGATCAAATTTGCGACAATTATGTCCAGATTTTTTTCAGATAATTTTTGACGTGCATTATTGGTTAATTCTTGTGTTTCAGCAGCAAAACCCACCAGAAATTGGTCTTTTTTCCTGCATCCCAGTTCTTTTAAAATATCTATATTCTTTTTCAGTGCAATTTGAAGGGTGTCATCATTTTTTTTAATTTTTTGCTCAGACTGCTTTGCAACTTTATAATCTGCTACAGCGGCAGCTTTAATGATAATATCCATATTGGCTTCATGTTCAAAAACTGCATTGGCCATTTCATCAGCAGTTTGGACAGAAATATAACGCACACCTGATGGCTTATCCAATTGGGTTGGGCCTGATATGAGAATAACATCAGCGCCTCTGCACAAAGCGGCTTCAGCAATGGCATAGCCCATTTTACCTGATGATGGATTACTGATAAACCTGACAGGGTCAATATATTCAAGCGTGGGACCGGCTGTTACAAGAACTTTCTTATGCAAAAAATCTTTTGGCGATAGCAAGTGATGGGTATTTGAGACAATAACAAAGGCATCTGGTTGACGTCCGGCGCCACTTGTTCCGCAGGCAAGTTCACCGGTATCTGGAGTCAGGACAGAAATATTTCTTTTTCTAATTGTGCTGATATTGTCTTGAACTGACCGGTTTTCCCACATGCGAGTATTCATTGATGGACAAAGCAAAACAGGTGATTGCACGGCCAGCATAAAGGTAGTCAGTGCATCATCAGCAATACCATGCGCTATTTTAGCCAACAAATTGGCTGTAGCAGGCGCCACAACAACAGCATCCGCCATTTCTGCCCATTGAATATGATGAAAACTGGTTTCTGGCGTTGTGTCAAAAAGTTCAACGCAAACAGGATGCCCGGATATGGCTTCAAAGGTTAATGGTCCAACAAATCGGGTGGCATTTCGTGTCATGATTACATATACTGACGCACCTGCTTTTTGAAAGTGCCGAACGAGCTCGACACTTTTATAACATGCAATGCCGCCACTGACACCCAAAACAATTGTTTTGTCTCTTAAGTATTTCATAATTAATTAATAATCGCTTCGGAAAATCCATCCGGTTGACCCATCACACCCGAACCCGCCTGCGCACCTGTGGGCGCCACCCAAATGGCAACTTCTGATGAACTAAATGATCCGCCCTCAGTAATGGTGATAATGCACCAGCGATTATCTTTTTGAAACAATAGCAACGTCCTTGGCGATTTAAAGGTACTCAAAAGTCGCCAGTTGTCTTTTACCATATTGTTGGAAAAGAAATTGATAAGCGAGGTCAATTCCACATGGCCGGTGAGTATCATTAATCCACAGGCATAACCACCGGTTCGATATATGAATGATGTTTTTTGATCAATTTTCAATTCTTTGGGAATTAAGACATCTCCAAAATCATAGTAAAGTGAAGCTGGCTGACGAATTCCGGTTTTGGGTCGGGTGCTTTTGACATTTTTTGAAGCAGGCGTTATACAGCCACTTATGATTAATATCATCATACTGATGACCAATATAAAAACAGGAACACGATTGCTTGATTTCATTCGTTGTTCTCCTTTTAATGTTATTCTTTATTTGTTATGAGTGTAACCAAAATAGCCGGTGAATACAATTTGTTCATCATTTTTTTGAACCAGGATTACACAGAAGAAGATGAATAAGATGATTAAAATACAGTGTTTATTTCATCTTATTCATCTTTTTCAGCGAAATCCTGGTTTAAAAAATGGTGAGTGATAATTTAAATTCCGGCCATTTTGGTTACACTCATTTGTTATTGCAAAAAAAATGCCTTAAATCAGGCATTTGCAAAATCCATAACCTCATAGCCTTCACGTTTGCACATTCTATCCATGCGTGCTTTTTGAATATCCGCGTCCACCATTTCGCGAACCAGATCTTCAAAACTGATTTTAGCTTCCCATCCCAATTTTTTATAAGCTTTTGTGGGGTCACCCAAAAGGGTTTCTACTTCAGTTGGCCGAAAATATCTTGGGTCGATTTCAACCACAATTGTTCCTGGTTTAAGATGATCCAGTTGTTTTTCCACAGAGCGAATAATCCCTTTTTCAGCAAGACCTTCTCCCTGCCATTCAATTTCAATGCCTGTTGTTTCAAAAGCCCGCTCACAGAATGTTTTGACAGAATATTGCTTGCCTGTGGCAATAACAAAATCGTCAGGAATTTCATGTTGCAAAATTAGCCACTGCGCATAAACATAATCTTTTGCATGTCCCCAATCTCTCAAACTATTAAGATTTCCCAAATACAGTTTATTCTGAAGATTAAGGGAAACGCGTGCAACCGCGCGTGTAATTTTTCTTGTAACAAAGGTTTCACCCCGAATGGGACTTTCATGATTGAACAATATGCCATTTGCGGTAAACATGTTATATGCTTCACGATAATTGACTGTAATCCAATAACTGTAAACTTTAGAAACGCCATAAGGGCTGCGCGGATAAAAGGGGGTTTGTTCATTTTGAGGTATGGTTTGTACCTTGCCAAACATTTCGCTGGTTGATGCCTGATAAAAACGTGTCCGACGTTCCAGGCCCAATATTCGGATTGCTTCAAGCAAGCGCAACGTGCCCAATGCATCAGCATTAGCAGTATATTCAGGCGTTTCAAAAGAAACCTGAACATGGCTTTGTGCTGCCAGATTGTAAATTTCATCGGGTTGCACTTCCTGAATAATGCGAATTAAATTGGTTGAATCTGTCAGATCACCATAGTGCATAAAGAAACGCACGTCAGCTTCATGAAAGTCTCGATATAAATGATCTACACGATGTGTATTAAAAGAGGATGAGCGTCGTTTTATGCCATGAACAGTATACCCATTTTTTAAAAGCAAATTTGCAAGATATGCACCATCCTGTCCTGTTATGCCTGTTATTAATGCGGTTTTCACTTGTTATCCTTATTTTGTTTGTACCAATTATAAGTTTGGCGAATGCCTTCAGATAGACTGATCCGATAATGCCATCCAAGCTGATATAAGCGGCTGACATCCAGGCACTTAACCAACATGCCATCAGGTTGTTCAGTATTATAAACAATTTGTCCTTTATAACCAATAATGTCAGAAATCATTTCAGCCAATGCTTTAATAGAAATATCCTTTCCCGCGCCTACATTCAGATGGGTAATATTTTGCGAATAGATGTCTTTTGCGTGGATATGGTTCATAACAAAAACCGCCGCATTGGCCATATCATCAACATGAAGAAATTCACGTCTTGCAATCCCCGTGCCCCATAGGGTTACTGATGCTTGCTGATTCATTTTAGCCTCATGAAATTTTCGGATCAATGCAGGCAATACATGTGAGGATGCCAGATCGAAATTGTCATTGGGGCCATAAAGATTACATGGCATGATTGATAAAAAATTGTCCCCATATTGGCGGTAATATGATTGACACATGATAATGCCTGCAATTTTGGCAATCGCATAGGCATCATTTGTTGGCTCTAAATGACCGGTCATTAAGTGTGTTTCCTGCATGGGTTGCGGACACTCTCGTGGATAAATACACGAACTGCCTAAAAATAGTAATTTCTCAACACCATAAGTATGCGCGGCGTGGATAATATTATTTTGGATTTGGAGGTTCTGATAAATAAATTCTGCTGGAAAAGTATTGTTTGCATGAATGCCGCCAACTCTGGCAGCAGCATTGATTACAAAGGTTGGTTTGTTTTCCTTGAAAAACTGAAAAACTGATGATTTTTCCATTAAATCAAGGTCTTTTCGGTCTCGTATCAATATATTTGAAAAGCCCTGATTTTGTAATTCTCTATGTATTGCAGAACCGACCATGCCTTTATGGCCGGAAATAAATATCTTTTGTGATTTGTTCATATTACATCTTTTAAAATTTTTGGTTGTTCAAACCCTACTACCCCTCAAGGGGGGAACTTGAGCCGTTGGTAATTCACATTTTCTCTTAACCTGACAGCTATGGCATTCAGGCGGACAATCACTAACTCACACGGGCAATCACATGACCTGATTCAAGTTTCATTTTAATTAATCTGAAATACAAGGTTTCGATACATTCCACCATTTTTTGGGCACTGTATTCATGAACTGTCTGAAAAGCTTCTTTTGTCAAATTAATTCTAAGCTGAGAATCAGTTATAACTTTCATAACAGCATCTGCAATGCAATCTGGTTTGCCAGGTGGAACAAGAAGACCATTCTTTTCTGCTTTAATAATTTCGGCACTACCATCAATGGCTGTTGCGATAACTGGTAATCCAGATGCCATAGCCTGAGGGATGACACGCGGCAGGCCCTCCCATAATGATGACAATACAAAAATATCGAAACAATTCATTAATTCCGGGACATCTCTGCGAAGGCCGGTCAAGACTAAATTTTTTTCAATATTGTTCGCATGCGCCATTTTTATAACGTTGTCACGTAATGGCCCATCACCTACCATAACAAAATACACCTTTTCGAGTTTTTGAGCAAGTATTGTTGCTGCCTGAATAAAATCAAGGGGTGCTTTTTGTGGTGATAATCTTGTCACAGTCCCAACAACGATGGCATCTGATGGAATCGCCAATTGTTTTCGCATGGTTTGTTTATCAATTTGCGGATGACCGAATCTTTCGAGTTCAATGCCGCTTCGGATCACTTCATAATTTTTGTACTGCCCGATACCATCATTTAAGCCTTTTGAAATATTTTTTCCTGAAACTGCAATTAATTGATCAGTAATTTTCAGTGTCAATTTTTCGAGATATATATAGAAATTCCGAATCAATGGATGTTGATGGTCGTGGTGGCCCCATCCATGAACAGTATGGATAATGACCGGCACACCTGCCATCCATGCGGCCCATCGCCCAAGGATACCTGCTTTGGAACTGTGTGTATGAACGACCATGTATTTTCGCTTTTTCATCAATCGAACAAGACGACACAAAGCAATGATATCTTTTAAAGGATGTATTTCTCTGACCAGTGATGGTTCCAAAAACAGAGGAATATTCCGATCTCGAATTTCATTAATGATACTCCCTTCACTTCCGGTCTGGATTCCGGATAAAACATCTACCTGCCATTGACTCTGATCAAGATAATCTGCAGTCAGCATGGTGTTTTCCTGAGCGCCGCCAATGATGAGTCGGGTTATTGGGTGTAGTACCTTGTATTTGGACATTGTTTGGTTTTGTTTTGTCATTTTTCTGTTTGTTTGTGTGTTGTTGTATCATTCATTTTTTCTGGTTTTTTATCAAATGATTAAATAAAAGGCAAATGCATTATCATACATCAATAAAAAAACTTGACTTTTTATAGAAATTCAACTGAAATTGAAACAAAATAAATTTGGTTTTTCACCGCATAATGCATTAATAATTGGATAAATCATGAAAAACGAACTTGTAAAACGTTGGCAGACAGCGCTGATCGTGTTACCGATACTATTTTTAATTGTGTATGGATCGATCAGTTTTTTTATTCTTGCACTAATGGCAGCCTTGATTTGCCTGTATGAATATTATGGCATTGCGATAAAAGATTGTTCAATAAAACATGAGGCGTGTATCCTGGGTTTTGCGATAACGACAGTCTGGATTTTGTTGGTATATTTTAATTATCTTGAATATCTATGGATGCTTGCAGTTTTTAATCTAATGATATTGGCTGTCATTATTGTCGTGCATTTTAATGATCAGCCGGATATTATTGATATTGTCATACGTCAGGCACTGGGGATTATATATATTCCAGGTTTGCTTGGATTTATGCTGTTGATTCATCAATTTGAAAAAGGTCACTGCTGGATATATGTTACATTTATGATGATTTTTGCATGTGATACTGGCGGATATTTTGTGGGCAAGCAATTTGGAAAACATGCATTGTGTCGTGCAGTGAGTCCCAAAAAAACGATTGAAGGTTTTTTGGGGGGGCTTGTATTATGCGTGATAACATGCATTGTATTTGCATCATTGTTTGGTCTTCCAATATCAGTTGGACATATGATTGGTTTATCTGTTATCGTGGGCATAATAGCCCCTTTGGGGGATTTATTTGAGTCAGCGTTTAAGCGTGCGGCGGATATTAAAGATTCTGGCAATTTATTGCCGGGTCATGGCGGGTTGTTGGATCGTATTGATGCTTTCCTGTTTGCAGGGCCTTTGATTTATGGCTATAAGATTTTTTTTCTATGAAAAGAATCGGTTTATATATTCATATTCCATTTTGTATCAAAAAGTGCAATTATTGCGATTTCGTATCTATTGCAACAGTTTCATTACTGCCGGATTATATGAAAGCCTTGATCAAAGAAATCCAACTGAAATCAGACGCTGATTTTTGGGTAGACACCATTTATTTTGGTGGTGGAACGCCATCAATACTGAATGCAGATGAAATTTGCAGTATCTGCCAATCTATCAAAAAACATTGGCAGATACAGGAACACCCCGAAATAACAATTGAAATCAACCCTGGCACGTTATCCCACGACAAAATGCAGTCATGGAAAACATCAGGTATCAATCGAATTAATCTTGGTGTGCAGTCATTTCATAATCGTCATTTAATGCAACTTGGACGTATTCATAATGCAACTGATGCAGACCGCGCAATTCATTTGCTTAAGGATGCAGGCTTTCAAAATATTGGATTGGACTTAATGTTTGGTATTTTTGATCAAACAATAAATGAATGGAAAAAAGATTTGTTGCAAGCACTTTCATATTATCCACAGCATCTGTCCTGCTATTCACTGACATATGAACCCGGTACACCTTTATATGAACAATTACAGCAAAACAAGATATGTGCATTGCCTGATAAATCGGTCAGGCAAATGATGGAAATCCTTTTTCAAACAATGGCTGACCACCAATATGACCATTATGAAATTTCCAATTTTGCATCAAGTGTAAATTTTCGTTCACAGCATAATCAAAAATACTGGCAACGAAAGCCATATATAGGATTGGGAGCAGCCTCACACTCGTTCATAGAAAATAAACGATTTTGGAATTGTTCGGACGTGGCTGAATATATACAAAAATTATTCAACAATTGTAATCCAATTGAAAACTGCGAGAACCTGACCATTGAACAACGAATCATTGAATATATTTTTCTGGGATTGCGGCAAAAGGAAGGGATTCATTTTCATGATTTTAAATCTGTTTTTTCCTATTGTTTTAAGGCGTTGTTTTCTGTCGTGTTAAAAGAATTGGACGCATCGGGTTATCTTGATATTACAAGTGACACATGTCGGCTGAGTAATCATGGAAAATTTTTTTTGGATAGTATCTGCCAGAAACTGGTCAATGCTCTTTAATTGATTGCTTGAACAAGGGTTTCATGAAGATCATCTAAGTGATATGGCTTAAACAATGCTTTTTTAAAGCCATATTTTAAATAATCAGTCATTACTGGATTATATGAATATCCACTGGAAATAATTGCTCTTGCATTGGTATCAAATTCTCTAATGCGTTTGAATGCTTCAACACCGCCCATACCATCATTTACAGACAAATCAAGTATGATTGCATCGTAAGGGGCACCACTTTGAAATTGTTCAATATATTTTTGTATTGCTTTTTCTCCATTGTTTGTGTCGTCAACAATTATTTTCTTTCGTGCCAATACTTTTTTAACCATCTGGCAAATTTCATATTCATCATCCATGATCAAAATTTTTATTTGCTTTGATTGGTGTCTGCTGATCGTGGCAGACGATTTTTTAATATCAGGCAGCGGTGTTTCCGAAATTTTGAAAATGGGTAAATAAACATGAAATTGACTGCCTTTTTTGGGAACAGATTCAACATCAATAAAACCTTTATGTTGTGTAACAATTGAATGTGCAATAGCCAGTCCAAGTCCCATGCCTTTTTGAGTGCCTCTTTCCTGTGTTGAAAAGTAAGGATCAAAAATGCGTTTCAGGTTTTCGTGGTTAATGCCATATCCGGTATCAGATATCGTAATACATACATATTCACCTTTGGCCAGAACATGCTTTTGCTGATCCAATGTTACCTTACATACACTGACATAAATTTTGCCATTGTGATTCATGGCTTGATCTGCATTAAGTATCAATTGATTAAAAGTCTGACTGATTTGTTGCCTATCAAAATATAAAAGTGGAATATCACCCTCTTTGATATCAAACTCATATGTGGTGTCAGAAGTATCCAGAATAAATTCAAGCGCGTCTTTTAGCACAGGAATAATATCATCCTTTCTGAGAATCGGCGTTCCGCCTTTTGAGAAAGTAATCAAACTTTTGGAGAGGTTTGCAGCGCGCATGACTGCCTTTTCAGTGGATTGAATGAGTGCCTCATTTTCGACTTTGTCTTTAAGCAGTTGAACATTGCCAAGAATAATTGATAATATATTGTTAAAATCATGTGCAATACCACCAGCAAGAATGCCTAAGGCCTGAAGTTTTTCAAATCGGAACAATTCTTTTTGCATCTGCCGCATTTGAATGTGGGTTTTTACCCGAGCCAGTAATTCTTCATATTGAATGGGCTTGGTGATATAATCCTGACATCCAACTTCAAACCCTTTTACTTTATTGGCGACATCTGTAACAGCAGTCATAAATAATACTGGAATATCGGAAAGTTTTGGATCTGCTTTTATTCGGCGACAGGTTTCGTAACCATCAATGTCTGGCATGACAATATCCAATAAAATCAGATCAGGAACGAGGTGCTGTAGTATCTCCAGGGCAGCGCTCCCGGATAATGAGATATGAATTTTATACTCGGATTGTTCCAGAAAATGAACAATTGGTTGCAAATTTTCCGGCTCATCGTCTACGAGAAGTATACTGTTATGCGCTGATTGTGTAAACATGAATGAATTGCTCCTTTTTAACATAAATAAATGACATTATGTATAATATAATAATTAATATAATAATA
>Ga0272440_1003477_pt1 | contig 11744 bp, 22 predicted proteins | sample SSMMMBAug17_FD_192440 | JGI IMG/M metagenome (GOLD analysis project Ga0272440, IMG submission 192440) | Marine sediment archaeal communities from Little Sippewissett salt marsh, Falmouth, MA, United States - SSM-MMB-Aug17 | ecosystem: Environmental > Aquatic > Marine > Wetlands > Sediment ... | reverse complement strand
CGTTTCTCTTACCTTTATAAATACGGTCGTATTTCTTCTTGCTGATCTCTTCAGTAATAAAAGCGTACTCAGCGTCAGAATACTGCGGACAGATAGAAGACTGATCCATATACACAGCAGCGGGGTTAACAATCCGCTGTATTTTTATGTCTTGGTCAAACCCGTCCGTGTACTCTGTGATAATTCTCCAATAGCCGTACCCACCACGAACAGCGTTCTCGTAGCCAGTATCGTAAGCAGACTCAGCATCACTTACGTTCTCAATGTTACGAATTAGACCTGAAAAAAGTTCAGCAACTTTTGGGTCACCAAGGGAATCAACCGGACGTATTTTTATGCTAGGTCGGTTTTTCCTAGCTTCGCCCGTAATTTGCTTAACCGCACCCGCCACCTTGTTAATAACGATACAGGGTCTTCCAGCACGGTCTTGGAGTTCTTTCTCACTCCACTGGTCACCGTTCTCAAACGCCGTGTCATGCTTGAACAAAGCTCTTTGGTCATGCTCTGCAGCGGCTGAATCGTCCCATCGTTCTCGCGCTTCTTTTATGATCTTTTCGTGCTTCACAATGTCATCCAACTCTGTTGCTGTGGCGGTTTCGGTTTGTTAATCTGCTTCCGTGATGGACCAAATAGTTTCGTTGCGGGGTATTGAAGAGCGTCATGGACATCACAGTACTTATCTTTGTCCTTGCCCGTGATTGTCTCCTTGTATACACCAGACTTGCCTATCTCTGGATACCCATAACCGCCCAGAAAACCTTCAAGAAGCAAAGGACACTCGGTCGGGTCCATAAGAAAACCGTCTCTCCGGTTGAGTCTACTGGCAACAGATTCTCTCCGAACCTTGAATGTCTGAACACCAGGAGAAATAGAAATACCGCAATGTTCTCGGATGTATTGACCAGCGGTTTTTTTGTTTGCGTCCCTTGTAGTGTTTCCGGCAGGGTCGCCAATGTCTTTATAAGTGGTTTCTGTCGGTAGGTTTATCCCGCACCAAATCTTAACTGCTTCAGCAAAATCAACAGCGGCAGCGTCTTCGTCCCAAAATTCCTTGAAAATAATCCAAGTATTGTTCAACAAATAGGTAAGAACACACGCGGGGTGAAGACCCGTATGGTCCCAACCACGAATAACCTGTGGGTTCCCGCTGTCTATTGCCTTACAAACAACTGGAAGCAGTGAATCTGAAGCAACATGGACGTCTCTGTCAAACTCGTGGTAAACAGCCTTACCAGCGAAAGCAGGAGAAAAACTCACCATAAACTCTTGATTAAACAGTGCTTCTCCCCTTGATTTACCGTATTGCGCTATGTACTCTTGTCTCTCACTCTCAAGTTGTTCTTCTGAAAAAACGCCCGTTTTATCCGCAGAAAGAAGTTCGGCAAAATACCCATCCGTAGTAAGCGCAAGCTCATAGGACGTTTTAGCGTGGTTATCTCCACGAGGGGTCGTAATAAAGAGTACCCAACCGCCGTTCTCAGCCAGGATGGGTCTTAAATACGCCCATGATGTGGGGTCAGCCAATGCCCACTCAGAATAGACAAGGCCAACGGGAGGCGAACCGACAAGTGAGTTCCAGTTGTCAGAACCAACCACTTGCCAAGTGGACCCGTTAAACAAACGAATCATCATTTCCTGCTCACGGGTCGTTTGACGAATTTCTTGGGGAAACGCTTCGTCTATCCTTCTTTTTCCCGTGTGCGGATTCACAGCTTCCCAAATTGCTTTTCTTGCCTGAGAGGCCTCTGGAAGCATGTGCCAGTAAGTTCCTGGCCGTAATACAGCCGCCCGTGCAGCCCAATGAAGACATACATCGTCCTTACCAGCTCGGTCAGCGGCGGTGCCAAATGGCAACCGCACGACGACCTCCTTTCTCAAGATATTCCCAAAGCTTGTACTGGTAGTCTCTTGGTGCCCAATTGTGAGGAATTCGAATACGCTTCATAAAATAAAAAACCCGCACCAACGATTTCTCGCTAATGCGGGTTCCTGATAGTCCCTAATAGGGGGTCAGATTAGTCCGACTTTAAATCACAAGTTTTATTTGCTGCTTTTATACCGCCCTGATTGAAAATAATCTCAACCCTGCCGGTAAATTTTCTCGCTGCTAAGTCAGTCAACTTCTTCAACAAATCTTTGAGCGTCATAACTAGTATATCAACTTAGTAAGTAACAATCAAGACTTATTTTCTATGTCGCTGATTATACCACGAATTACACTCTGAATCTGCCCCATGTGAGCAGTTTCGATTAAAACGTAGGTTCTATCGTCCAGTTTTAACACGTTCTGACTAAGCAATATCTTGGATAAATTCTTCAGGTCTTTAATCGCTGCCTTCAATTTTCCCTTTTCAATACCGAAACCGACACTTCCGGCAACGCTCTTTCATGTATTCTTCCATGCCTTTGTTCAGAGCAGACTTATAATACCAGTTGAAATAATAAATCACGCCGATAAGCCATAAAATGCAGAAGATTAAACAAATCGCCCCGAACTTCTCTGGATGAGTCTCAAGAGTATGTATCATGCCAGGATAGTTCCAGATGCGCTCAATCAGGTTCATAGTACGTCCACCCACGGTCATTAAAGTCGTATCTGTATTCTACCGTTTTCATCTCTATATTAGTGGGAAGAAGTCCATTCTCTGCAACTATTTTGTATTTGGGTGTCAAATCAATTCTAAAATAACCAGTGTAAAAATTTATCCTTGGAATTTCCCAATCCTCTCCGTCAAATGGACCACCATGAAGAACCGGCACTATACCCTCCTAATCATCCATGCACCTCGGCTTCGCTCCCATTGCTAACGCTACCAGAGTAAATCCTACACCAATAACCACGCCAGCAAATGTAAAAACCTTATCGGCTACTTTTCGACACAATTTCTGCCTCCAACAGCCTTATTCGTTCCTTCAAACATTCCCTGCACTTTAACCTGTAGTACCTCTTGTAAAATAAACGCACCGCATAAAAAACGACCGCAGCCTCCAATATGTGCGTCGTAACCCAGAACATCTCACTGCCTGCATGTACTCAAAATATAATATCTCACCGTGAACCGAACTGACATAAGGAGAACCGTAAAGAACGTACCCCCTCCGTAAGTGGTCATTCACCGCTTCCGATAGGTTCGTCGGTGACCTCGCTGTCAGAATTTTGTATCCTACCGTAAGTCATCCCCAATCCAATCAAAATTGTTGAACACCGAAGTTTCTGGAACTGTCCGCCCCTCCAATATACGAACCCTCAATAAAAGACCCACATATTTCTCTACAACCAATGGAACCTCTTCCCAACGCGATATCTGCTCCACAGGAATGCCCGTCTCTGACGATAACCGCGCCATCGTCCACCCCAATCGGGTTAAAGCGGAAAGTAACTCTGGTTTTCCCATACCAATGCCTCTATGCAAGTCCTGTGACTCGGCTGTAAACCCCACCAAAAACAGCCCTGCCAAACTCGTATGGGCATACCGCAATGGGTGCAAACTATCATTCCCCACCCCCAATATGGTTTATTTCGAAACTACCCATTCTCTCCATCTCTTCGGGGGCCACTGATCGCCCCTACAAAACAAATTGTCCTCATACAGCCTGAAACACTCGTTGCTAATTATGCGCGGGTTCAAACAGAGACCTTCTTTGCTGATCTCAGACGAAACAAACTCGTCCTGAGTAAATTCCAAAGAAGAACCATCCTTCACCGGTCCGCCCATAAATGGAACAGCACACGCACAACCAATATACTTTAAAAATTGTCTGCGCTTCATAAATTCCACGATAAATGTTTTACATCAACAGCAAGTTTTACATATGCCCCTATACAAGTACGGACAAAACACCTCCAGGTTATGTTATGCGCGGAGCGGTGCAATAGTCAAAAAAACCCCGGCGGAGCAACCATCACAACACAGGATGTGTCATCTTTAGACTTCCGGTAAACCCCACACCCCTTCCAGTCTTTAACAACAGAACGCACTTCGTCGTTTGAAAGGGACGTCAAAACCCGAACAAGCTCATTGCGCTCCGAAGACCACCGTATCGCTTCGTTTATGTCCGTAAACTCAAGCATATCTTCCTTACCTCCAAAGCAAGACGTACATACGCCTCTACCGCACCAGGAACTTCCTTCCATTGGCTTACCGTAGCAGGGTAAACCTTAATGCGACGAGCTAATTCAGCCTGGCTCCAGCCCAATTCGTGCAAATACGCCTTCAAGTCTCCCCTGGTCATCTTCCGTAAATCCTAACATTCTCTCCGATGGGCATTAGCTTCTGCGGAATTTTTGGTAAAAATATTCCAGAACCGCTATCCTGAGCCGGGCGGGATGGATTGGACACCCCCCCCCTATGCGTACCACTTCTCTACCTTCTCATACTCGTCAACTACGTCACCATAACCAAGATGCCTCAAGAACGCACAGAGAACATCGTCAGCGAGAATATGGTGTACCTCTGGGCCTAACGCCTCACCCTGTAGTTTGATAAGCCTGTTGAGCGCCTCGTGGCGGTTTATTTCCATTGTCTAATCTGTGTGTTGGGTATATAAATACGTGACGGTACGGGTATGGAACCGTTCATCATATCCCCCCCCGTCCCATAGATCCCTTTGACTGGCCGTTGGCCCCTGGTAACACCGACCATTTTAGCATGTGTCTCTGGATAAAACCTTTTGTGGGACAGTGTATCAAGTAATGTACCCTCTAAAATATGGCTATTTTCCCCAATGATATCAACCACGTCCGATAAGGTGTATTATGTTAAGTTGTCGCATATCTGTAATGATATCAAGCAACTAACTGTTTTCAGAGGTGTCTCGAATTAGCTTGGGAGTGTCTCGATTAATACACTTTTCGGGTAGGTATTGGACGACATCTATTGTAATATTAGTATCCTGCTCAACTCTATTGACAGGGTTATAACGGGCCGGATTCATTACCTTTGCCCTGCTCTCATAGCTCTGGATGAGTGTTCTAGCTGCGTTTGGCTCGATTTCGCCGGAAAGTAGCATATTTTCAACTACTTTTATCTTCTCATGAATGGTGTCGGCCTGCTCGGTCCGCGCGCGCGCGACTTTAGCTAAAAATGATGAGTGTTTGTCGCTTCTAAGCCAGTTTTTAACCGTGGCGTAACAGGGCATTTTTTCATCTTGGCAAATTACTGACAGTGCCTCATCGTCTGCTATTCGCCCGCATATCTCATCGGCGATTTTTTCGTTGTACTTGCTTGGTCGTGCCATTTCCTTAGATATTTTAGGGTTATTTGTTTTATCCGGATCCGCTTGCGCTGTCCTGGAGTTAGTATGTAACGTGCGCCGCTATCTTGTTTCATAGCATTCAATCATATCAGTAATCGGTACGGGGTTACAGTCTTGCGCGATGAGAGTGACGATAGCGATATTATATATAAGGGACATTTGTTCGCATTCAGGCTCATCGCTTGGAATAGCCACCGGCGTTTAGTTCGGTGCATCATACCATCGCATGTTTCATGTCCTTGCAGATTCGCTCGATAATTCTTGCCGCTGCTTGCTCCCCGTGGCTCAATATCATGTTTTGTTCGGTTTCGGTTGTGATCGCCTCTATGTTTGCCCATTCCTGGTCTACTGTTTTATTCCATTGGCGGATAAGTCGCTTGTATGTCTCGGATCCCTTAGGGTGTCGGTGCAATTCGTAGTAGATTTCTTTGCTATTCACGATTCAACTTGTGCTTTGTTTCGTTGCTCGCTTCTCGGACCCATTCGGACTTTAACCGTTTCAATCTCTTGCTATCCCCATTTTTAGTCTTTTCTGCTTGCATTTCCCGCATAATTCGGTCTGATTTGTCGTGTTTATTCAATGCTTTGTGATTTATTTTCAAAAAAGTTAAATTATTCTGTTGACAAATAAAAAGATGCCGATATAATGGAGCTGAAAGCGACTAAACATTTTTTCTTTTTTGCTGTATAAACCATCAAACAAAGGAGAGCCAACATGAGAAAAAAAGTAACCGTATTAATTGAGAAGATTGATGACATTGTTTACTGTAACTATGATGGACCATATCCGATGGTAGTCAAGGGTTGTCCTATGGGACGTGGAAACACTGAAGCATCAGCTATTAAAGACTTCATTTACCGTGTTAAAATTGAAAATGGGTTCGAAGCTAACATTGTCAAAATTAATTACCGTTGTTTCGATATGGAAGCGGACGCCAACGTTGGCGGAGAAGATGATTGCCCTCAGGGTATGGAAAACGAATACAATCTGGGGTTTTAAACCGATAGTATGTTCTGCTTAACCACCCACCCAAAAAGGAGGAATATCATGCCATCAGCAAAACATCTTGCCAAAATTGCCGAAATAAACCTTTGCGAGTTTTGCCAAGAACGCGCCATCCCGAATTGCGAATGGAAGCAGGGTTTAACCATTTGTGACCACTGCGCTCGACAATTTGCGATGGAGCAAGACCGCATTGAACATTTAAACCGTTGTGATTGGTAATAACACTCACCAAAAAAGGAGGCACCATGATTACTTTACTCGGTTTAATCGGTTGGCTTGTCTCCGTATCATTTGTGCTGTTTTCATTAACCTGGATTGTGCTTTCAATCCACTATTATCATTAAAAGGAGGTTACGCCATGAAAGAAAATATCGCTGACAAGATTAACTATTTTGAAACCTGTTTGGACGATATCCGAAATTTTATCCAAATGTATCGAGATGGTGAATACAACAATTTTGAAGATCCCGACTCTGAGTTTTTGTCTGACATAGCCATAAACGCACAAGCAATTTATGATGAGTCAATGAGAGATTAACCCCTACCGCGCTACTCTCACGGGGCAGCGCACTAACTATGAGGTGAAACAATGAACAAATCGTTAAAAAGATTTTTCCCGAAACAAAGACCGACAAGAGAACAAGGCATAGATGCTATACAAGAGTTGATCGATGCCTTTGACGTCCCTACAGTACTGCAAATGGTTTCAAAATGTTGTATGAATACAGCGAAAATTGTCAAAAATCAGTATGGCGATAAAGAAGCAGCGTTACTTTGGATACAAGACGCACAATCGATTGACCATTTATCCTACAATTTAGATACTTAGGGGGGAAACAATGGAATTCATCATTCAGGACCATTTTAACAAATCAAGAGATATATCTTGGCGTGCCGAAAAACCGTTTCAAGGTTTACGAAACGACAAAGGCTTACCAATGACAAAAAATGAGGCGTTTATCTTCAACGACATGCTAAAATACAAGGCATATACCAATATTGAACCCATGAAAACCTATCTTATCAGGTATTAACCATGCTAACTCAACAGATGCTTGTTGAAAAAAGTGGGGTATCAGCGCCAACCATAAACAAGTACATGAGCGAAATCAAACAGGCCGGATTGACATTCACAGTGGGCAGGCGGACTTTTTTCTTGCCAGAAACTGTAGAGTTTATCCGGTCTCTTAAACAAAAACCTGGACGCAAGAAAAAGGAGGAAACAACATGAAAAATGTAAGAATCTTTGATAATCAAGGTGAAACATTTGACAGATACACAGTACTCATTGACAATGAGATATACGGGATGAGTCACAACCCGTTAAGCCCTCAAGGTTTCAATCAATATTGCGGAGAATTAACGTCAGATATAAATTTCGACTGCCTTGGTGAAGAGATTACAGAACAATATTTGTCGCTACCCCACAAGGTATTTGTCGCTATTCACCAAAGGGTAAACCCTGATATGTATTAAAACCAAATTTTCAAAGAACAGGCCCCGCCTACTGGTGGGGCTTTTTTTATTACAAAATTGCGTTCTCTAAACGTCTAATAACAGTATGGCGTTGACTTTCCCATTCATTTTCAGAAACGAAACGCTCGCTCGCTATATGATGCAACGGCCACAAAAGAAGCTCGCAAACTTCATGAAATGCTACTCTGTCAAGGTCCGCATCTTTCGGCTCATAATCCCAAAGCGGATTGATTACGATAATTGCGGTTTTCCCATTCAAGTCTGCTTGACATTGCCCATAGGCGTCTTCAAGATCTTGCGACTCTTTCCATACCTGCCATTCACTCAAACCAAAGCCATTGATCCAGTGGTCAACGCGCTCTTGGAAATACCTTATTTGCTTTTTTTTCAACTTAGTCATTCAGCGGAACCGATCTCCTTACGATAACATCCGCGCCCGATTTTCTGCCAGCCGTCTTGCCTTCTTTCATGTGCTTCCTTGTCATACGATAGCAAATCATCTTCAAATATTTGCTGCTTCTCGTCATTTTCCGGTTGATCAGGCATAGCTCCGCTTTTTCGATTACATAAATATTATACTAATTATAAGTCATAAAATCAATATCATTTTGCTTTATAGATAGGCATATAGGTATTTAAACACATATTGTAGAGTATTATGTCTTGTATATACACGCTATGTGGTATTCAAGGTAAGTTGTTGTAAGTAATTTAATTTTATGAGTATATGTTTTTTAAAAATAATGCTTGACTTTATGACTTCACGGGCCTATAACTTTATTAAACCACAAAGGAGGAAAGCATGTCAGAGAAAACGATCACGGTTAGGGTGCCATACAAATTATGGCTGAATTTCAAACAAGAGATGATGGACAGGGAAAGGGAGGGAAAGGAAACAATATCTTTTAATATGGCAGCATTAAAAGGAATCAAAGGCGAAATAAATGGGGTAGGCAAGTGAAAGCAAAAATCAGCGCTGAAAACAGTAAGCTTGGAAAACTGCCGAATATATCTTTAAGCCCGATAAAATCTTGTGTTAACTGTTCTCACTGCTCAAAATTGTGCTACGCCTTAAAGGCTTATCGCATGTATCCACCGACAAAAAAGGCATGGGATCACAACCTTGACTTAGCGAAAAACCATCCAAAAGAATACTTTCAGTCGATACAAGAGTATGTATCAAAAAAGAACCCCAAATTCTTTAGATGGCATGTATCAGGTGATATATTAGATCAGCGATACCTTTCGGGAATGATCAAAATTGCAAGGGACAATCCCGAAACAACATTTTTAGCTTTCACAAAAAATTTCAGTCTTGATTACCGTAGAGTACCACAGAACCTATCAATCGTCTTTTCAATGTGGCCTAAAATGAGAAAACCGGTTCACAAAAAAGGCGTTTCTGGTTTCGCTTGGATGCAAGATGGAACAGAGAAACGTGTTCCGGAAAATGCGGTTGAATGCCCTGGTGATTGTGAGCATTGCGGAATGTGCTTTCATATCGCAAAAATAGGTGGAAATGTAGTTTTCCACAAACACTAACACCCCAACCAAAGGAGGACGAACGAACCGGCCCCCACCAAATCGGCAGGGGCCTTTACCTTACACTCACCAAAGCGGAAGGGTAAACACACTATGGCAAAAAAACATGAAAAAGTCAAGCCTTGGATAGCAATATTCGAAGATCGAGGCGCAACGGTAACCGTAAGGCGTCCAACTTATCCACGGCTAAAAGTGGCAAGGGATAGAATGATTGAACAATACAAAGCCCGATTGATCCGGGTGTGTCAGGGGGGTGTGTAATGGAACATACAATTGGACCGTGGTACGTTGGAATGAAACCTGGACCGATAGTTTATGGAGGAAAAGGCTCTCAAGTAGCAGATTGCCGTGGCATGTTACCCAAACAAGAGTGCGGTTATAATTCAAGATTGATAGCAGCCGCGCCGGATCTGCTAGAAGCTATAGAACAAATCCTTCACAGGCTGGAAGGACCGAACAACATGCAAACAGTTCTTTACAGTGATTCCCTACACCCAACTGATGACGACAAAACAATTGTGGACTATCTGCAAGAAGTTATTTCAAAGGCAACCGGCAAATGAAACGCCTATTCCTGATAGCGGTCGTCTTAGCATCATGTGCATCAGGTGCGGACGACCGCCCGTCTCATTGTTACCTGTATACTGCTCTTTATCTCATATCAGGTAACATAGATTGGGCAAGTCAGGAACTGGCAAGGGTACGGCATGATTGGCCTGACGCTGGTAGGGTGTCGGAGGCCTTTTATGCCTACGATGAAGACAACATGGAATTTCATTGTTCACAAGGAATTGCCGAAGAAAAGGTTTACGCATACCAGAACATTGGTTGCCGGACCGCTACAACATGGGGGGACCACTCAGAACCGTTGTTTTATGGTGAACCCATACCAGAATACACGGCAATTTATGTGGCGTGTGATTAGGAGGTATAATGGATATCGCTTTGACACTACTGGCTATCATCGCATTAATACTTATAGAGGGGTGAAATGAAAAATTATTACGGCAACAAGATTGAATGGGAAATGCTCTGCAACGGGCGGAAGGGGGACATAGTGCAAGGGAAAATAAAGGCATATAAAAGTTATGTCGGGCTACCTTTTGATCCATGCCTTGACGATTTTGATGTTTTGTTCGACAAAGGATTTTGCCATTGTGGTTGTGGTTATTACCAAATTTTTGGGTTTTTCCGCAACGAAACAGAGTCAACCATGATTGATCTGATAATTCACGATAGAAGCATGTGGGAATAAATTCAAGATTGGACCGCCCCGCTCCGGCGGGGCTACTCACCCCCACACATAATACAATGCGCCGTGGTAACCGCTATCCGCAACATGTCTTCCTCATAGCCGCACATTTTACATCCGCCATTAAAAACACGCTCTAATTTTACGATGTTACTGAAAATATGAGCCTTGAGAAGGCTTTAATGGGTTTGTCACTGCACTTGTTCAAAATTCTTAGGGGGGCACGGCGCTGGATTAAATACAAAGGCCCCTATTTCCCATCCAGATCCATATAAATCCTGTTCAAGCGTGCTTGGGGGCCATTTATCATCGCATGGATCTAAAGCAAATCCTATATATGGATCAAGATTGGCTCCTGTGTCGATGCAATCTGAATCAACTGATAATATAAAATCTGTCCATTCTGAAGGGGAATCAGAGGTGAACGGATTGTTCGAACTCATAATGGTATTGTTACCTATGTAAGAAGAATAATCAGGACCACCTATTGAGGTTCTGTCCGAGCACCCATTACAATAGCCATGAACGCTTGCTGCTGATCCGAGAAAATTATTTGTTAGTGTATTATTTGTGGGAAACTGGAGTTGGGACCCTTGATAATCTATTTGGATATCGCACCAATAATTCCCATCAAAAATATTATTCCTAACAACATTACTATGGCTGGCAGTACCTCTGAACATTATACCTATGTAGCCACCATAAAAACTGTTGTTATAAACTTGATTATAAGCACCTTGCAACTGAATACCTGACCTATCAGCATTATTAACTAAATTATACCTAATAATATGATAGCTTGGTGTAGATCCACCGAGATATATATCAACGGCTGACCCTGTTATGTCTTTAAAATAATTATATTCAAGAATCGCTTCATTTTCCGAGCTATGTTCTCCGTACAAATAAATACCATGATCTTGACTTGTTACGCCTATGTCGTGGATGTAGCTATTTTTTATCCACCACTTGTACCCACCTTTAAAGCCGCAATGTGAAAAGCTTTCAATTTCACAATTGTCAACTACGATAAAACCAGTATTGGAAGAAGTGTTACCAACCGCGAAATGGTTAAAACCATTACCCTCGGCAATCGCGTAGTTTGTGCCAGAATAGTAACTATCAGGGTCGCTCTCTGCATAGACATAAACACGATTGTTCACAGAATCCCACCACCACTCGTTGTCTGTATCTAAGTCATCCTTACTACTT
>Ga0272440_1003476_pt1 | contig 11749 bp, 8 predicted proteins | sample SSMMMBAug17_FD_192440 | JGI IMG/M metagenome (GOLD analysis project Ga0272440, IMG submission 192440) | Marine sediment archaeal communities from Little Sippewissett salt marsh, Falmouth, MA, United States - SSM-MMB-Aug17 | ecosystem: Environmental > Aquatic > Marine > Wetlands > Sediment ... | reverse complement strand
GTCTTGTTCATACTGATATCATTAATGGAAAAATATGGGTACAAATTGATGGTACAGAATATGGTATTGCCAACAAATTGATAGATGCTGGAATTCCCAAAGAAAAAATTGTATTAGGATTCCATCCTCCTGAGATTAGAATTCATACAGGATTCGCTGTCGAATAGAATAAGCGGTCATGCTGAGAAAAACCAAGCAACTGGATTAAAGCACGAAAATGCTAAAGCACGAAAATGCGAGTTGAAAGTTACTGGCTTTGCTTAATACGTAAAAATTCATAACAGATAGCTTAATAGTAGATTTTTATGCGGTTAGCATAATTCATGCCACAATATTGAACAATGAATGATTTTTAGAAATTTATAAAACTAATGGAACTTTTTGTAAAAATACGTATGTGAAATATTTCATTTGTCGGTTAATACCCAAAATATCCGTTGATCAACAAGGTCAGCGGTGAGCGACAGCGAATCCGCTGGAGCCGGCTGATTATGTGAAATGTATTTAATGCTATGGCAGTCAGTCGAAGGTCACAAACTCAATGAAATTTGAACAGCAATGAACTTTAAGCGCGAAATTTGAGCTTGAAATAATTAAGTAAGGTGTCCCCGGAATTAATAGATGAACATTTATTATTAATAAAAGAATCAGAGTATCCAGAAAAATTTATAAAATTGTTGATGAGAAACTGAGAAACTTATGTGCTTTACTGATGAAAAGTCCACAAAAAGTGGAAAATATATAACTAAAAGCAAAGTCATTTTACACGATTATTTTGAATATCCTGATGGTGGCGGAAGACTTACACTATTTTTATCAAAAATACTAAATGCACCTATTGGATACGGTTTTAAGAAACATAACCATCCTTTCTTTGCTGATGAATATAAGAATATAAAAGATTTTAACCTAAATAGTTATGCCGCATTTCCAGTAATAAAACAACTTAGCCTTATAAAGGCCTTTCTACTGAAAACAAAATTTCTTCAAAAATATGACATTGTTTTTTACTCCGGTGCTTATGCCCCTTTATCGATTAAAAACCATTCAACAGGATTTAACATTTATTATTGCCATACACCACCACGTTTTATATATGATCAAAAAAAATTATTTCTATTACAGCAACCCTTTTGGCTAAAACCTTTTATGAAGTTTTTTTTATTCTTTTACAAAAAATATTATGCTTCATGCATTTCTAAAATGGATGTTGTTTTAACAAATTCCATAAACGTACAAAAAAGAATCAAGCAATATTTAGGAATGGAATCAGTTGTAGTCTACCCGCCATGCGATACCTCAAGATTTGTCTGGTTAGGCCAAAAAGATTATTATTTGTCCACAGCCAGACTGGATTCTCTCAAACGTATCGATATCATCGTTGAAGCTTTTTTAAAAATGCCTGATAAAAAACTTGTTATTATCTCAAATGGTTCTCTTAAAAAAAAAATACTTCAACTTATTGGAAATGCAAAACATATCATTTTTATGAATCAGGTTAGTGATAGTCAACTTTTAGACCTTATTGGATATTGTATCGCAACAATTTACATTCCGATAAATGAAGACTTTGGAATGTCTCCAATTGAATCAATGTCAGCAGGAAAGCCTGTTATTGGTGTTGCAGAGGGTGGATTAACAGAAAGCATTATCCATAACAAAACAGGTTTTCTTTTAAACCCTGACTTTACAGTAAAAGACCTTATCAGCTTTGTAATGGAAATGGATACAGCAAAAGCATTGCATATGAGAAATGATTGCGAAATACGTGCAAAGCGATTTGATATTAATACGTTTAAACAAAATATTCATACAATTATCAAAAAGTACAACTTATCCTGAATAACATTGAAACACTATAAAAAAATAGATTTACCATAAAAGCACTTAGCAATATAGATTCCAAAAAAAGGCATAACTTATATAATAAACAAGAAAAATGCTTAAATGAATAAAATCACAAGAATAATTCAAACAAGGTTAACGAGAAAAAACTCAAGAACTATCAATTATTTAAACCAGGTTAAACACTCCTTTGTTTATAATAGTGCTGCGGCTGTGCTTTCATTTCTTGTCGTTATTGTAATAGTTCGATATCTGGGAAATGAAAGGTATGGAATCTGGTCAACATTGTTAACTCTGGTTTCATGGATACTGTTTTTTGATTTTGGCCTTTCTACTGGAACCCGGAATAAGGTAGCAGAGTCTCTAGCAAGTAATGATATAGATCAGGCTCGTATTTATATTTCTACTGGCTATATTACCATAGGAATTATTTTTTTTAGCTTGTTTTGCAGTCTTTTAATTGTTAGTAGTTGGATAAACTGGCAAGCTGTTTTTAATACGAATGTCATAATATCAGATGATTTACGCCAAATCATGCTTGTTATTTCTTTTTTTATGCTTTTGAATTTTGTTTTCAGTATTGTTCATCAACTTTGTCATGCTGTTCAAAAATCATCTCTAACAATTCTAAATCAAGTCTTATCTAACTTTTTTACCTTAATCTTTGTATATTTACTTACAAGAATTAGTTCAGGTAACGTTCTGTATTTAGGTTGGGCTTATGGATTGGCTTTGGTTATTTCAAATCTTGTTGTGAGTTTTTTCTTTTATTCTAAAAGGCCTGACCTTTTGCCAGTTTCAAAATTCTTTCAAAAGAGGAAAATAAAAGATTTACTTGGACTTGGAGTTAAATTTTTTATAATTCAACTTACTTCCCTTGCTATATTCACTACTGATAAAATTATTATCACACAGATTTTTGGTCCGAAATATGTAACTTCTTATGATATTATATTTAAACTCTTCAGTATTGTGATAATGCTTCAATTTATAATTATTAACCCCTTATGGTCTACATATACTGAAGCTTATATAAAAAATGACTTTACCTGGATCAAAAATAAACTTATACTAATGATTCTGTTATTAATTCCTTTTTGCTTTATAATAATTATTTTATCAATATTTGCGCAGTCAATAATTAACATTTTGATAGGAGGTATTATTTTCCCTCGATCATTAATATATTTTGGGGCCATATTTAATGTCATTTTATTGTGGTGTAATATATATTCATACTTTTTACAAAGTTGTTCTAAGTTATATTTATCTTTAGTTGTATCTATTTTTGCTGCATTAATTAATATTCCACTTTCTATTATTTTTACACAACTTTTTAATTTCGGCCTCGCAGGTATATATATGGGAACAATTGTATCTTTGTTACCTGGAGCTATTCTCGGGCCTATACAAACTTATAAGATAATAAATAAAAAAGGGGGGAATCTATGGAACCGATAGTCAGTATATATATACCAACTCAAATAAAACTGATCAATATTTCATGACTATATTATCATTCAATGACATTAGAGTACTTCATATTGCGAAATATTATCCACCTTTTGCCGGGGGCATAGAACATTTTGTTGCGGATTTACATATCTCCCTTTGTAATAAAAATGTTCAGTCATATGTGTTAGCGCACCAACATCCTGATATCAAACAGTCCACACTTAAGAAAAATTTTGATCGCACTACCCTTGTTCCAGTAGTTGGTAATTTTTTGTATTCACCGATAAGCCCTTTATTTCCTAATTATCTGATTCAATATGTTCAAGAGATAAAGCCCGATATTATTCACATCCATATGCCAAATGTGTCTGCTTTTTGGATGTTATTTTTCAAAATCACACGAAAAATTCCCTGGGTCGTTCATTGGCACTCAGATGTTGTACCATCGAAAATTGATAAAAGAATGATTCTGGCATATCAATTATATAAACCATTTGAATATAAAATGTTAAGACATGCTAAAAAAATCATTGCGACATCTCGCCCATATTTAAGTTCCAGTAAGACTCTTTCTTCGTTTCAAGACAAATGCCATGTTATTCCTCTTGGTGTTTCTCAATTTAGATTTAACTCATCAAATAAAAAACCAATAACATTTTGGAATAATGATAAATTTAAAATTCTTTCAATTGGTAGACTTACCTATTACAAAGGGTATGATACTTTAATCAAAGCAGCAAAGAATTTACATAATAGTCAAGTTATAATTGTTGGTGATGGAGATAAGAGGGAATATTTTGAAAATATGATTTTTCGTATTGATGTTACAAACGTAAATATGATTGGATTTGTTGAAAAAGATCAAATAGAACAATTACTATACTCATGTGATTGCCTATGCCTCCCCTCACTGGAGCGAACCGAAGCTTTTGGACTGGTTTTATTAGAGGCGATGTTGTTTTCGAAACCAGTTGTTGCCAGTAGTCTGCCCGGACCTTCCTGGATTGTAGAACATGAAAAAACAGGTTTACTTGTAAAGCCAGGTGATGTAAAAGCCCTTGTTGATGCATTGAAATTGTTAATGAATTCTCCAAAAACAAGAAAACAAATGGGTCAGGCTTCTTATGATCGCTTTTTTGATTTATTTGAAATTGACCAAATATCAAATCAAATACATGATATCTACCAAGATATTTCCAAATGAAATAAAATGAAACCATTAATTGTTATACCTGCAAGAAATGAATCATCAACCATTGGAGATATTGTAAAAGAAATAAAGAAAACCATATTATGTGATGTACTTGTTGTGGATGATGCCAGTGGTGATAAAACAGTTCAAAATTCTCGAGATGCAGGTGCTATTGTATTAAAGCTTTGCACTCAATTGGGTGCATGGGGGGCAATTCGTACAGGGTTCAGATATGCATTAAATCACCAATATGATTACGTAGTTACAATGGATGCTGATGGTCAACATATTTCAGAATCGATACTTGATTTACTTTTAGCAATAGAATCATCTAATGCTGATGTTATAATTGGTTCTGCCATCGATAGAGGGAGTAACTATAAAAAGCTGGCATGGTATGTTTTCCGTAAATTAGCCAGTTTGAAAATTAATGATTTGACTTCTGGACTTCGTGTTTACAATCGTTGTGCAGTCAAATTATTATTGTCAAATAATACTACTTCTTTCATGTATCAGGATCTCGGCGTTCTGTTAACCTTGAAAAGATATGGATTAAAAATATCGGAAATTCAAGTTAAAATGACTTTGAGAAAAGAAGGACATTCACAGATCTTTAATTCATGGATCGCAATTATTCGCTATCTTGTATTTTCGTTTATTTTATGTTTAACCTACACAAAAAAGGAAATGAAAAGTAAATGATCTCTTACCGTGTGACTTCATACGTTTTAGGATTATCCGTTGGTTTAATAATTTTTTATCTAATACGGCGCGGCTATCTTCATATTATGCATTCAATATGGTGGTTTATCGTTGGAATAATATGTATCATTTTAGGATCATTTCCATACCTTATAAACTGGATTGCGCCTATAATGGGAATTCACTATCCTCCGAATGTGCTTCTTATTTCAGCCATATGTTTTTTTTTATTAAAGTTAATCAATATGGATATTTATCGGTCGAAGCAAGAAATGCGGATTCACATTCTGGCTGAACGCCTTGCTATTTTGGAAGAAAAAGTGAGTTCTTCACAAAATAATCAAAAGTCTAGTACAAAAACTTCTCATGACAATGATGCGGAAGTCGATTAAGTTATAGTTATAATCAATTCTTGCATTTGCTGTTGGTTCAGTTTGAGCATATTGAACCAAATTTATTGTACCTCTCTATTTTTTGAAATATAAACGATTGTCCTTTGAAATATCATTATTCAATTTTTTGATTATTTTTTTTATTTTAATATATTCAGATGTTTTTAAAAGCTTCTTCAATGTGTTTGCAAGCCCAATCATTGCCAGAGGATCATTTGGCATTATAGAGATTGCTCTTCTATACCACAATTCTGCTTGTTTATAATAACCATATTCATAATAAATATTCCCAATAGTATTTAAAATATAGTATCGATGAATTTTTTGCATCGGATATTGTAAAATGAGATTAGCCATACTCAAAGCTTCTTTAGTTTTACCAGCATGATGAAGAATAATAATTAGGTTAGCAATTACAGGCACATTCATTTTTTTTTTCATACTGGAATTTTCTTCAGATAAAAGCTCAAATGCATGAATAAAAACTTCATACGCATCATTAAACTGCTTTTTTGATAAATAATGTTTTCCTAGCTCATTCCATGGCCTTAGCTTAAATGGTGTATATTGAATGTTTTTTTTCCAGAATACTTCTGGATATTTCCATTCCATGTTTCTTTGATACGTAAGAAAACTAAGTACTACAAAAATACAGCACGAAAAAATTATTCCAAATTTTAATCTGGTGTGAATGATCCGAAGCATTGACCACCCCAAAACTATACAAATTCCAAGATTAGGTAAATATGTTCGATGTTCAAAGCAAAGATCTGTTATGGGAAATAGGCCGGACTCAATCATATGAGTCAGGTAATAATAGATTATTGAGAAAGCTATAATAGAAAATACTTTTCGAATACGAAAAGCTGCAATGATCAAAACAAGATGACCAATGAGCGCACAGAAAACTTTCATTTCCAGAATTGATTTAACAACTTCTATGTCATAATCAAAGTTGATGGAGTAGGGAAAAAAAAATTTGATGATATAAATCCATATAACGATTATCTGGGTGGAAAAATACTCATAATGAGAAAGATCTGAACCTAATTTTGGGTATATTAACAACGTTTTTTGAATTATTGGAATCACATATAGGCTTGATAAAATAACAATTAAAGCGCCAAACATTCCAAAAAACATATAGATAACTCTTTTTCTATTATTGAAAAAAAAGTACTCAATCAGCAAAATTGATAGCGGAAGCGTTGCAGTATTTTGTTTTGTAAAAAAAGCCAAAACTGCACACAACAACGATAATATTATTAGAATTTGTTTTTTATAAGAACGTTCTGAGAGGCGATAATACATATAAAATGTCAAAGACAATATATAAAATAAAGCAGCCATTGAGGCAATTCGTTGGACAATGTAAGTAACCGCTTGCGTTTGTAAAGGGTGGCATGCAAATAATAAGGCAGTGATCAAGGGTAAAAAAAAATCCTGTTGCGAAATGAAATATGAAGTGTTCCTGCTTAGTGATATAATAATTCCCAGAATAAAAAAATAAATACCAACTGAAGCTAAAAAATGAATTGTAATATTTACAATATGATAAGGTGCCAGTGAAATATCATGGATGAAAAAATGGATAGCAAAACTTAGATTGGGGATAAATCTAAGGGGGACATCCCAAAATATCCCCCATAGATTAAAATTTCGGATCAATTCATTTTCAACAATGGAAGAATAATCATCTAAATAAAAGGGAACACTAAGGGTATGCCCATATATTAAAAGAATGATAAAGAATAGTAAACTTAAATGAAAAATCTTCCATCTATAAAATATCATCTTTAATTATTGATTATTTTTTTTGATAAAGATATGTCCCTTTTTGACTATCAGGTTTTTCTACTTCTACTTGTATTCTATTGTCTTCAGCAAATGCATCTTTACGAATACCAGTTACTTGCCAACTGACTTCAATATCAGGAAAATCTGTTTGAATTGTAAAGCGGTTGTTTTCTATTTTTTCCAAAATGATAGCCTGTGCAAAAGAACCAATGCAGGTAAGTTGATAGCGAAAATCTTTATTTAATGCTTCAAAATAATCTGGTAATTGAACGATGGCAAGTCCTGAATCATCTGTCGTTATAATACCATTATATATATTCATCATATCTGGAGATTCAACAAATGAATGAAATAAGTATTTATTCTCAGGATCAAGAGGATGATCAATTTTAAAAGAACCACCTGGTTTGGTAAGATTCGTTTTAACATTCAAACTGTTAGTTTCAATATAGGCAGCAAAAACTGTATTCAAGTTTGATGAACCATCTATAGTTAAACCACCATCGATATCCACATTACCGCTGGCATTCAATGTACCAAATGTAGCCAAACCATAAAAGGTCGCATCTCCTTCACATTCAAATGTATCTCTCACAATTAAAGAATTGCTTCCGGTTATAACTAAGTGGGTTATATTGGCCGAACTAGCTGTGAATTCACTTAAGTCAAGTGGTCCACTAATTGATAATCCATCAGATACAATACTACCATTAAATGCTGTATCTGTAAAATCAAGAGAACCACCTGAGATTGAAATATTTGGGTTTTCAGCAGTAATGGAATCTTCCTGTCCACCAAACTTGAAAGTGACCTTAACTTTATCACTGGTTATCGATACACCAGAACTATTTGATTGGACAGTGACATCGGCATCATTCATCATTGACAAATTTGATACGCTTAAATCTTTTGCATGTATTGCTCCTTTTGAAGCATCTAACAGAGAACTTACAGACAATTGACTTAATGTCAAACTGCTACCTGAAGCTAATACTACTGTTCCTGAAGAGTTTGGAAAAGTGATTGTATGCGGTGAACTGGCAGCTGTCTTAAAAGTAGTTTTAGATAGACTGAAAGAGTCTCCATTTACTTGCATTGGTCCGGAAACATATAAAGCATTATTGATAGAAACATCTCCTGTCTCAGATTGAATCAGAACATAGCCAGATGCATCTGGAAATGTAATGCTTCTGGCGGATGTGGCCAATGATGATAAAGTAACACTATCCAAGCCAAATGAAAAAGTGGGGGAAAGCCAGGCCTGTCCATCATTTATAATTGTAAGTTGAGCATATTGTTCCTCCATAGACAATGAATCTTCACCTGTTCCATAATTAACTCCATTGATTGTTTCAGTTCCTTTTGTTTTAATTTGAGTTGTCGTTCCACTGTCAGCTTTTAAGATGGAGAAAACACGCCCTTTCTGGATAGATGATACAGAAGGAAGCGTTATTGTTATAGCACCAGAAGCAAAAAGGATATCATCTGCATCTGTCAAATCATAGTTTTGGTTAATATCTTGAACCTTTTTCCCACCGCTGGTTAATGACCGAAAAGATGTCCAGGTACTGGTAAGCGGAATTAAAGGTTCCATTATATCCCCTTCGTCAATTTGAGTACCAATATAACAAGGTTGGGTGAAGGTTATTGTATATGGAAAACTTGTCTTTTGCCCTAAAGATATACTAAAAATACCTTTTTGAACAACTACAGATTCGTGTGTTTCTTCCCATAATTTTTTGTCATTTGCTGAATCATCACCATCCCATAAACTGAATGTTAAATCATAAGTGCCATCAAGAACTGCTGTGTTATTGGAATCAGTTAAAAAGCCCTGGAAGGTTACTGTTTTTGATGAGTCTATTGTTTCTGCTTGAAGATATTGAAGTTGAATGTTCATAATAATGCTAAATGAAATAGCTGTCATTAAAAATAAGTTTTTCATGATATCTACCTTTTATTTAATTAATTGTTATGTGAAAATTGAATTAATGGAAAGAAAAAGAGTATTTCAAAAAAAAATAAGTTATCCATACTTAATACTATAGTAATACTTAAATGTAAATTATTTTTTATTTTTTTCCAAGTACTTTAGACGCTATAATGTCTTGACAGCCTTAGTTTAAAAATTATTTAAACAGCTTTAACCTCGGTGGCCAGGCTATACTATAGTTGTTATAGAATAGTCCCAAATTTTGAGAGTAAAAAGGATCGTTACTCAGAATATCACCCCAGCGTTGAAGCATAAGTTCAGATTCCCGCTTATAACGATAATAATCTGCAAGTTTAAAATTCTTTCTACGAGTGGCTGATTCAAGATGATACATTTCAGCAAAAGGTGTCCATACAATTCGATAGCCCATCTGACGAATTTTAATACACAAGTCTATATCATTAAATTCAACAGCCAAAGATTCATCTAAACCATTTACCTTCTCATATACCATTCTTCGAATCATCATACAGGCTCCTGTAACAGCGCTAACCTCCCTATGTACAATGGCATTGAAAGCATAACCAGGATTTCCGCGTTGAAGGTCTGGAAATGCGTGTCCAGCAATACCTAAACCACCATAACCAAGAATAACACCAGCATGTTGCAATGTCTCATTTGGATACCATAATCGCGCACCGACAGCACCAACTTCATCCTGCACAGCAAAGCTAACCATTTCTTCTAACCAATCAGGTGAAATAATCTTGATATCATTGTTCATTAAACAAAAAATACTTCCTCTGGCTATTTTTCCAGCGATATTATTCAAGCGGGAATAGTTGAATGAACCTTTAACGTGAATGACCATTATTCCTTCCTGTTTAAACTTTTTCAGCAAGTTAAAGGTCTGTTTTTGAACACTACCATTGTCAACAACAATAATTTCATAAGTTGGGTAAGTTGTTTTTGTTTGAATTGAATTTACACAAGTTCTAAGAAGGTCACTTCTGTCAAAGGTTGGTATGATGATACTCACCAAAGGTGTAGGGTCAGGTAATTGAAACTGAACCCTGTTCAGGCTGGGAAAATTTTCCACACATGAAACATTGCCAGTTAAACCAAGTCTTTTGATGTGGTCTTCTATGCTACGTATAGCTGATTTAGGTGCATAGGGTTTGACATCAATATCAATTTCGGCACTTCCACCAGCACAAAGGCGACAATGATAGAGAACTCGTGGAATATGGACAATTTGTTCACTTGTTAGACGTTCTATGCATCTTAAAGCCAGGTCCCAATCTTGAGAACCTTCATATCCTTCCCGAAACCCACCAATCTTTATCAATAAGCTTCTGCGGTAACAATCGAAATGAGCTATCATATTCTGAGCTAATAGTAGTTCATAGTTGAAGTCAGATTTAAAGTATGGTTCAATTCGTTCCCCTGATGATGTTATCTTGTCATAATCTGAAAAAATCAGACCAACACCTGGTTGTTGAATAATGGCTTGAGCGATAAACCAAAGCGCTAAAGGGTGAAGAAGATCGTCATGATCCATTAGGGCTACGAAGTCACCTTTTGCTAATTTAAGAGCTGAGTTACTTGCTACAGAAACGTTGCCATTCTTTTCACGTAAGACAATTTTAATCCGGGCATCACGTGCTGCATATTCACGAAGTATTTCCTTTACGCCTGAATTTTTTTTAGATGAATCGTCAGCGATGCACAATTGCCAATTTTTATAAACCTGTTGTCTTACGCTTTCTATGGCCTCTTTCAAATAAACAAGATTGCTGTTATATGTAGTCATAATAATAGAGATTTGCGGTTTATGCTTCCATGATGCCGCTTGTGATACAAATTTTGGATAAATCAACCGTGGAGGTTCATACCTTGAGATCCACTTTCCATACGTATAAGGAATATCTACTAATAAAAAGAATAAATTCCTCAATCCCAAATTCTTTATTCTAAGATAAAGAATATATGGTATTTCCAAAAGCAAAAATGGGTTTTTTCGCAATCTTTGAAAAAAGATTTTTAAAATAGTCAAGATCTTAAATAAGATTTGTGAAAATTGAATTAGTTTACGCAATTTTTAACCCTTTCGTGGATAGCGGTGTGTATCATAATGAAATTTCATCCATTTTTCCTTGAAGGTTTATTGATTCTAAATGGATATGTCAATTACATAGTGTCTGAACGAAAAATCATTTTTCGTTTATGCTTTATTCATAAAAAACGAAAAAAATAATTACGTTTTTTAAAAGCGAATAATTTAAGGTTAAATCTTGTTTTATAAGCTTTAGCCCATTATGGATTAAAGAATATGCTTTTTCTAAATGTGAGGGGTGTACAATACTTTTTTCTACATCTTTTTTAAAGCTCTTTGAAATTATAGGATTTTCAAAATATCGTTTTGATGAAATT
>Ga0272440_1003475_pt1 | contig 11749 bp, 7 predicted proteins | sample SSMMMBAug17_FD_192440 | JGI IMG/M metagenome (GOLD analysis project Ga0272440, IMG submission 192440) | Marine sediment archaeal communities from Little Sippewissett salt marsh, Falmouth, MA, United States - SSM-MMB-Aug17 | ecosystem: Environmental > Aquatic > Marine > Wetlands > Sediment ... | reverse complement strand
AAGTAATAATCTTATTCGTAATGCAAAACGTGCTGTTGATACATTGGGCTCGCTGAAAGGGGGCGCGATGAAAGTTGGACAAATGCTTAGCCTTCACGAAGGCCTTTTCCCGCCTGAAATAACAGCTATTTTCAGCACACTTCAAAAGGAAGCCCCCAGTATTCCATTTGAAGAAATGGAACAACAAATTCAAACAGAACTGAAAGATCGATATCAATTGTTCAAATCAATTCATCCGGAACCTTATGCCGCTGCATCCATAGGTCAGGTTCATGTGGGAGAACTTAATGATGGCAGCCAGGTTGTGATTAAAATTCAATATCCCAAAATTGATCAAATTATCCGTGCTGATCTCAAAAATCTGAAAAATGTACTGGGTCGCATCTTTGCGATGTTTTCAACAATTGAATGGGATCCCATCTGGGAAGAGCTTAAATCGCGCTTATTGGAAGAATTGGATTATTCTCTTGAAGCTCAAAATATCAGGAAAATGAAAAAATTATATGACACGATTCCCGACATTATTATTCCTGATGTAATTGAAGATGCCAGTTCATCACGAGTACTGACAATGGAACGAATTGATGGCATTTCTCCCAAAATGGCTTGTACGGATATTTATCCCCAATATCTCAAGGATAAATGGGGCCAGGTCATCTTTGATAATATGATACGAAGTATTTTTAGTCATCGTTTTCTTCATGCTGATCCTAATTTGGGAAATTTTGCCTTTACAACTGAAGGCAAAGTCATTTTATATGATTTTGGCTGCATGAAAGAGATACCAGATTACATTCATGAGGGACTTTCGGGTTTGGCCAAAACAGTATTGGATGACAGATTAGAAAGTACTCCTGAAATATTGTTAAAAATGGGTGTTTACAAAAAAGATCATCAGCCCCTTCCCTTAGACATGATTGAGCCTTATTTTGATATGTTTAAAGAAGCGACACGCAATGAACCTGAATATATTTTTGGAGAAGACAAACAATTTTATCAGAAACTCATTGAATTGGGAAAAACAAACCTTCCACGGTCAAGTGATATTTCTGTTCCCAAAGATATTATTTTTATTGATCGTACCATAGTCGGAACCATTGGAAATCTTAGAAAATTATTTGCCAAAGGTCCCTGGCGGGACATTTTAGAAAAATGGGTTATAGAGTAATGAAATCAACTAATTTTCATTTCAGTACACTGGAATTTGCTGGTTCTCTTGGAGATTTGGGCACATTGATTCCGCTTTCATTGGGAATGATTATGGTATGTGGACTGAGCACTTCGACAGTGTTTATCATAATTGGTTTATTTTATATTTCTACAGGGCTATATTTCAGGCTGCCTGTACCGGTTCAACCCCTAAAAGTGGTTGCCGCAATAGCAATCGCTTATCCTGGAAAAATAACAATTGAAATGATTGCCGCTGCTGGAATGATTTTTGGAGTGATTCTTTTGATATCAGGTGTTTCTGGATTGATTGATCAAATGGCAAAATTTTTCAAAAAATCAATTGTCAGAGGGATTCAATTGGGTCTTGGATTAATATTAGCATCAAAAGGCTTAAGTTTTATCTTGCGCAAAGACCTGTTCAGTTGGAATTCCGCAACTTCTGAAATAGCGAACAATATCCCATTGAATTTAATATTAGGTATAGTAATGGTCGTTTGTACCTTATTATTTATGAATAGCAAACGTTTTCCAGCAGCACTGGTTGTTATGGGCATTGGTATCATTGCAGGCATTGCAAGCGGTGGATTAGAGAATTTAACCTTTCAAACAGGCATAACTGGTTTTTCATTATACATGCCATCGATAGAGAGCATTAATTCAGCACTTTTTCTTCTCGTGATACCACAAATTCCATTGACATTAGGCAATGCCGTTATTGGAACAGCAGATACATGCTTTACATTGTTTGGTAAGGGGCAATCCACTGAAAAAATCAGTTATCGTTCATTGGCGATCAGTATGGGAATTAGCAATTGTATCGCAGGATTATTTGGGGCAATGCCAATGTGCCATGGGGCTGGGGGTTTGGCAGCTCATCATCGATTTGGTGCCAGAACAGGCGGCTCTAATTTGATGATTGGTGTCATATTTATTATATTAGGTTTGTTTTTTGGCAAACTAACTTTCAGATTGCTTTCCTGTCTGCCAAATGCTGTCTTTGGAACGCTTTTGCTATTTGCTGGTCTTGAGCTTTCGCTTTTAATACGAGACATTCATACCAAAAAAGAACTCTTTGTTGCATTGCTTATCGGATGTATTGCTATTCATACCAGTAATATGGGGATAGCGTTTGTTACTGGTATTGTTGTTGATCAGATGATGCAGTGGAAACATATTGAGCTATAGAGCATTAATATCTGCTATTTGCATGGTATAGTTTTTGCGTCATTTCATTCTTTTTTATCTGCCTCAAATAAAAAGATAACTATAATAAGAAAGCGAACTATATTATGAAACATTCAAAACAAATTATCTTGTTTATACTCCTTTCTGCTTTTGGATTTCTGGGCAACATTTACAATATCGAAATGTTTTTTGGTATCAATCAGGTTTTCGGAAGCATTTTTGTGTTAATAGCTGTCTGGATTTTGGGCTATCAGGCTGGTGTATTGTGCGCAATCATTGTACATGCTTACACTATTGTTTTATGGGGGCATCCATATGCATTTATCAGTTTTGTGCTTGAAGCCTTTTGTGTGGGATTATTATTAAAAAAAAGAAATCAGAATATCTTTATTGCTGATTGTTTTTATTGGTTTTTTTTAGGTGTTCCTCTTGCATATATATTTTACGGGATGATAATGAAAATGCCTGATATTCAGGTCATGACAATCATGTTAAAACAACCGGCTAACGCTTTATTGAATGCGTTGATTGCCACTTTAGCCGTACAGTATCTGCCTATTGAGCCCTTGTTTTTGAATACATCAAAAAAAAATATCCAATTCAGACATCTTTTATGGGTTCTGATTATGGGGTTTACACTGTTTTCTTTGTTTATAACAGCCAACATGATTGCTTCTCATATTTTTAACAAACGCATGGACAATATTAAAAAAGAAGTTACCTGTTTTTCAAAACAAATTACTCACAAGATAGATATGTTTAAGACACAAAATTTGCACCTTGCTAATGCTTATTATCAATTATACAATAGCAATAACCGTTTGATTAAACTTGATAAAAATAACCCTTTTGAAAGAATTTACTTGTGGCAAACCAAAGAAAAAAAATCGATTTTAATTGCCAGCAAAAAAATGTCTGCTCATCCATTTCCATCATATTTGGTGGACACTGATTTAACCAATGATATTTTGTTTTTTCCTGATAATAATCACTCTTTTTATATCGTATTACATCATAACAACCATATTTTAATTGGAATTCAATCTATCAACAATTTGGATACTCTCCTCAATAGTGTTTCTGATATGGGGGGATATCAGAATATTATTGTTCCAGAAACAGAGAATGTAACGGAAATTTCTCAGCTACAAGGTGTTTATCACAATCGTTCTTTTCATTTAAAAGGTTATAAAGATTTATTGAAAGATAATCTATATGTGCTGTTTCCTGAAAATTCAGATTTGCCTAAAATGATGAAATGGAAACAATCGTACATGGTTATAGAAGTTAGTTGCATTGGGAAAGGGTTCAAGTTGGCGATAAAAAAATCTTTGCAATCAATGATGAACGATCTACAACAGCTTTATATTTATATTTTTTCTTTAATGTTATTACTGATTATTATTGCACTGGTGGTATCAGGCTGGATTAGCTCACGAATAGTATCCCCCATTCAAGCTCTTTCCTTAGAGACCTCAAATTTGCCAGATAAATTATTGAACCACCAGGAGCCTCAATGGTCAAAATGTACAATTGACGAAATAAACACTTTGATTGAAAATATCAAAGATGTTTCCCAAACACTTCATTATATTTTTCAAGAATCTGAAAATCGATATAAGAAACTGTTTTCACATACGACAGATGCATTATTTGTTGTCGAGCCCACTACATTTGAAATTATCGATGCCAATTTACAGGCAGAGATGCTGACAGGTATATCGAGAAAAGATTTAAAACAGCTTTCAATCGCTGCTTTTTTTGATAATTTTCATTTTGAACAAAACAATGTCGATGAATCGTTTGAAGATTTTAAATGTAATGTGATCAATAATAACAGTCGTATTCCAGTATCCATTCGAATGCAGCCCATGCGTTATCGTCAAAATGATGTTTACTTCTTTGTGGTTAAAAATATAAAAGATTCCATAATAATGCAAGAACAGCTTCATCTCGTTGCCAAAGTGTATGAAACAACGCATGATGGCATCTTGATTACTGATGCTAAAAAAAGAATTATTATGGTCAATAAGAGTTTCGAAATGATAACAGGATATACTTCAGATGAGTTAGTGGGTAAGGATCCCAGTGTAATGTCTTCAGGATGGCATGATCGAACATTTTATCAAAACATGTGGCAACAAATCTATCTGGAAGGCATGTGGAAAGGAGAAATTAAGGATCGGAGAAAAAATGGTGAAGTATTCACTCAAATATTATCCATTTATTCTGTGAAAGACAATAATGGTAAATTGACCAATTATATTGGTATTAGTGTGGATATTACCGAAAAAAAAGAAGCACAAAAACGTATTAACAAATTGGCAAATTACGATATGTTGACAGATTTACCCAATCGAACCACTTTGATTACCAGTCTAAGCAATGCAATCAGTATGGCCAAGCAGAATGCCTTAAAACTGGGATTGATTATCATAGATATGGATAATTTCAATACCATTAACGACAGCTATGGTCATAAAACAGCAGATCTTTTATTGAAAAAAATCGTTGACAAAATCTATCCAAAAGCCAAAGAAATCGGAACAATGGGAAGAATGGGATCTGATACATTTGCAATTGTTTTTGAAAAGCTAAACAAAACAGAAGAACTGGCCTATTTTTCTCAACACTTGTTAACGATATTTGATGAACCCTTTCATATTGATAAAGAAGAAATATATACATCAGCAAGTTTCGGTATTTGTCTTTACCCTGATGATGCAAACACTGCTGAAAAAATGGTTCAAAACGCTGATATTGCAATGCATAGAGCAAAAGAATACGGGAAAAGGCGATTTGAATTTTATAAACAAGAACAAAATATCAGTGCCCGTGAAAAATTATCGATTGAAAATGGGTTGAGAAAAGCCATTCAAAATGATCAACTGACGCTCTATTATCAACCTCAAGTAGCCATCCATGATGGAAAACTGATTGGATGTGAGGCATTGTCCCGATGGATTCATCCGGAAAAAGGGTTTATTCCACCGGATATTTTTATTCCTGTTGCTGAAGAATGTGGTCTTGTTGGAGATATTGAAATATGGATGCTAAAAACAGCCAGTCGACAAATTAAAAAATGGCGAGACAGCGGTTTTAATTTAATCATGTCTGTAAACATTTCAAATTATCAGTTTAGAAAGAAAGATTTTGTTGAAATTTTATTAAATATTATTAATGCTGAACAGGCTAAGTGTGAATGGTTTGAGTTGGAATTAACGGAACGAATTGTTATGGATCATGAGGAAGTTATTGAAAAATTGAATATTTTGAAAGGCTTGGGGTTTCAAATAGCCTTGGATGATTTTGGAACCGGTTATTCTTCCCTGGCCTATTTGAAAAAATTTAAAATTGACAAACTGAAAATCGATAAATCATTTATTCAAGATCTTCCCGATGATCCTCAAAGTCGCGATATTGCCCGTGCCATTGTTTCTTTGACTGCTTCTCTTAATATGGAATCTATTGCTGAAGGCGTTGAAGATCAGGGACAATTAGACTTTTTAAATGAACTGAACTGTCAATTTTACCAGGGATATTTTTTTAGTAAACCAGTTCCGGCTGAAGCGTTTGAAAAAAATTTTCATCCTTCATATGGCCTCAAAAGTAGTTAGGAACAATTGAAAAAATAAGTTCCCCATTTAAATTGTACGTTTCGTGGCTATAGATCGTAGAGACAAGGCATGCCTTGTCTCTACGATCAAGAACCAAATCGGACAAAGTCAGCTTGAATATGGGATGCAAAAATGGGGAAGTTATTAAATAGTGGTTCCTTAAGCCTCATAATCATTAGGTCTAAATAATTTTCAACCCCCACAAATATATCTCTGAAGTGTTAACTGGGAAATGAAGAATGCCTGCTGGGGTATCTACTTGACTCAAGTGACTACAACATATAGTATATAGAGTATTATGGAAAATGAAAATTATCCAACGTCTCTGTCGAAATTCGTCGGACGATGGTTCGGCCTATCTGCGATCAATTAGGAACAATTGAAAAATAAGTTCCCCATTTACAAATTGTACGTTTCGTGGCTATAGATCGTAGAGACAAAGTATGCCTTGTCTCTACAAACAAGAACCGAAAAACTAAATTAAGAATGGGAAATTTATTTTCAGGGCATTCCTTAGCAGGAATTGTCCAGATTGATTAAACATATCTTGGAAGAAAAAAGAAACGATAATTCACAATCACAATAAAAAGGAAATAATAATATGGATATCAAAGAAGCTATTGCAAAAGCAGTCAATCTCAATCATTTAACTGAACAGGAAATGATCGATGTTGTTGATCAAATTACTGATGGCAAAGTGACAGCCGCTCAAATTGGTGCTTTTTTAATCGCCCTTCGAATGAAAGGTGAAACTATTGATGAAATTACCGGGGCTGCACGTGTCATGCGTGCAAAATGTCTCCCCATTCCACCTTATAACCAATCTCAGGTTTCTATCGATAGAGATGACATCACTTTGGACCGAGAAACAATTGTTGATACCTGTGGAACAGGTGGTGATGGCACCAAAACATTTAATATTTCAACAACAACTGCTTTTGTTGTATCTGGTGCAGGTCTTAAAGTTGCTAAACACGGAAATCGTTCTGTATCCAGCCTCTGTGGTAGTGCAGATGTTATTGAAACACTGGGCGTTAATCTTGATTTAACACCAGAACAGGTCGGTCAATGTATCGAAAAAGTCGGCATTGGTTTTTTATTTGCACCACTACTTCATGGGGCTATGCGATATGTTATTGGACCCAGAAAAGAAATTGGTATGCGAACAATTTTTAATGTACTAGGCCCACTAACCAATCCAGCATCAGCATCGGTTCAGGTACTGGGTGTATATGACAAGCCATTAACAGAAAAATTGGCAGGTGTACTACAGAAATTGGGCTCAAAAAGTGCATTTGTGGTATATGGCGAAGGGTCTTATGATGAAATCAGTATTACCGGACCAACATATATTACTCAATTAAAAGACAATATGCTTAGTAGCTATACGCTGACACCTGAATCTGTTGGATTGAAATCTGCAAAACACGACGATATTGTTGGGGGTGATGCCAAAACCAATGCTGCTATTACTCAAAAAGTACTCTCTGGAGAACCTGGACCCTGTAGAGATATTGTTTTATTGAATGCATCTGCTGCCTTGATTGCCGCAAATTTAGCAGAGGATTTTAAAGAAGGTATTGAATTAGCTAAAAAATCAATTGATTCAGGAGCAGCAAAAGAAAAGTTGGATCAACTGATTCACTTGAGTCAGGCGGTAAAAAAATGACCATTTTAGATAAAATAATTAAAAAAACATCTGTTGCTGTAGATGAACTAAAAAAGAGGACAAGTATCAACCAACTGGAATCAATTGCAAAACTTCAGCCCCCTGCGCGTTCACTTGTTGACGCAATCCGCGGATGTTCGCATGTTCCGATTATTGCAGAAATAAAAAAAGCATCTCCTTCACGGGGTAACATTTTGCCAGGTGCAAATATTGTTGATATTGCTAGACAATATCAGAATGGCGGAGCTGTCGCAATTTCAGTTCTCACCGATTATGCCTTTTTTAAAGGGTGCATTGACGATTTAAAAACAGTAAGACAATCCGTTGACATTCTTATCTTAAGAAAAGATTTTATCATTGATCCAATACAAATTATTGAAGCGCGTGCTGCTGGAGCAGATGCTGTATTATTAATAGCGGCCGCCTTAGATGCTCAAAAACTTAAATCACTATATGAAACAAGTTTACACTTTGGCATGATTCCGTTGATTGAGATTCACCATATTGATGAGTTGGAAACAGTTATGTCGCTTGAGCCTCAACTCATCGGTATTAATAATCGTAATTTGAAAACCATGACGGTGGATATTCAAACCAGTGCAACCCTCAGAGCAGATATTCCTGAAACAATTTGTGTTGTTGGTGAAAGTGGCATTTCTTCTGTTGATCATATTCATTTTTTGAGAAAAGCGGGTATTAATGCTTTCCTCATTGGCACTTCACTGATGTTGTCTGATCATCCGGAAACGCATTTAAAAACACTTAACTTAATGGAAAAAAATGAGAAAGACGCATATTAAAATTTGTGGAATGACAAACTTCGAAGATGCTCAGGCGGCTATTGAAATGGGGGCCGATGCTTTGGGATTCATTTTTGCAGAAAGCCCTCGAAAAGTAACTCCTGAAGATGTTCGTGATATCATTGTACAACTACCAAAGGATAAGCTATATATTGGTGTGTTTGTTAATCATCCTTTTGAAAAAGTGCTTTGGGCTTATGATTTCTGTAACTTAGAAGCTGTTCAACTTCATGGCGATGAAAAAATAGTTGATAACCAGATGATTAATGAAAATCCATTATCCTGTGATTTCCCACAATCATTTGCCAATAAAGTGATCAAAGGATTTCGTGTTGGGCCGGATAATCCACCACCTGAATCATATGATCCAAAAGTAATGCTTTTGTTAGATACCTATTCTCAGTCTTCACATGGCGGAACCGGTAAGACCTTTGATTGGCAGCAGGCTATTCCAATTGCAAGACAGCGATCAATCATGTTAGCTGGAGGCCTAAATCCTGATAATGTGGGAAAAGCCATAGAAACGGTTCGTCCTTTTGCGGTTGATGTATCCAGCGGTGTAGAATTAGAAAAAGGTATTAAAGATCATTCTAAAATGAAGGCTTTTATAGAAAATGTCAGGAAAACGGATAGAAAGATCTATGGATGAATATTTTATCATTAATATCATCATTTACATCTCCATTCCCACCTTATCTGATTTTATTTGTTACTGCGCGCTGTAATGCCAGTTGTCAAATGTGTTTTAATAGCAAGCGCCAGGAACAGACCTGTATTGATGATGAGCTCTCTGTCCATGAAATAGAACAAATTTCTAGAAATTACCGGAAGCTGACTCAACTCACTTTGACTGGTGGAGAGCCTTTTTTACGAAATGATCTTCATACAATAGTACGATTGTTTTACGAAAATAGTGGTGTCAGATGGCTTACCATACCAACAAATGGATACCTGACAAAAAACATTGTGGATACCGCACTCAATATACTGAATCAATGTCCGAAACTGACAGTCAATATCGACTTATCTATTGATGCTTGTGATCATTATCACGACACAATCAGACGTTTACCTGGAGCGTTTCAACAAGCATTAATAACCTTTGAAGAATTAAAAAAAATTAGAAAAGGTAATCATAGACTTTTCATTAAATTTACTACAGTTGTATCACCATTTAATGCCAGTCACGTGCCACACGTTTTTTATCGTCTGGCACACTTGGGAGCAGATGATCATGAATTATTGTTGGCAAGAGGTCAATTCAGAGATTACCATCATAAAAAAGTATCATTGAAAACATATACACAATTAATCGCTCAAAAACGGATAATTGATAATAAGTATCATAAAAAAATAAAAGGATTTGCAAGAATTTTTCATGTATTGTATGAACACCTTTACGACAACATGATTAAAATTCAAGCCAGTAAAAAATTGATTTATCCTTGTCTGGCAGGACAAAAATTTATAGAGATTTATGAAGATGGCTTGGTTGTTCCTTGTGAAATGAAAAAATGGATTCATAAAAATGGTACACAAGGTTTTGGTAATCTAAGAAATTTCCATTATGATATCTTAACATTGTTAACATCCAAACATTCACAACAGATTATCAACACCATTAAAGAAAATCATTGCATGTGTTCATTCGAGTGTGCCATATTATGCAGCATGATTTTCTCTGTTATTGCTTATCCGCACCTGATACAATTGATCCTCTCAAAAGGATTAAAAAGGGGTCGTAATGCTTTCTGCCAGTAATATTAACAAACCAAAAAATCAACCCGTCAAACTTTCTCATATTTATACAGCGTTAAGTATTATTTTTTCAGCTATATGGATCATCCTATGGTTTACAATGGATTTTTTAAGATCAAAGAATTGGGAACACCTTCCATTTCATTCAACAGTTGAGACCATAGGCGGGATTTCAGCCATTTGGATTGCCGTGGTATTGTTCAATCAAAAAGATACGGATACGGATATCTGTTTTTTGCTGGGAAATGGTTTTATTTGTAAAGGGATTTTGGATATTTTTCATGCGGTATGCATGCCAGGAGAATCATTTATTTTTTTAAACAGTGCTGCCAGTTTGTTTTCAGCGGTAATCTTTTCATTGATTTGGCTGCCCCGGAATATTTTGAGACGATATGCAAAGGATCACAGATGGCTTATTATTGGATTTATTATTATTTCTGTATCCATTGGTTTCAGGGCCGTTCTTTTTCCTGAAGGGGTTCCTCATCTTGTTCACCTCTATGATGAACGATTTACTTTTGTTTCTATTACATTAAACAATTCTGCAGCAATCTTATTTTTAACAACAATACCAAGGTGGGTTTCTTTTTATCAGGTCAATGGGCAACGTTATTTTTTACTTTTTTTATCCATATCATTTTTGTTTGGGACATCTGAAATTTTTTTTCAATATTCAGATCTTTGGGATGGTATTTGGTGGAGTTGGCATTTAATTCGATTGGCTGCCAATATTATCACACTATGGTTTCTTTTTAATAATTATTTATTATTAAAAGACGAGGTTGATCATTTTCGAAAGCATACAAAAGAGAATGAATACTGATAACCTATGAAGAACATACTTAGCCACATATTTCAATACCTGATTTTTTGGATTTTTTTGGATATCGTGTATATACTTGTTGTTTTGAATATACCCTTTATTCATCTACCCAGCCTTTATATTTTTTTTATTTCCCATACGTTTGGAATTTTAGTGGCTACCATGGTGATGTTTACAGGTCTTGGTGCCGGTGTTCTTTGGCTGCCAATGTTAACTCTTCTGGGTATCCCACCTTCTGAAGCCATTTCATTATCCATCTTTACACAAATTGCAGGGAAAGGAATAGGAACAGTCAATTTTTTAAGAGATGGTATTGCAGAACTTCAAGTGATTAAAAATTTTCTTCCATATTCATTTATTGGAATTTTTATTGGGTTTCTGGCTGGTTTTTTCATGTCAATGAAAAGTGAGCAATTATTGCTATATTTGTTTGTTGCGGTTGCTTTTTACCTTCTGGTTCAAATGCTAAAATCTTTATATCGTGAAAATCAATATGCTTTTTTACCAATAGACCAAAAGGCCATGAATAACAGCCGTTTAATTGTTGTATGTTCATCGTTTTTTACAGGTCTTTTGTCCATTGGAAACTCAGACTGGCTTATTCCCCACATGCAGGAACGATTAAAAATGTCAACACCTTGTGCGGTTGCTACGGGTATTGTCATTATGTTTTTTTCAGTTTTATTTTATCTCGTGCTGACGGCTGCAACTGTTTATTTAGGATATA
>Ga0272440_1003474_pt1 | contig 11752 bp, 2 predicted proteins | sample SSMMMBAug17_FD_192440 | JGI IMG/M metagenome (GOLD analysis project Ga0272440, IMG submission 192440) | Marine sediment archaeal communities from Little Sippewissett salt marsh, Falmouth, MA, United States - SSM-MMB-Aug17 | ecosystem: Environmental > Aquatic > Marine > Wetlands > Sediment ... | reverse complement strand
GGTAAAAAAATTCATGCTTGCTTATGGTGGAGATATCACGTTGTTGTCTCAAGATAAAAAATCCTTTCCTCAAGCACATGGCACTGAATTTATTTTGACTTTCAAAAAGGTAAAAAGATAAATGGAATTGTTTGAAATTGTTGACAATTTTCCTTGAACACTGTCTGATAATTTTTGTTCAGTAACAGAAATATCCGCCAGCTTTTTACTGGTGACGGACTGATCACTCAATTTTTCAGTAGAAATGGTATTATCATTAATGGAACTGGCATGATATGCATAAAAGGCAACAGGCACGGCAGCAATAAAGTTTTTTTGCTATTTCTAAAGCCCTTTATTTTTCAGTGGAACTTTAGAAATAGCAAAGGAATCAATTTTTTCAGTGTCTTAGGAGTCCGAAAATTCCTTTTTCGGATTACGCAAGAATTCTAAAAGATTATGCTAACATGATAAAAAAAATTATAGAAAAGCTCTTTATTATATTTCTTGAAAACATTCAGTAATATTTTATTTTTAAAATTAAAATGTTTAATGTTCTTTAATTTTATGGATGAATATTTCACTCCGAAAAAGGATTTTCGGACTCCTCAGACACGTCAGCAATAAAGTTTTTTTGCTATTTCTAAAGCCCTTTATTTTTTCAGTGTCTTAGGAGTCCAAACAATATTACGCATCTTGTGTAAAAGCTGGGACACACCCGTAAGAATTGATGAAAAACGATAGGTTTCAAGTGCATCATTTTTGTTTATATTTGTGTTTTCCCTTTTCTTTTTTTTTTAATCCCACTCCGGCAAGCGAAAAATAATCCCCGCCGAAAGCACCATCTCATTTCGTGAATCTCCTGTTGATACGAAATGCCTGATATCTCCCACGACAGATATTTCCTGAATAAAATATTCAAGCCCAACACCATAATTAAAAAGCATGCCCTGATCAAATGAATCGTGGTATAATTCTTCGCTTGTGGAATGTTTTAGATTAAATTTTCCAACCCCTCCAGTTATATATGGTTTTATGAGATTATCAGGTAAAAATCGGTAATATAGATCGGCGTGGTAAAGATTTCCGCTTTGGGTATCTGAGGTGCAAGTTTGATTGTCTATTGGGTATTGAATATCGTAATTTCCTGTGTAAAGTCTGACTGCTGCGCTGATGCGATTGTTGAAATGATATCCAAAGCCAATACCAAGAAGGAAAGTATCACCTATGTTGCGGTTGCTTTCGAAAACGTGGCCGCCGGTATGAAGGGATAAAAAATAAGGGGATTCGGCTTCTACTGTTAAGGGAATAAAAATAATCAGGATAATGATATACTGAATTGTTTTTTTCATTGATTTACCTTTCTTTTTTATGTGATTAAGAATGATCAATATAATCTCTCTGCTCGGAGACGCATTGCCATGCGTCTCTACATCCCATAATTTCGTTTCATAACCCATAATATAATGACACTCAAAAATAAAAATATACCTTCGAAAATGAAACCACTATTCATTATTGTCCCAACAAAACACAATGTATCCGGCTTCTTATCGCAATCAACACATGCCTCACAATCAACGCATTCTTCTTCACTGACTTTGCCTACGCCAAACACACCAGAATCATCTATCTGAAATTTTACCTTAGCTCCTGCCACAGAAATAATATCTGATACATCAACAGTATAGCTATATTTCCCTTTCAATAAATCAACCCTGCTATCTGCAACATAAATTTTATATTCCCCGGCTTGAAAATCATTTAATCTTATGCTGCTATCAATAGGAATTTCGACTTCCATTTCTATATGATCACATTGAGTTTTTAAATCTGTAGCAATGATGGTCTCATCTGATCCATTGGTGAAATGATTGTTATTGAATGTTGAATCAGTAATAATCTGATATTCCAACGATAGATTGTTATCATTACACTCATTTTTCAAAACTGGTATTTTTATTGATCCAATGGTTATACCGCCAGTGGTTTTGTTTATGATCACTTTCTGACCGCCTGTTGGATTTACTTCGATGCTTTGTTTGATAATGACTGTTGTGCCATCGGTAATGCTTATGGGATCGGTTTTTACGATTGGTATTGGCTTAATAATGATATTTTTTACTGGAAAAGTAATTCCACTAATTCCCACTATTGTATAATAATCAGGGATGGATGCAATTAATGTATAGCTATCCTCTATTGTATTGCTGATGCAAAATGAAAAATTTTCGCCAATAACTTGTTGTGACTCAATGACTGTATTGTTGCCAATTAAATAGAGGTCAACTGCCTGAGATGCCGGATTGTCTATTTTTCCTGAAATAAATTGATTGTTCTGGCAATTGGATAAATACAAAGGATTAAACAATACAGCGGTTTCAAGCATAATGTCGATGTATTCAGGACTGGTATTAAATGTGATACTGTCATAGCCTGTTTTAATGGCATTAAAATAATAAATGTCTTCACTTAAGGGTAAGTTTAAGGCAAAGTAACCATCACCGGTCTTGCCATTGGGGCCTGTTCCCAAATGGGTCATGACAACAGTTGAATATCCCTGTATTTCAGGTTGTGTCAGACTGATCTGAACATTGTTGACCCCCATGAAATATTCATTGTACACAAATCCATAGTATGTCCTGACTTTCGGGATATACTCTTTTACTGACATTGCAAAACGTGAAAGGTCAGTGAGATTTGTGTTATCAGTGGCTCTGATTTCAATATTGCAGACACCCCATTGGTTTAATTGGGGTTGTACTTGAACATACAGGGTTTGCGGTATTTCCGGATTTAAAGTCAAATTTACGATTGAAGGCACTGCCTGGGAACCATTATGAAAAATTATATGGGTATTGGATACCAGATCTGTATTACTGGATTGACCTGTCAATGTAATCTGACCGCCATCTGCATCTGTAACTGTGAATGGAATTTTGCCTGTTGATGTGTTTTCATCAATGCTTTGATTCTCGATCAACGATAATTCTGGCGGGTGATCCTGCATAATAACGTCTATTTGAAAATACTGGCTTGATGACAACGATTGATCATTCTCAACTGTAATTGTTACACCTGCGCTTCCTGACTGACCTTTGACAGGCTCAAGTAATATGTCTACTGTATATTTCTGGTTGTCAACAACTGAAAAGGTAAATGGCGAATTGCCGGTTTGATCATTGTATGTAAAGTAAATATTATCTGGAGGAAGTAAAATTGTATTGTTGGTTTCCGCAAATAGCGTCAATATGCCGGCATCCTGACTTGAGATGGTCAGATAATGCGGCCCGGATATTTCATTTTGATGAACTGTCTGATTGTCTATACTGCCAATAAAAGGCGGATAGTATACATTGTTGACCATCACATTGAATGTTTTTAAAGATGTCATTTGATCTGTGTCTGTGACTTTTACTGTAATCACTGCCACGCCAAACTGATTTGCCAAAGCTTTTAAGCTATAGGTTCTTACATTGCCTTGTATGTTTTTTAAGACAATGTTTTCTGCTGGTATTAAAGTTTCATTGTCAGAATGAAATTCTATGGCCAGTTCTGAAGATGCGGTTTCTGCATCTATTACTTCTATCTCAAATGTTTGATCACTACTGTTTTCATCAAAGGTCATGTCTGGTATATTGCTGATCACAGGACTTGTTTTTGTCTTTCTAAATGATGCATATAGCGAATGATCTGAATGTATTTGCTGAAATTCTTGACTTGTCTGGCTTGCAGGTTTTACTTCACCATCCACGATAATACTGGAAACTTCATAGCCATGTGATGGAACAATTGTAAATCGTAGATCACTTCCGGAATTAACAGAAATTTGACCCAAAAAAGAGTCATTCCCATTGCATTGATTGGTGAAAATACATGGTGAAATCCAACCACCTTCACTGGATGAAAATTCAATGGTATGTTGCAAGCTTCGAAAACGTACTTCCAAATCATGATCTGTTTGAATATTTTCAAAGGTATAGGTCTGATCATCTAAATCAACTGCTGATCCATCCACTGATACCTGATAAATATCATAGCCATCATTGGCAGTAATTTTTACTGTTTGATCATTGCCTTCATTAACCAGTATTTCGCCGGTTAATGGATCTGATGGCTCTATTTTTCCCAAACCAAACTTTTCGGTACGAATGGTATAAACGATATTTTCGCGATAAATGGTTTCTGACACTGTATTGGCAATATTGCCTGCACGATCCCTGAATTGAATGTATAAATATTGTTTATCTGGCACATCAAAAAGCATCCAGACAGTTTCTGCCTGCCAGGGTTCCCAATTGCCATTTTCTCCGAAATTGTAGGGCGAAATATACATTTCATAAGCGCCGGTTACTGCCAATTGTACGGGTATTTGTAATGTGTTGGCAACTATCGGCACAATTACATTGATATTATAAGGAGCGCGCGTATCTATGGGAAATGGGCCAATGGTTTGGGTTTCGCCAATGATGCCATCAATGTAGACTGGCGCAATATGAAAGTAATAGCTGTCATGTTCGGTGACAATTTCCTGACTGGTGTACACTCTTTGCGTTATCGGTGATTGACCGGTAACATTCAGTATATTAAATTTATGGGTGGAACTGGTGTTGAGTAAAGTGTAGTAACCGCTTAAATCATCATAAAAGCCATTGAAATCCCAATTAAAGGAAATTTTGGGGAGATTGGAAACAACATCAGTTAAATGCGTTAGTGATTTTAAGCTGATAATATTACCATAAATAATATCTTCTCTGAGTTGGATCAGTCGTCTTCGCCTGGTATCTTGTTGATAGTTTAAGTTGACATGACCACCGGTGTTATACAATTGATCAATGGCAATCATCGTTTGTGGACTGTCACCAATATAAGGCGTAATGGTAAATCCATATTGCCGATTGGGATTGAGTTTATCAAAGGCAAAGTTGCCATCAACGTCGGTTTTGGCAAAACGTTCAAACTTGCTGCCATCTTTTAACAGCATCACGATAAAAAAATCATAAGTTGTTTCTGATGATACTGTTCCGCTTAAACGTCGGATGCCTTTGGTATCTTTTTCAAGGGAAATATTGACTGTATCTCCGGTTTTACGCATGCTCTGAAGACTGGATAGATAACCATCAGCAAAAACTGTAATGGCGTAATCGACAACGCGATTTCCATTATCATCGTTCACACGAAGACTGTTGAAACGGTAGATGCCATCCTCATCTGAGTACGTAAATTCAGAAAATCCCAAAATATCGGGTTTGGATTTGGAATAGATTTCTACCAATGCCTGTTTGACTGGCTGTCCTGTTGATTTATCGGTAATGATCCCCTCAATAAAACTGCTTTTGAATAAGATAAAATCAACGTCACTGCCTGGCACCAGATCGTTTTTCTCTTTACCAACGCCCAATAATGGAATCACTGTTATCTGATAATCTGATGAATTGGGAATATTATTAAATTGATACCCTCCTAAATCATTGGTTTGTGTATGTTTCACATACTGATGATGCACTGATCGCAAAATCACAGTGGCATTGACCACCGGATTATTATCGGTATATGTCACAGTACCGCTCATAAAATAAGCAATGGGAAGGACGATATCATCCAGTTGCGTATTCTTATCAATGCTGATGGGAATTGATCGGAACGATACTGTTGAGCCTGTCGGCGGGGTGACTGCAATGGTATAGATTCCCGGTGTATCAATGAGAAGTTCATATGTGCCATTACTGTCAGTCAGGACTGCACCCCCAACATAATCCCTTTTACTTTCAGACCATAGTTCAACTTTTGATCGGGGGACAACAATGGCATCTTCATCCACAATGCGGCCAGTTAAGAGATAAACAGGTTTATGTTCCAGTTTAAAATCAATAACATCGCCACTGGCAACATCTGATTTTTCCTGAGAAAGCCATTCATTATGAGTTGTTTTTACAACATAATCATTGCCAGACAAAAGACTGTCGATTTCATATTTTCCATTTTTGTCTGTAAATGTACTGCCATCACTCATGGTGATTTCTGATTCTGCTGTCACCATGATACCTTCAATGGGCTTGTTGTTGATATCTGTGATTTTTCCGCTTAATTTTTGAACCGTTCGAATGGTTAATATCAAATCTGACACATTTGATGTCATGGTGCTTAACTCATGGGCTTGTTTTTGGGACCGAACTGTCTGATCACTGTTATAAAAAAAGGTCACATTATCTGAATTCCAGGTTTGAACCAGAAAATCATCCGCCTGAACCAGTCCTCTGATGATAAATTCACCATGTTCATTGGTGCGTGTGCTTCCCTGTGAACCGGTTTTTAGTGACCAGGCCAGTACCAGAAGATCATTTAAAGGATTATTTTCCATATCAACAATGGTTCCGGCAATGCTTGCCCCACCGGTCATGGTAAAGTGTGCGGGTTCCGGAGATTGTGTATCAATGGCTGTGGCGCTGATTTCTTTTTTTACATTATCAAAAAAATGATTGACAAAATGTTCTGATTGCACAGACACATGGTAATCATCCGAATCAACCATCTGGGCGATTGTATAATTTTGGATGCCTGGCGCAATAAAATCAACAACAGTTACACCATCATTGGCATAAAATTCGGATGTTGCATGCACCAGCACACTGGTTTCAATAACATCCAATGGAAAAACCGGTACACTGACTGTGCCATATATTTCAAATGGCGGAACCAGAGAGAAAGTCAGGTTTTCTATATTCTCAGTTGAAAGGTCTATCTGATCTGCTTTTTTTAATCCAAATTTATCATTGTAAAAATGAAGCGGATGTTCGGTGGATTTGACCTCAAGAATGTAATCATCAGAGGCGATCAATCCACTGATTTTAAAATCAACCGGTTCATCTGCTTTGTTGGCTTTGACAGATACGCTTTTATCTGAACCTGCAGGAGACCATGCCCGAATACGAGCCGTTTCATTTTTGTTCATGTTGTATATATAGCCGGTAACTGAACGATAGGCTTTTTCAATTGAAAAATCTTGACTGATATCCTGATCAATGATCTCAATGGTTTCAATGATGGGTTCATACGTTTTTCCGGTAATCGTGACTGTATATCTACCAGGAAGTAATGCATTGATTGTATAAGTAAAACCTTGGGAAATTTCTACACGACGATAGGTTGTATCAGAAGTTACCTCAACAAGCATACCGGCCACTGGATTTTCATTGTATCTCACATTAGCTTTTAATACATAACCGGATTTTAATTGAATATTCAACACCTGTGTTTCCGAAGATGTAATGTCAATGGTTTCAGTAAAAGGAAGATGATCAGGATCATCAATATTCAGGTTGTATGAATTCTTTGGAAGTCCTGTAATGGTATAATAGCCATTCTCATCAGTGATGGATTCTCTGAATAAGGCATTATTTGAAAAAATGTGAATGGGTGCATTTGAAATAATCGATCCTGAATCATCGCTAACCTGGCCTGTCAATTGCGTTCCAGAATCTACAGTGAGATCAATATGAGTTTGACCCCCATAAGAAACATCAATAAATTCCGGAAACGTAACCACAGGATATTGATCGGGATAGGCACTTAAAACATAATCATCACTTGACGTTAAGCCAGTCAAACTGTATTCAGCTTTTCCTTCTGATGATAATATCACCTGTGTTTCCGCATAAATGCCAGGAGTGGAAAATGAGCGCGTAATAATGTTTATATGTGCATTGGGCGGGCCAGTAATTTTTCCTGAAATGATCGCATAAGGCTTGAGATAAAAGTTTATTTTATCAAAGCCTGTATAAACCGGCTGGGCATCTGATGGCTTTGAGGCCTGTGGATATGCTTGATATTGATACTTGTTCGGTGGAACTTCCACAATATAGCCAGTTTGCGTATAATTGGACTGTTCACTGACAAATGTTAATCCAGTAATGGTAAATGCGCCATGTTCATCGGACAAAGCAGATTGACTGCTGTTATCATCAACAGAACGAGCAGTTACCAAAATATTGTTTAACAATACTTCTTTTGTGTCATCTGCCTGAAAAATTGTTCCCCGAATAATGCCACCAGGTGTCAATGTAATATCGACTGCATCAGATGTCGCATCCATGCCCAGGGTGATATAGTCGGCATCAAAAGCAGAAACCACTGTTCCTGATTCGGCGTAATAGTAATCTGTGTTCAATTCAGCATCCTGAACCAAAACCATATAAGCGCCAGGCACCATTTGAGTGAAGGTGTAAAAGCCATTGGCATCAGTTGTGGCCATCAGATAGTCACGATCTGTATCAGAGATGGCCTGAACCAGCACACCTGGATTTTTGTTTCCCATTGCGCTGAATAGAATGCGCCCTTTTATTTTTCCCTGATAGATACGTTCCACTGAAATATTTGTATGAGGCAAATCGTTGTCTTTTAGTGATATATTGTCAGAAAAATATGTTGTTTTGTATTTTCTGCCAGGATCAACCCATAATTGTCCCTGACTTAAAGCAGGAAGCTGAGAAATACTATAGAATCCATTTTCATTAGAAGTGGTCGTATACAACTGTTCTGAAAAAGATAAATAGATCATGGCATTTTCAATGGGCGTTTGTTCAAAAAGGATTTGGCCGGAAACAGTTCGTATGGCATCAGCTTCAAAAATGGCTGCCAGACGATATGTTTGTGCGGAATCACCGCTTGCTGTAAAGGCATATTGAGACAAAGGCCCAAGGGATTGGTTATTTAACGCAATATCTTTAATATGATATCCGGGATCAGGTGTGATTGTAAAAAGTGTACGATCTCCCTGTATGCATTGAAATGTTCCTGATGGATGAATACTTCCTTTTTCAGAATCAATCACAGTTATGGTATGAAGCGGTAACTGTTCAAATTGTGTTGAAATCGTGAGTGCTGATTGAATATTATCAATAATGACTTCTGTTTGATCGCCTTTGGATTTTCCATTAATCATCACATCACTCAATCGATAAGCATGTGAGGGTGCAATTAAAAGAATTACCCGGCTATCCGGCAGGGTTTGCAGTGTATAGGCATTTGGGCCTGTTGCGCTTTGAATGGGGATTCGTCGGTAATCTAAAGCTGTAATGCTGCCGCCTTCATCCACAGTGATTGTAAGTGTTATGGGATTATGTGCTTGAAATATGGCATCAATGGTATGGGCGGTTTGAATATCCCAAAACGTATAGGTATCTTGAGGGGAGACAGGGAGGCCATCAATGATCAGGCTTTGAATAAAATACCCGGTGTCAGGTATGATGGAAAACGTCTGGTTTTGTCCTTTTGCAAGGGGGATTTTTCCTGATGGATCAATGGCCCCGCCACCCTGAACAGTTGTTTCGACGACAATGGGACGTGATGATATATTGATATCAACTGATTCCTGAATGTCTGTTATCACAATGGTTTTATTAAGTGTCTGTGTTTCGCCATTGATGAGAATGTTGCTGATATAGTAAGTGTTGTCGGCTTGCATTTGAATAATCATATCTTGTGATTTTGCAACAGAAAGTGTGTATGGACTTTGATCTGATGTCAATGTGATTGATACATTGTCAGTGGTTTGAATGTAAAGTGTCGCATGGTCAAAATAGAGGGGAATATCAATTTCCTGAATCGCTTTAAAAATGGTTTCTATGGTGTAGTGTTTTTGGATATTGGTCAAGATAATTTCATTTTGAGGGCCAACAGAAATGCCATCAATCAAGACATCCTGAATTTCATATCCACTGTCGGGCTGAATGGTAAAGGTTTTATTGTCGCCGGCATTCACTTGAATGATGCCTTCAGGCTGTATGCGACCATTGGTAGCGGATATCACCTTAATTCGAGGAAATTCAAATTCAGCGTCAATGGTATGCCCCTGACGTTGAATTTTTGTTAACGTATAAGCGGATATTGGCCCATATGCAATTGTGTCGATCCATACATTGGAAATGATTGCGCCATCATCAGGGATAAATTCAAAGGTCTGGCTGCCCTGATAAGGAACTTCGACCAAACCTGAAGGGCTGATTTGTCCATTATCACTGGGTGAGGTTAAAATATAATAGGTAATCATGTCTGGATCAATGGTGATATAAATATTATTCACCAGCTCATCGCCAACACTTATGGATGAGGCCTGGTCCGGATGTGTCACGCTGATATCTTCCGAAAGATAATAGATATCGGTTTGATAATCCGGTGACCACACCTTAATCTTATAATCTGATGCCGGAATGATGCCACGAAACTGATACAGGCCAATGGTATCTGTTTGTGTTGTTTTTGAAAGATTCATGCTTTCTGACTGAATGGAAACAGTCATTCCGGAAATGCCAGTGCCAAAATTGTCAAAGATTTGTCCGGCAATGCCATTGTCCGGCGGTTCATGTAAAATCAGGTTGACCTGTTCCAGATTTCCCGGAAGCGTAGAAAATGAATCTGCTGTTTCCCAGCTATCTTTTTCCTGATAGTATTGTGACAAATAAGTATCTTCAGGAACTGCCAGTAATGTCAGATCTTCTCTTGCAGGCAGTCGTGTGATGATATAATCGCCATTGACATCAGTTTTTGTTTCAGCATAAATGACCACGCGTTGATCACTTGAATATATTTTCCAAACAGAAACTGTTGCATTGGCAATGCCTGAACCGCTTTCATTAACAATCCGGCCGGAAATACTTCTCAGCATATGCTCCCATAGGACAAATCCGCTGCCCACAATAGATCGATAATCTGACAGGATTTTCATGTTATCATTGCCAAAGGGCAGTCCGGCAAATATTCCCATATGTTTTTGATCCACTGATACATTACCACCCGCACTGGATATGACTGGATCAAAAAGAAAGAATTCATCGGAAGCATGTGTTGTATTTATGCTTCCCCATATACCAATGAGCATAACTGCATGACATAGAAAATATACCCAATTGATTTTTAAATTTGCCTGTTTCATAATCATCTCCTTTTCGTTTATTGCATTTACATAAACATTTAATTGGATTACCATGAACAGGCTGCGCCGGAGACAAGGTCGTTCCAGGCAGTGCCATTGCATATGCACAATCGATAAGTACTGGTTGCGGCAACTGAACCAGCAGTATTGGAATTACAACTCGTCGGTGCTGATAATTGTGCGGGTAATTTCAGAATGTCTGTCCAGGAGAATGTACCATCACCATTGGATGACATGATTTGACCGGCACTTCCATTGGTTAATGCCTCATTATCTGAACCCGCAAGTTTAGGAACAGTAATCAATCCATCATCAATGGTTTTTGCACCTGGATTGCTGGTTTGTAAGTATAGTTCAGTGTCAGACAGTGCATATCCAAGATATCTGTCTGTTACTGTGGTGGTCAGGTTGCCGGAATCATCAGCATAATATGGTTTTCCTTCAACAAGATCCCTCAAGCCCGATACAATACCTGAATAAACAACATCGACAGTACCGCCATTTGATCTTGATCCACTGCTGGCAGCGATACCAATGGCATACTTTGGTTTTTGATACATCAGGATTGCACCGGCTTCGATTCCTGCAACACTCACCCATTTGTTGTCATTTAAGGTCAGCAGTGACATTTCTGCATTTTCAAATACGCCAAAGGTCGATGGTGAAACTAATTCAAATGTGATGCTATTGCCAGTGATGATGCCTTTTTTCAACAGCATAGTAGGATATTCTGATGTTTGATAGTTGACTAAAATTTTGTTGTCATCATACAATGAAAACGCCATTCTCGTTGTATTCAAATCCGAGAAATTCACTGGTGAGCCAAAAGTGATGGCTGTACCG
>Ga0272440_1003473_pt1 | contig 11757 bp, 12 predicted proteins | sample SSMMMBAug17_FD_192440 | JGI IMG/M metagenome (GOLD analysis project Ga0272440, IMG submission 192440) | Marine sediment archaeal communities from Little Sippewissett salt marsh, Falmouth, MA, United States - SSM-MMB-Aug17 | ecosystem: Environmental > Aquatic > Marine > Wetlands > Sediment ... | reverse complement strand
AGGGTGCGACTGTATTTGCCTATCAGGTCAAGGACCCTAAACGATATGGCGTTGTTCATTTTGATAAAAAAGGCACACCGGTTGAAATCGTTGAAAAACCCTCAAAACCAAAATCAAAAATGGCAGTAACTGGCTTGTATTATTATGATAATCGCGTACTTGATATTGCAAAATCACTCAAACCATCTGCTCGGGGCGAATTAGAAATCACAGATATCAATCAGATTTATTTGAAAGAAAAGAATCTTCAAATCGTTTCTCTTGGACGTGGATATGCCTGGTTAGATACAGGAACCAATGCAACACTAATGCAGGCATCTAATTTTATTGAAGCCATTGAATCTCGGCAGGGATTAAAAATAGCGTGTATTGAAGAAATTGCTTATATCATGGGTTATATTGATAAAAACCAGATTGAAAAACTCGCTGAACCATTGATGAACAGTGATTATGGACGTTATTTAATGGAAATAGTATTGTCGAAAAAGGAAGTGTGAAATGAAAATTATTGAATCCGATATTTCGGATGTGAAAATAATAGAATTAGATGTTTATCCAGATGATCGTGGTTATTTTTGCGAAACATATCAAGAATATCGTTATACATCCAATGGAATCCATGAAACGTTCGTCCAGGATAATCTGTCCTGTTCAAAAAAAAATGTATTGCGCGGACTTCACTTTCAGAAACAAAATCCCCAGGGGAAACTAATCATAGCTGTTTCAGGCGAAATATTTGATGTTGCAGTAGATATTCGATTAGAATCCCCTACCTATGGAAAATGGACAGGCGTATTCTTATCCGATAAAAAACATCGACAATTATATGTTCCTGCCGGCTTTGCTCATGGTTTTTGCGTGATCAGTGATCAAGCACTTGTCAACTATAAATGTACAGATTATTTTAATCCTCAAGATAATAATGGCTTGATATGGAACGACCCGGATATTGACATAGACTGGCCAGTGAGTAATCCAATTGTTTCACCAAGAGATAAATGTCTACCCCAATTTAAAGAATGTATGGCTGAATTTGATATTTCAGGTATTTCTGGTCCGACCCTATAAGGAAATTGAATTCGAAATTGGGAGACGAATAACGAATTTGCCGCCACCTGACTTTGATGCATCAACTGATATGCTTCCTTTATGATGGCTGGTGATAATGAAATAAGAGATTGAAAGACCAAGGCCAGTACCAACACCAACAGACTTTGTGGTAAAAAAAGGTTCGAATACTCGATTTCTAATAGATTTTTTTATGCCAGGTCCATTGTCTTCAATCGAAATAATAATGTGATCATCCTGTTTTGATATGCTCAAATGAATGGTCGGTTTTTCTGAGTATTTCATCATTGCCTGAGCAGCATTCTTCAGCAGGTTTAAAATTACCTGTTGAATTTCAGTGGGATCACAAAGGATCATTGGCAAATTATTTTCAAAGATTCTTTTGATGTCAATATTTCTAAAATCATACTTTTTTTTGAGATCATAATCATGAGCGGCCAGTGCTATTGTTTTTTCAATTAACTGGGTTATATCCACCCTGTCCATTTGTTCATCACTTCTGCGACTGAAGTTCAGCATTCTTGTGATAATTGCTGATGCCTGTGCACCGGATGATCTTATTCCTTCAAGGAAATCATCTATCTGACGCGAGGTAATATATTGAGAAATCGTTTCCATATCTGTGTTACAGGAAAGTGCCGCTTTCTGATTGGCAGGTAGCGTTGGGGATAGCCTTCTGACAATATTCTGAGTATTTTGCACCATAGCACCCAGTGGATTGTTAATTTCATGCGCCATACCTGCAGCCAGCCCGCCAATAGACATCATTTTCTCCGATTGAATAATCATTTCTTCCATTTTTATCCGCTCATTTATTTCATTTTTCAGCTTGCGGTCCTTTATTTCCAAACGTTCCATATAGCTGTTGAAATATTTTGCCAACAGTCCAATTTCATCCCTGGATTTTATATGCATTCTAATTGACAAATCATCCCTGTCATCTCTGGAAAGATGTTTCATTAGCATGTGCAAAGGTCGGGTAATGGAAGCGCTTACCCATAAAGTGACAGGAAGGAATAAAATTAAAGACAGAGCAATAAGCATCAACATAACATTTCTAATATTTTTTAAGGGGGCATAAACCTCTTCCAGATCACTCAAACAGGCGACGATCCATTGAAATTCTGGGATTTCATTAAAAATAACCAGATATTTCACAGGTGAAAGTTTATCCTTTTTGGATGCAGTATATATTAATTTTCCATTTCTTGAGGCAATCATGTTTTGAATAAACGTCTCATAATTTGCGCCAGTGCTTTCGAGATGATAAGGGGTTTGCATGGATGTAATCATTTTATTGCCATTCAGGTCGTAAACTTGCGCATAGCCAGTTCTTCCAAATCGGAGCGAATGAATACTTTCTCGAAAATCTTTCATATTCACAAGATTATGAAATTCTTTTCTATAAGACGATGCTGATATAATCCAGTCCCAGGGTTCAAAATAAGTCATATAAATGGCCTTGGGCCTTGCTTTTTTTTCCCCTGGATTTTTCCAGTGATATTCCAGGTAACCCCTTCGACGTTCTTTTTGTATTCTAATAAATTCATGTTTTGAAAGATCTGTTCCAATAAGTGCCGGTTTGGGATGAACAAGCACAATACCTTTATGAGAAATGCAGTAAATATAACCTGTAGTGCCAATGGTTTGACTTAATAATATTTGTTCCGCACGATGTTTGGCTTCTGTTTCATCTAATAAATTATTGACAGATTGTTGATATAAATAGCTGAGAACTTCTCTGTTTTTTTCTGCAATCGTTCTTAAATGATTTTTAATTGACACAGTGACAGTGGTATGAACCATATTTAGAATGGTTGTCGTGCTATTTGTTAATTCGCGCTCTATGCGTATTTCAATTGTCTTTCGGGAAATTGAGTATATAATAATACTTCCCAGACTCATGGTTAGAAAAAAAGCCATAAAATAGCTGAAAAACAATTTGTATTTTATTTTGAGTCTCATGTACGAATAATCAATCCCCCTCCCAAAACAATGTCTCCTTGATAAAATACAGCAACCTGTCCCGGCGTTACAGCACTTTGCTTAGAGTGGAAATATAAAATGGCTTGATTCGAATGAACAGGCTCTAATCTGGCTTGAACAGCCTTCGTTCTGTATCGAATACGCACATTAATATCCATTGCTGCCTTCGGTGGATCCATGATCCAGTTAATATCACGAACCGAACAACGATCTGATAACAAATCTTCTTTTTTTCCAACAACCAGGGTATTACTGTGCTGTTCAAGGCGAACAACATAATAGGGATAAGGGCCTGGACAGTTTATCCCCCGACGCTGCCCGATTGTAAATTCATGTAAGCCATTGTGATGTCCAATTTCTTTTCCTAATGTTGTTATTATGGGGCCGGCTTTTTGTTGAATACATCCTGTCCGAATTAAAAAATCCTGATATCGGTCACGGATAAAACAAACTTCCTGACTTTCTGGCTGGACAATTTTATCAATCCCCATATCTATCGCATAGTTAACAACATCCTCTTTTTTCCATTGTCCCAATGGAAAACTTACATATGAAAGTTGTCTGGCAGATAAAAGCCCCAAAAAATAGGATTGATCTTTTCTGGCATCAATGCCTTTTTTTAGAATAATGCTCGTGTCTGAATGTTCAATTTGTGCATAATGGCCTGTAGCCATTCTTTCTGCGCCCATTTTCATTGCATAAGCACGTAAAAAACCAAACTTGATTTTTGCATTACATATGACACACGGATTGGGGGTTTGTCCTTGGGCATAGGTTGAAATAAAATAATTGACAACCTGAGATTGAAAATGAGCACACATATCCACAGTTATCAGTTGAATACCCCGTTTTTTGAAATGTTCAGAAAGGATACTTTTGTGGTTTTCGACAGTTTCATAACCCGTCAAAAAGTGAAGGGCAAAGATATTATGGCCTGCAGCTTTGAGTAAAAGAGCAGTCACCATTGAGTCCACACCACCACTCACAGCCACCGCTATTTTCATACTTATTCTCCAAAGAAAACAGTTTTCGTTGGTCGAATATACATGGCACGTGCAGGGCAAACACGAACACAGAGTTCACAGAGGCTGCATTTTTTTCGATCAAATTCCACAAACATTTCCGGACGACGAAGAGATAAGGCATCCGTTGGACAGACAGCCGTGCATGCACCACAATGCAAACAGATATCTTCATGTCGTTTAATAACCCCGCCTGCATTTTTGACTTTCACACCATTGTCTTTCAGGTATTGAATGCCTTTTTTGCAATTCCTTTGATTACCCAACAATTCAATAACCATCTTGCCTTCTTTGCGTGGCAGGATTTCCGCATTTAAAATATTGAATGATAAATCAAACTGTTTGACCAGGTTGCAGACCAGTGGCTGATTGGCCTTGGTTTTCGGAAAATTTAAAAAAACGATTTTTGAATACATGTTTTACCTTTTACGACTAAGTTATTTGCTCTAAACGACATTTGGGCCACCTTTATTAAAGGGCAATCAACCTTAAGCCTTCCAGTGTCAAATCTGGCTCCACATGTTCAATACATTCGGAAACATTGGCCATTAAAGCTGCCAGTCCACCGGTGGCAATAATTTTCGGTACCTTGCCCATTTCTAAAGAAATACGCTTAACAATGCCATCAACCAGTCCTGCATATCCAAATATGATTCCCGATTGAATGCTTTCAGCGGTATCTTTACCAATTATATTTTTGGGAGGATGATATAAATCTACGCGTGGCAGTTTGGAGGCATTCATAAATAAGGCTTCAGATGCTATCATAATTCCGGGACTGATTGCTCCGCCTAAATACTCCCCTTTTGATGAAATACAATCGAAAGTTGTAGCCGTGCCGAAATCAATCACAATCAGGTTTCCACCATATTTATGATATGCTGCGATTGCGTTAACGAGACGATCAGCGCCGACTTCATCCGGGTTTTTCAGACAAATTGGCATGGATACATTATGTGCATTTACCCAAAGCGGGGCATGATTGAGATATTTTCTACAAAAGGCATCCAAAATGCCCATCATTGGTGGAACCACACATGATGCAATGGTTTGAAGAATATCCTTTATCTTGACATTTCCAAATATGAACAAATTTCGTACCAGAATATGGAATTCATCTTCAGTGGTTTTCTGCTCGGTTTTGACGCGCCATGAATGAATTAATTGTTCATCCTGATATACACCCAATACGGTATTCGTGTTTCCGATATCAATTACAAACAGCATAAGCATGTCCTTGGCTTACGTTTTCTCTAACGAGTTCTATTAAACCTTTTTCAGGTCTCTGGTCATTGATAATATTGTACACCATAGTGGCAATTTGGTCCAAGGTGTATTTTTCTAATTCAATTTCCATTGTAGTGCCACTCTGTTAAGTTCCTTTTTTTATATAAAAAATATTACACCCGTTTTAATCTCTTATACGAAGCGTGCCATCTTGAAACACACAAAATTTATTAATAATATCACCTGAAAATTCTGTTAATATTTCTTTAATTATCTCTTTTTTTTCTTCACCATTGGCATCTTCCATCCTTAATATTAAAACCCCAAAGTGCTGATGTCTGTTTTTGAAAACTAATTCACCAAAATCTTTATCCATAGTAAGAACCATTCGTAGTTCTGAATTAGCGATCTCAAGTATATTATCATCAGACATTCTGGGATTAATATCAAGGACAGACTTAACATCATAGCCATTTTCAATGAGCCAATTTTCTGATTTTCGTCCAACTCCAACATCAACAAGAAATTTGAGTGTATTTGGGAGTACCATAACTTACCTTTATTGAAAATATTCTCTCACTACTGATCTTTTCAAATGCATAAAAAAGAACGGCTTGAATATCTTCTTTTTCTAGAAATGGATAATCCTCCAGAAGTTCTTGAAAACTTACTCCACTTGCCAGAGATTTAAGAATCTGCTCTACTGTAATCCTTAGCCCTCGTATAGTTGGTTTTCCAAGCATTACATTACTATCTACTGTAATTCTGCTTAATAATCTATTATCTGGTTTCATGCAATCACTCCACTATTTGGTCCTTTGCGGTTATTGTTATGTAAAGGCTCATATTAATTTTGATCATTGATTTTATTTAGATTTTTGTTCCAGGGCAAACACAAAATTTGCCCTTACACTGCACGTCGTAATAACTTCATTTCATCTTAGCCAGATTATTCCTTATCGCAAAGATTTATATAATGTTATTGTAAAAATTTCCGGTCGAACCCCTGTCAGTGAAACATTACCAGGTACTTCAATTTTTACACGCCGGGCATAAACACCTGGTTTAAGACCTTGTAAATCAATATATACATTTATTGTTTCAGATTTCAGTTCTTTAAGCGCTTTAATACGACCTTCAAAAGTCAAATCTACAGTAGATGGACGAATTTTATATCTATAGGGTGTATTTTTTCCACCGACACGAATATTTTTGTATACCTGAACTTCAATTTTTTCATTCAAGGTAACATCCACCCGAACAATTCGTTTCGATACAAAAGGAATCAAAGATTCATCCATAATTAATGGCAGCTCTTTTGAAAATGACTCATTAACATCATCAAGGGACAATTCTCGTGTATAGAATTCTGTGATATTTTTATCTTTCAGTATGTTTTCCGGACCATTAAAAACAATGATACCAGGTTTAAGATAGATTTCAGAAAGAACATACGATTTCGCCGGCGTTCCAGAAACTGAAAGGCGAACCGGTAGTTCTTTTTCAATAATTCGCTCTATTTGAAATGAAAGATTTTCCGGATTGATCTGGAGGATTTCAATTTCTTCTGGTAGTTTTAATTGTTGCGTATCAAATTTTAAATTTACTGTACCTGTCTGTATGTTTGAAAAATTAATAGGATACACCATTTCCTGAGTAAGCAATGGCTCTATGAGATATTTATACCCCTTAATTTGTATTGTAACATCTTTAACCACTTCACTCATGAGAGTGATATCATCTGGTTTATTATTCCAATCCAGCTTTATTGATATTTGAGTTGTAACCGGTTGGTATCTGAGTCTATAATAAAAAATCATCACGCCGATCACAATGCAGACACATACAAAAATCCAGAGGGTCAACCTACTTTGTTTTTTTATCATTTTTCGTCACTTTTTACCTGACAGTTTGACTCATGCTCATCCGTCAGAGATTTTAATAGGGTTAAAGTTATCTTAGTTTGATTCACATTATGCACACGAACAATATGGACACCTGCGATGGCAGATACAGTAATGGTTACCATCGTACCGCATTCAATGGCTTCTGAAAAATCCAGAAAATCCGGTTGGATTTCCAGTGCTTTTTGTATAAACGATTTGCGAGATGTACCAATCAACAATGGCACATCAAGTTGATGAAAATGCTGTAGTTTTCGAATAATCTTGAAATTGTCATCTACAGTCTTGCCAAACCCAATACCCGGATCCACAATGATATTTTCTTTAGGAATTCCCGCATCAATCGCTTTTTCAATACGCACGTGTAAAGTATCGTATATTTCTTCAATAATATCTTCATATTTGGGTGCAAGCTGCATGGTTTGGGGTGTACCCTGCATATGCATCAGTATGAGCGGCACCCCGGCCTTTTTGACAACTTCTGCCATATCTGGATCACGCAATGAACTAATATCATTTACGATAGAAGCACCTGCTTTAATGGCAGCTGCTGCAACTTCTGCCTTTGATGTATCAATTGAAATGGGTATGGTCAATTTTTTAGACAATTCTGAAATAACCGGTACCACACGATCAATCTCATTGGATGCTGAAACCGGATTAGAAAAGGGACGTGTTGATTCGCCACCAATATCAATAATATTTGCTCCCTGCTCAAGCATCTGAATTCCATGGGCAACAGCTTTATCAGTATCAAAAAACTGGCCGCCATCAGAAAATGAATCGGGGGTTACATTGAGAATTCCCATAATTAATGGTGGAAACCCGAGCTTTAAATGAAAATTATGCCATTTTAAGTCGTATGTTTTCATAACATGCTTTCTTAAGAAAATTGTTTTTTATCGCTGTCTGACTTTGACTGATCCTTATCTGATTTCAATTTTTTATCAGATGAGTCTTTTGTATTTTTTGATTTTGCAATCTCACTTTCAGGGGTCGCTTTTTCATCCGCGGATTCTTTTTCATTGTCTTGATCCGAATTGTCATCATGGAAACGTTCAGGGCTCTTTGGTGATGGAAGCTCTATACCCGGTCGCATTTCATAAATTAAGGTATCTAATTCATCTCCCAATACAGTTTCTTTTTTCAATAGTAATTCAGAAAGTTCATGTAATATGTCCATGTTTTCTTTCAGTATTTCGACCCCTTTATCATAGCTTTTGCGAACAATATCCCTGATTTCAGCATCAATTTCTTGTGCTGTTTGCTCGGAATAATCATTTCCTTGTGAAAAATCACGACCATACATATAGTCATCCTGCGAATCATATGAAAGTGGTCCTAATTTTTCACTCATGCCCCAGGATCGTACCATTTTTGATGCCAGTTCTGTTGCTTTTTTGATATCATTTGAGGCGCCAGTACTAATTCTTTTGAATACAAGATCTTCAGCAATTCGCCCGCCAAATGCCACAGACAATTCAGATTCCAGTTGATCTTTATACTTAAAATCTCTTTCTTCAGGCAAAAACCATGTAACGCCAGCAGCTCGACCTCTGGGAATAATCGTGATTTTATTTACCGCTTCAGTCTCTGGTAAAAATCGGGCGACAAGTGCATGTCCGCCTTCGTGATATGCAGTTGTTTTTTTGTCTTCATCAGAAATCACTTTTGATTTTCGCTCAAGGCCCATGTATACTTTGTCTTTGGCATCCTCAAAATCATTCATATCCAACCGGTCTTTATTTCGCTTGGCAGATAAAAGCGCAGCTTCATTGACAAGATTTTCGAGATCTGCACCTGAAAAACCCGGTGTCCCTTTTGCCAAAACATTGGTATTCACATTTTTTGAAAGCGGGGTACGTTTCATATGAACTTTCAGAATTTTTTCTCTGCCACGAATATCTGGTAAAGAGACATTAACCTGACGATCAAAACGGCCCGGTCTTAACAAGGCAGGATCCAGAACATCTGGTCGGTTTGTGGCAGATATTAAAATGACTCCTTCGTTGGATTCAAATCCATCCATTTCAACAAGTAACTGATTCAATGTCTGTTCTCTTTCATCATGGCCGCCGCCAAGACTTCCGCCCCGATGCCGCCCCACAGCATCTATTTCATCAATGAAAATAATACAGGGAGCATTTCGTTTTCCTTGAATAAACAAATCTCTCACACGAGAAGCGCCAACCCCGACAAACATTTCCACAAAATCAGATCCACTGATACTAAAAAATGGTACACCCGCTTCACCGGCAATGGCTCTGGATAGAAGTGTTTTTCCTGTTCCTGGTGGGCCAGTCAATAATACCCCTTTGGGAATTCGTCCGCCCAAACGGGTATACTTTTTGGGGTCTTTTAAAAAATCAACAATTTCTTCAAGTTCTTCTTTAGCTTCTTCAATTCCAGCCACATCGGCAAATGTAACTTTGTCCTGATGCGTTGACAACAAACGCGCACGACTTTTTCCAAAGGATAAGGCTTTGCCCCCTCCCATTTGCATTTGACGCATAAAAAAGACCCATACGCCAATCAAAACAAGCATGGGAAGCCATGACAATAAAATAGAAACATACTGCTGATTCTCACTCGGTGGCTGAACATCTATTGGAATTTTATGCTTTTTTAACATATTCATCATATCAGGATCTTGAGGCATAAAAATTTTGAAACGATGGCCCTTGGTATGCGTTACATAAAGATATTTATCTTGAATTAAAACATCCTCTATTTCTTTGTTCTCAACCATTTTCAAAAATTGAGAGTATGTAATCTGAGGTTTTGGTTTAAGGGGTTGTTGATGAGACAAATTGTAAAGCATGACCATGACCAATGCAATGATTAGCCATAGTGCCAGATTTTTATAAAATGGATTCAAGGCAATACCTCCCAAAAAAACATTAATAAATTAATCTTCTGCATTCAAGCACACGCCTTGTTGACCGGCCAATTGATGCAGCCTGCGATATGCGATAACCGATTACCCAGACAATTTGGTTTTGACTCAACAGCACGGCTGTTTGAGAACGTCTAGAACGGGGTACTTTATTATTGATAAAAAACTTTTTAATTTTTTGATGTCCATTCATACCAAATGGTTGAAAACGATCTCCAGCTTCAATATTGCGTACAATTAATGGAAATAATACCACATCAGCATCAAAAAAAACATGATTATCATTGAAATCATAATTTTCTCTTTTTACAAAACTTTCCGCCAATAAGTCAAGTTGTAGAATCATATTACATTCAGGAATTGTAATTTTTTCGGGTTTATCTATAATATAGTGAAATTTATTGGCAGATTTTTTTTTCAAATTTTCTTTTAATTCTATCTCACTGTTGGTTATTTTCACTAATAAATTTTCTGGAAGCGACATTTTTCTGGGTCTGTCTGATATCAACAACCAATTTGAAAGCGTCTGGATATGCTCATATGATATACGATGTAAATTCCCCTTGATGCGGTATATTGCTTTCCGAAGGATGCTTCGAATAACAGATAAATGCTTTTGAGAGACCTTTTGTTTGTTTAAAATTATTTGATTCTTATCCATATGAACCAGTGATTCCAAAAAGTTTTTTTCAGCAACAGCATCTTGCCACTGGGTATCAACGCGCTGAATATCAGCCAGTCGATTTAAGGATTCTTTGATTTTGGGATTATAGGATTGTAATATGGGTATCAAATGATGTCTGACACGATTACGTAATAAATTGATGTTTGCATTTGTTTCGTCGATCATCCATTCTTGACTGTTGCCATGTAAAAAAAATTCTATTTCATTGCGATACACATGAATTAAAGGTCGAATAATTTGAATGGTTTGCGTCTCTGAAAAATTGCGCTTAGGAACAATGCCGGTCAAACCTTTAGGGCCGGTTCCGCGCAAGATATTCATCAATACTTGTTCTGCATTATCATCTGCATGATGTCCCAATGCAATACACTGATACCCATATTTCGTACACAAGTTGAATAAACTACGATATCGAAGCTCGCGCGCAGCTTCTTCGAGACAACAGCGGTGTTTTTTTTGATAATCAGAAACATTCACCTTTTCCAGATGAAATGGTAATCTGGCATTTTGAGCAATTTTTTGGACAAAATCGGCATCACGATCTGCATATCTGCCGCGAAGTCCATGATGTACATGAGCGATGGCCAACTTAATATTCAATTTTTTCATTAAATAATAACAGACCCTGAACAGACAGACAGAATCCGGTCCGCCTGAAACAGCGCATAAAATGGATTGTCCGGACTGAATCAACTGAAAATCCTGACAAGTCTGTTCAACTGTTTTGAGAAACATATTCGTTGGTTCAGGAGTATTCATGGGGGATTTCTATCATTACTAAATAATAGGCTGCAAGCTTTTTTAATTTTTTTAATTTTAACCTTGAAAAATCCATTAATATTCAATATACTGTCTGGATGGTTGTGCTAAGCGGGGAGTTAGCGGTGCCCTGTACCCGAAAACCGCTTATGCGGGGCTGAATTCTTTCTTTAGGGCTTGATTTGAAACTGCCCAACGCTTCGATCGGTC
>Ga0272440_1003472_pt1 | contig 11757 bp, 9 predicted proteins | sample SSMMMBAug17_FD_192440 | JGI IMG/M metagenome (GOLD analysis project Ga0272440, IMG submission 192440) | Marine sediment archaeal communities from Little Sippewissett salt marsh, Falmouth, MA, United States - SSM-MMB-Aug17 | ecosystem: Environmental > Aquatic > Marine > Wetlands > Sediment ... | reverse complement strand
TGCATTTTTTTCGAGAGGGATTAGAGCAGGGTTAGCATAGTTATGTAAACATCCTCGCAAACTACTTTTTTGTTTCAATTGGCTCTCCTTCTGAGGAATTGTCAGGACAATAATTTCAATTTGATGTCCCCAAAATCGTCTTGGCAGACGAAAATTTATCATACCATCATTTACTTTTTGAATTTTTCGAATTGCTTCCATAGTTACACCATAGATTCTTAAAAAACATAAATATAATTCTGTTTGTTCACTTTTGAGAAAAATATTATGCTGTGAGTTTTTTATAAAAAAATCAAAAAATTATATATAAACATAACCAACTGTTAATATTAGGCATATCAATAATGGTCAAATTGGCTATTTATATATATATATATTTCAACCGGCTAGTTAAACTCACAACATAACACTGATGAAGGTGAATAAGATGAAAAAAACACTTTATACAAGAATCGATCTACTAAAATCCATGTGCTGAAAAAATTTTTCCATATGTGCCATCATCACGAATTTCCTTTAACCCACGATTAAAGTCTGAAATAATTTTTTTATGATCAGGCACTTTTTTTCCCATCATGAGGAAAAGCCCTTTTTTATCGAGAATAGGATCCAAAACGACAACTTCACTCATATTGTGATCTTTCAATTTGGAAACTTCATACTGAAAAATCTCAATCGTAATTGCAATCAGATCGACACGTCCTTTGAAAAACTTTCTGATATTGACCATCTGATTGGTAGCTTCATCCTTTTGCAGAAAATCAGCAGCATCAAATTCAGGTGTGTAGGTCCATCCTCGGTTCACACCAATTTTATAAGGCTTTAAGTCCTCAAGGGACTTGTAAGAGGTGATCCCTAATTTTTTATGTGCAATCAAACCAGAATTCAAGGTCATGCATGAATCGCTGAAATGATAAACTTGGGTTCGCTCTTCATTATAGTATGCACCCATGACAATATCTTTTTTTCCATCCTCAACATACTTAAGGGCCCGCTTCCATGATATGAATCGAACCGTTGCATTGTGTCCAACACGCTTGAAAGCTGTTGTTACAATCTCTGTGTATACACCTCCTTTATCCAACGAAGATGCATAGTAAGGCTCCCAATCAACAGTTACCATCGAAACATCTCTGGCCTGGATTAAAGAAGCGCTACAAAAAAAGACAATAAAACCGAAAATTATTTTTTTCATAATTTCCTCCTTATTTTTTTTATATTTTTTCATTTAACATTAATCAATAAAACTAGCAAGTTATTTATATCAATTTTTTGGGTTAAAATATTCTTAAAAATAAGTTCTCTGGAGCAATATTTAGATCTGATAGATATGAAGCTTGCATTTTTTTTCAGTCAATTTTGTTTGATACATTATTGTATATAAAATAATTTTTCGATCTTTCTTGCAAGATTAAGCCGCCTTTGTTAATGATTAACGATTAAATGCTTACAAATGACAAATTATACAAACCAATTTCTTATATGGAGAGAATAATGAAGAATTCAGAGAATTCAACGATCATGGTGGTCGATGACAACCCGACGAATTTAAGGGTACTCATTGATTACCTTGAAGATTCCGGATATGAGACAATGGTCGCACCAAGTGGTGAGCGGGCCATCCAGCAACTGGAGCATGCATTACCTGACCTGATTCTTTTGGACATTATGATGCCCGGTCTGGATGGTTTTGAAACCTGCAAAAAATTCAAAGCAGATGAAAAAGTGAAACATATTCCGGTTATTTTTATGACAGCTCTGTCTGATACCGAAAAAAAGCTCAAGGGATTCCATATGGGTGCTGTGGATTATATTACGAAACCCTTTCAGCAAGAAGAAGTCTTGGCGCGGATCAATACCCACTTGACCATTCAACACCAGAAAAAAGAACTGCTTTTGCTCAATAATAAATTATCGGAATCCAATAAAAAACTGACTGAAACCAATATTCAGTTATCCAGAGTCAACTCAGAACTGACCAAAGCCATTGAAACCCGCGAAAAAATCTTTTCTGTTTTTTCAGATGATTTGTTTGGCTCACTGGGTTCTATTTTTGGACTTTCTGGACGAATTGCCCGCACGGCAGAAAATTTGCTCAATGAGACATTTGTTAAAACAGCTTTAAATATTCAGCGATCGGCTTCGTACACCCAACGAATCATTGAAAATCTGCTTGGATGGATCAAGCTTCAAAGTGGCTCTGTTGAGATTTCACCCGATATTATTCCTTTATCTAAAATCGTTTCTCGCAGCATCATTCCAGTGAATCAACAAGCTGAGGACAAACAGGTTCAGATCAATAATGCAATTAAAGAAAATGAACTGGTCTTTGTGGATGAAAACATGGCTGATACCGTGTTCCAGCATCTGTTGAATAATTCGGTTAAATACTGTCTGGCGGGGGATACTATCACAATTTCATCCAAAAACCTGGGCGACTTCGAAGAAGTTAAAATTGAAGACACCGGCATTGGTATCAGTGAGGAAAATCAACGCAAATTGTTCAAAATTAACAGCACTGTAAAAGAAAATGGTACAGCCGGCGAAAAAGGCGTTGGCCTGGGATTGATTATTTGTAAAGAACTGGTCAAGAAACTCAATGGCAAAATCTGGATTACCAGCCAGATGGGAAAAGGGACAAAAGTTTCTTTAACATTGCCAAAAAATCGTCGAACAGGCATGCTTGGCGATATTACACATGAGGATCTACCATGAAGGTAATGGTCATAGATGACGACATATTACTTTCTGATACACTTAAAGATATTATTGCTGCCCGTGGCAACCAGGTCAAAACATTTACCAGTGCTGAAACTGCCATTGAGGAATATAAAAAAAAGTTTTATTCTTTAATTGTGATTGACATTGGCTTACCCGGTATGGATGGGCTTTCCTGCTGCAAACAAATTCGTACTTTTCCAAAAGGGAAGTATAGTGTGCTTCTGGTAACCACAGGCATGACGCATCCGGAAAGCCTTCGTGAATCTCTGGAGGCAGGCGCGGATGACTATTTAAAAAAGCCCTTTGACCTGGAACTACTCAAAATCCGACTGGAAATAGCAGAAAAACAAGGGCTGGATCGATTGGAAAGAATGCTTGCTGATGAAGAACTCAAACGTGCCAGAAAGATGGCTGAGTCAGCCAGTATGGCCAAGAATAATTTTTTGGCCAGTGTTACCCATGAGTTACGAACACCACTGAATGGCATTTTGGGCTATACGCAAATTCTCAAGCGAGACAGAAACATGATGCCCAAACAAGTCAGTGCCATTGAAACAATCCACGAATGCGGCGAACACCTTCTGACTATGATTAACGATGTTTTAGATTTTTCCAGCATTGAATCCCAAAAATTTTTTATTATTCCAAAGCCATTTGATTTTTTTTCATTATTAAACAGCATTGTCAGAGTCTTTCGAATGAAAGCGCGTCAAAAAGAACTTGAATTTCATTATGAAGCTTCGGAAAGCTTACCCCGAAAAGTTTTTGGTGATGAAAAAAGGCTGCGTCAAATTTTATTTAATTTGTTGTCCAATTCAATCAAGTACACAATTGAGGGACATATTACCTTTCGCGTAATTAATTCCACAGATGATATTAACAACATCTCTTTTGAAGTTGAGGATTCCGGTATTGGTATTCCAGAAGATAAAATAGAGGATATATTCTTACCCTTTCATCAAATTCATGATGAACGAATTCAGCGTGAGGGAGCCGGCCTTGGACTTTCCATTACACGAACAATCATTCGCATGATGGGCAGCGATATTTATGTCCAGACCACGCATGCACTGGGCACACGATTTTATTTTCAATTAAAGATGCCATCTGTCAAAGAAAACAATGTGATCGAAAAAGAATTAAAAAATATTAAAATCAATGGTTACCAGGGGCCTGTCAAAAAAGTATTGATTGCTGAAGACGTGGATCAAAATAGATACATGATTCGTGATATTCTCGAACCGCTTGGATTTGCAGTCAAAGAGGCTATCAATGGGATGGATGCCATTAGAAAAGCATACAGCTTTGTGCCGGATTTAATTTTGATGGACCTGGTCATGCCTGTCATGGAAGGAATTGAGGCCACGCGAAAAGTCAGAGCGATCCCAACATTAAAACATACGAAAATAATTGCGGTATCTGCAAATATCAGTCATACCACACAGCAAGAATGCTTTAAGGCCGGATGTGATGACTACATCACCAAACCGGTTCAAATAGATGAATTGCTCGAGTTAATCCAGGAAAATCTGAATGTGACATGGATCAACAGCAAAGAGTCATCAACCACTAATGTTGAAGACAACGCTATTGATAAAGCGCCAATTATTTTTCCACCAACAGCAATTATTCAAACAATCAATCAACTGGTTTTGAGCGGTAAAACAACCCGCCTGAAAAAAAGACTGATAGAAGTTCAGGATGAATATCCACAATGTGATCGATTTGTTGATAGAATTCGTCGATTCCTTGAAAAATTCCAACTAGAAGAAATTCAGGATTTTATTTATAATCCCAAAAAATAGTTAAGTGATGTTAGAATTTCAAATTGAAAAAACATGCAAGCACACCGGTGCTAGAGCCGGAACTATCAAAACCCAGCATGGCATAATCCAAACTCCCATTTTTATGCCAGTGGGAACTGTAGGCAGTGTAAAATCATTGTGTCCAAATGATTTGCAAGATCTGCAAGTCCAGATTATCCTTGGGAATACGTATCATCTGTATTTGCGGCCTGGCTGTGATATCATTCGTCTTTTTGGCGGACTCCATCATTTTATGCAGTGGTTTGGGCCCATTCTGACAGACAGTGGGGGATTTCAAGTCTTTTCCCTTGCCAAGCTTAGAAAAGTCACCCCTGATGGCGTGATATTTCAATCTCACATTGATGGCTCAAAGCATATGCTAAGCCCTCAATCTGTAATAGACATGCAAAACTGTCTGGGATCGGATATCATGATGTGTCTGGACGATGTGGTACCCTATCCATGCGAAACATCGCAAATTAAAGAAGCGCTGGAGCGGACACATCAATGGGCCAGAGAATGCAAAGCAGTATGGCAACAATTAAACAGTGGTCATTCTCTTTTTGGCATTGTTCAGGGGGGAATGATTGAATCCTTTCGTAAAGAATCTATAGAAACACTCTGCGAAATTGATTTTCCTGGCTATGCAATTGGCGGCCTGAGTGTTGGAGAGCCCGCTCATCTGATGTATGAAATTGGTGCATATTGTCTTAATTTATTACCTGACAACAAACCTCGATATATTATGGGAGTTGGCACACCAGCAGATTTGGTCCATTTAACAGCCTCAGGATGCGATATGTTTGATTGTGTCATGCCCACTCGTAATGCCAGAAATGGCCAATTGTTTACGCCCAATGGAACAATCAATATCAAAAATGCACAATACCGAGATGATATTTCTCCCATTGATCCAGAATGTCGGTGTTATACTTGTTCCCAGTTTTCCCGGGCGTATTTGCATCATTTGTATCGCTCTCGTGAATTATTGTCCTATCGACTGAATTCCATTCATAATATTCACTTTTACATGCAACTGATGACACAGATGCGCGAAGCTATTTTATCCGACCGGTTTGAGACATTTATCAAAGGTTTGGCCTTTACTGCCTAATACAGCTCGGTAGAAATCATGCCTCGGTTTTTAAAATCGTTTTAACCTGAGGGCTATGGGTTGAACGTCATTCGGTTGCGACCCTTTCGAGTGTAACATTTTTTCACGATTATTACGACCTGAGGGCCTTCTTTGACTTGCTGTAGCACTTTTCCAAATGGATAAATTAATTTCTAAGATATCCATATCATTTTATAACATTTTGATTCAATTTAAAATATTTATTGCAAAAGCAAAAATTCTCAATCAAAAAACTAATTGTATTTATTTTATTATTTTTATTAAATGATTATTTACATCCTTCATTTAATATGTTACGAATTATCCTTTAAAATGAACAAGTGTTCATTTATTTGATTTGATTCTCTTGATTGATCTCAGAACGATTGGGGGGCATATGCTTTTACAAAAGATGGGTCTAAAAGTGAAGATGTTGCTTGGATCATGCGCACCGCTTATCCTTGTGGTTATGCTTGGAATATCCTGCATGTGGAGTATTCAACTCCTGTTAGGTACCAGTTCTAAAGTGGATTATAGCCATAAGGTTATGCAAAGCGCCAATGAAATTGAAAAATTGATCGGTGATCTGGAAATTGGTGAACGAGGTTTTTTGATCGCCGGAAAAGATGAGTTTCTTGAACCCTATGTTGCAGGTAAAAAAGAGCTGTCATCAAAAATCCAACAAGCCAGGAAACTGGTTGAATCTGACTCATCGCAGCTAGAGCGCTTATCTAAAATAGAATCCCTCATCAATGAATGGTATGAAAAAGCAGCCAATCCAGAAATTATAGAACGTCGAAAAGTTGAGGAAGGCCTGAAAAGTGAACGATACCTTAAAGGTGTTTTGGCCAAAGGAGTTGGAAAGAAAAAGTTGAAAAAGCTCAAAGAAATTCTGGAAAACATGGAAATAGATTTTCTCAATTCCGAAAACATGGCAGCTAACAACCTGGTGCTTGCAATCACCAAAGATATATCTGATATGCGAAGCGGCGTTCGCGGATTTTTGATTACAGGAAAAGATGAGTTTTTATATCCATACACCAGCGGAAATGATGCGCTACAAAGACATTTAAAATTTATTCGTCAGAATGTCGATGCCACATACGATAGAGATAGCATGACAGAAAATGTAGGAAAAATTGAGGAATTGGTAAACACATGGCAAGAAGAATTTGGTACGACCCTGGTGCAACTCAGAGAGCAATACAATGATGAAGAGATTGAAATTAATGAGATGGTTGATGCTTACATAGAAAATTCAGGGCTTGAAGTACAGGAAGAACTCACCCAGGTAATTGATACAGTTATTTCAGACTTTGACAAAGAAATGAACGAACGAGCCATGCGACTTGTTACTGGCATTGCGAAAAATATGTCCGATATTCAGAAGGCTATCAGAGACTACATGTTATCTGGTGAGGAAGATGCCTTACTTCCCTTTGAGACTGCCAAAGAAAACCTGGGCTTCCAACTAATGGATTTGCAGGATCTGATATTTAACGCCTTTGATGTTTCCTACATGAAGGAAAACATTGACTTGGTTGATAATATAACTCAAGAATGGATTAAAGAAGATGCCAAGCCTTTAATTGATTATCGGGTTGAAATGAACAAAAAAATGGCAACAATGGCAGATGTAACTGCTCTAATACAAGCTGGGACCGGAAAAAAATTCATGGATGCTGTTCGCAAGGAACTGAATGGTTTTATTCATCGAGAACGAACCATTATGAAATCCAGACAGGCGCTTGCCAAACAAACCGCCAATTCAACAAAAAACCTGATTATCATTGGCACATTAATTACGCTTTTCATCGCCCTGGTTATATCTTACTTGCTGACCCGATCGATTACGCGACCTTTCAAGGAAATTTTTCAAGGACTGGAATCCTTCAGCCTTGTTGAATTACACAATGTTCAAACAAAATTTGCCGAAATCACAGAAAGCCTCACCCAAAGTGGACAACTGGTTGATGAAGCCAGTCAAGATATTGCCGATGGTGCCAATGTTCAGGCAGCAAGCCTTGAGGAAACAGCGTCATCGATGGAAGAAATATCTTCCATGACACGAATGAACAACTCGAACGCGAATCATGCCAATGAATTAATGCAAGAGGCCAACCTATTGGTGCAAAAAACCAATGGCGCTATTGAAGAACTGACACAATCAATGAATGCGATTTCTGAGACCAGCGATGAAACAGTAAAAATAATAAAGAGTATCGATGAAATTTCTTTTCAAACCAACCTGTTATCTTTAAATGCATCCATAGAGGCTGCCAATGCGGGTGAACATGGTGCCGGATTTGCTGTTGTTGCGGGTGAGGTGCGAAGTTTGGCCATGAGATCTGCAGAAGCAGCCAATTCTACGTCAAAGTTAATTGAAGGAAACGCAGAAACTATTCGAACAGGCAGTGACCTGGTTCAAAAAACAAATGAGGCGTTTGCAAAGGTTGCAAGCATTGCTGCCAGAGTTGCCAAACTGGTGGGTGAAATTTCAGCAGCATCAAATGAGCAAACCCAGGGAATTGAACAAATCAATAAAGCATTGACCGAGATGGAAGATGTGACGCAACAAAATGCCAGTTCAACCCAGGATCTCACTGAACAGGCAACTCGACTCAATACACAGGTTCAAATTATGCTAACAATTCTGGAAGGCAAAGAAATCAGCAATGAGGACAATGATGATGTGGACGATGATGGTGAGGATAATCTGGTCTTACCGCATCAAGCCCTTGAATCTTATGGTCATGTTGATCCAAACGCCTATAATGATAGCGATTTTAAGGATTTTTAATGGATTACAATGCAACAGACAGCCGCGATCTTGATTTCACGTCAGGGACTTCAACCATGTCAGTCAACGCCTTGGGTTGTTCAATCACAAAAAGCTGTGCAATGGATTAAAAACAATGCGCTTCATCTGATTACCTCGATTGGACAACAAACCTGGGAAATGCTTGTCTTTTTGGCACAACAGCAGGAGGTAGAGCAAACCATAGTTATTCCATCAGTCGATCGGAAAGATTTTGAAAACCAGCAACAAATAATAATCGATCAATTCTGCCTTAAACCTGACCATATCTCTTTTAAAGGTATTTTTTCAAAAAATACCAAGCAAATACTATATCAACGCGATCAAACCATTATTACTGATAGTCATCTCCTGATTCCCATTTCAACCCGAAAAAAAGGCCATATGGAAACATTGATCGCAAAAAAACCGACTCATTGCATCATAAAAGATTTTCAAATTGATTATACTCCCAGAAAAACGCCCATATCTTATCAAATTGATACGCATCAATTGTCCCAAAAGTTATCTCAATTGTCATCACAATACCTGATTCATTGGACGAGAAGTCATAATCGTCATTGGCCGACTGAGAAAAAATTTCATTACTATCAGGCAATCACGCAATCCACTGTTTACCCCCGAAAAGCCATGGCAAGCCTTGAAAATATTTTGTCTCTTGGGCAGATCAAAGCATCCGCAAGGCATATGCCGCTCAAGATTCCCACAGTTTCATTTTCAGGACTTCCGCCCAACAAAGCTGTTTCATTAATGCAATGGCGCCCTCGATATTGTGAAATGTCATTTGAACCTTATGGAATTGGGGTAGAAAAAAACGATGGTTTATCAATGGGAATTCAGCCGGTTCATTATTACTCAGAAAATCAGAGGCCCGCTGATATTGCACCCTGGCTCTGTCAATCGATGGGAAAACGTGCAACATGGAAAAAAGAAAACGAATATCGATTTTTGGGTGATTTTGACCTCTCTCATGTTCCGAAATCAAAATTAATTTGTTTTTGTTATGCGGAAAAAGAAGCTGCTGTGATAGAACAAAAATATGGTGTGAAGAGCGTTGCGATGCTACAGGGATAAAGCAATCACCTGATTGCTAACTGGCAATTGGCTGATCTGAAACATCCTGGACGGTGTTTGGTTTTTATGTTGGTATGAAAATTGATATAAATTATTATCTATTACCTGAATCCGTGGCACAGTTTTTGATATACATTGAAATTATTAGAAATATCGATTTTTCACTTGCACCCAAAATTGATGCTTAGAATTCAAAATACCTAATGATTTCAGTACAGGGCAAGTTCTATGCCACGGATTCAGGTATTATATTAACAAAGAATAATACAATATATTTTTTACTCTATATTAATTTCAAATTGGGATCGCATCTTAATTATTAATTATGGAACTCGTTCCCACGCTTTGCGTGGGAACGAGAAAAAAAAATTGATGGAGAAAACAATGAACACAAAACAATCGATCCTGGTTGTCGATGATATTCCAACCAATATTCGAATATTGGAAAAAAAACTTCAAAACAAAAATTTTCAAGTGCTGAGTGCGTTGAATGGAAAAACTGCTTTGAAAATGGTTGAAGAAAATAAGCCAGATCTCATATTATTGGATGTCATGATGCCTGAGATGAGTGGATATGAAGTCTGTAGGATTTTGAAAAACAATCCAGATACCCAATCCATTCCCATTATTTTTTTAACCGCAAAAACTGAACCCGATGATATTGTCGAAGGTTTTAATTGCGGTGCAGTGGATTATGTATCCAAACCCTTCAATCATGCCGAACTTTTATCTCGAATCAAAACTCATACAGAATTGAAACAACTTCAAGATAATTTAGAGGTGGCGGTTGCTGATCGAACAAAACAGTTGAATATTGCTCTTGATGATTTACGAGGTGCGCACTATGAAACAATCAAACGACTGGCACGCGCAGCTGATTATAGAGATAACGAAACAGGTATGCATATATTTCGCATGAGCCATTTCTCTCGGACTTTAGGTAAAGCGATAGGGATGAATGATGAAAATTGCGATCAATTGCAGCATGCCAGTGCTGTGCATGATATTGGAAAAATCGGTATCCCGGATAACGTTTTACTAAAACGCGGCAAGCTGGATCAGCAAGAATTTGAAATTATAAAAACGCACTCTGCCATCGGTGCTGAACTGCTTTCAGGCATAGATTCTGATTTATGCCGGTTGGCTGAAAAGATCGCATTAACCCATCATGAAAAATGGAATGGTAAAGGGTATCCAAATGGGATCGCTGGAACGGATATCCCCCTTGAAGGTCGGATCGCGGCCGTGTCAGATGTTTTTGATGCTTTAACCTCGGTTCGACCATACAAAAAAGCCTGGCCCGTTGAGGATGCCTTTAATCTGTTAATAAAGGAAAAGGGGCAACACTTTGATCCTGAAATTGTGGATTTATTTATGGAAAATAAACAGGAAATTTTAGATATTAAGGGCAGATACTCGGACACATTGATATAATTATAGGGCGTATCCAACAGATGGGGGAACGAGTAGGGTGAATTATAATTTTTCGGTAATTAATATCAAGCGCATTCCCAAGAAGTCGGACATTTTCTTAAGCCCCGATAGGGGCGAAATCTTTGTAGACTGGGGCGTTAGCCCCAGGTCATTGACCAGTCATTTTCTTAAGCCCCGATAGGGGCGACATATTTATAAACAATCAACAATATTTATGTCGCCCCGGCGGATTCCCAAAAAGTCGGTTGTTTTAGCGATAATCATTGAAAAATATAGTATTCCAGTAAATCCACGACCGCATGGGGCTAAAGCCCCACGCTACATATGGGGAAAAGGACGCTAAAGCGCCCTCAACCTCTTAGTACATTATCAATAAGGAACTTTCGAAAAATTAGTTCCCCATTTTAAATGTTCGTATTGAGGTTTACGAGCCGTAGAGACGTAGCATGCTACGTCTCTACACGATCTTGCATGTAATTATGATTCGATAGAAATGGGTATGTTATTTTTTGAGAATTCCTAAGCTATCTCTTATTTATTGATAATATAAAAAAAATGTTTCTACCAGTTTCGTGTCAATGCCACCTGAGGGCGCTTTAGCGTCCTTTTCCCCATATGTAGCGTGGGGCTTTAGCCCCATGCGGACGTGGATTTACTGAAATACTATATTTTTCAATGATTATCGCTAAAACAACCGACTTTTTGGGAATCCGCCCTGTCGCCCCTATCGGGGCTAAGAAAAGAGTGTGGAATTATTTTTCAGAAACTTCTTATTGGGCCTAGTACAGGCA
>Ga0272440_1003471_pt1 | contig 11758 bp, 8 predicted proteins | sample SSMMMBAug17_FD_192440 | JGI IMG/M metagenome (GOLD analysis project Ga0272440, IMG submission 192440) | Marine sediment archaeal communities from Little Sippewissett salt marsh, Falmouth, MA, United States - SSM-MMB-Aug17 | ecosystem: Environmental > Aquatic > Marine > Wetlands > Sediment ... | reverse complement strand
AAAAATGAGTATGTTACTTTCAAAGCATTCCAAAGAAAATCAATGTCCGCCTTTTTAAGGAATGCGCCCGAATGATATTACATAATAAAAAGAAAATTTAATGCCATTATGGGTAATCAATATAATATTTTAGTTGATTTTTTCTACTATTTTAATTATGACACTTCAAAAATAAATAGTTTAAGCCTGTTTGAAAATATCAATGATTATTAAATAGCGAAATTTTGGAATGACGTTCAAGGAAACAAATAAAAAAAGTGCCGCTATGCACTGACAAGATAGATTCGTGAAACTATTAATTGAAAATATTGAAAAAACCTTTTATCTGCCAGATAAAACAACAGTGCCAGTATTGAAAAATATTCAAATTCCTGTAGAGCAGGGTGAATTTGTTATGCTATTGGGTGAATCTGGTTGCGGCAAATCCACGCTGCTAAATATTATTGCTGGAATTGAGCCCCCCACATCGGGGAGGATTCTTGTTGATAATAAATTCATAACTAAACCAGATCCCGAGATTTCGATACTATTTCAGCAACCCAGCCTGCTTCCCTGGCTCAATGTTTTTGATAACATCGCATTTGGCTGTAAACTTAGAGGGGATACACAAGATCTTGATGATCGCATACAATATTTTATAGAATTAATAGGTCTGGAAGGTTTTGAAAAGAATTATCCATCAGAATTATCTTTGGGCATGGCATGTCGTGTTTCACTTGCTCGCGCGCTGATTGGACATCCAAAAGTAATTTTGATGGATGAACCCTTTGTTTCGTTAGATACATTTACCCGGACACGCATGCAGCAAGAGCTGATCAAATTATGGAAATATGAACAATTTACAACTATTTTTGTGACCCATGATGTTGATGAAGCCATTGTTTTGGGGAACAAAGTGGTCCTTTTAGGTGGAAAACCTTGTAGTGTCAGAAAAATTATTGATGTCTCCATTCCCTATCCCAGAAAAATTACCGACAGGCGTTTATCTTTAAAACGCATCCATATAATGATGCAGTTGGAAAAAATTTATCAGATTAATCGTGCCAACCATAATCAGTCCATTGAGGAGGGATATGATCGATTCGTCCGCTATAAACAGACGTAACTTTATCAAAGGTCTTTGTGGAACTGTCGCTTCATTCGGTATTGCCCCCATGTCTTTTGCAACTGAAAAAGCACCACAACTGCGATTGGGTTACATTCCCATCACTGATGCCACTCCCATTCTAATTGCCTATGAAAACAAATATTTTCAGGATGAAGGTCTCAAGGTGGCACGGCCAATCAAAGTGCGCAGATGGTCTACCCTTACAGAATCTTTTTTGACCAATAAATTTAATCTAACGCATATGTTATTTCCCATTCCTGTCTGGATGCGTTTTAATGGAAAATATCCGGTCAAAGTTCTTGCCTGGAATCATATCAATGGGAGTGCCCTGTCTGTCAAAAAAAATTCAACCATACAATCCTTTAAAGATCTTGGTGGTTGCCAGATTGCTGTTCCATACTGGTATTCCATGCACAATATTATTCTTCAAATGGGATTGAGACATGTCGGCTTAAAGCCTGTCATTCAGTCTCACACAGCATCCTTGAAACCAGACGAAGTGAATCTGTTCATTCTTCCGCCACCAGAAATGCCATCCGCAATGATTGCAAATAAAATCGATGCCTACATTGTTGCAGAACCTTACAATGCCATTGCTGAAATGAAAATTGGCGCCAAAATAATGCGATTCACAGGCGATATCTGGAAAAATCACCCATGCTGCGTGGTGGTCATGAATGAACGATTGATCCAGGCCAATCCTATTTTTACTCAAAAAGTAATTAATGCCATTGTAAGAGCTCAGCTTTGGATTACGCAACACCCATTAAAAACAGCAACGATTCTCAGCAAAGAAGGAAAAAACTACCTGCCTGTTTCATCAAAAATTCTGAGCCGCGTTTTTACTGGTTATGAATTGTCCAAATATGGCGATGGAAAAACGCCACAGGCAATTAAACATCCCAAATGGCAGGTTGGAAGAATTGGCTTTCAACCCTATCCATATCCATCAGCAACCAAATTGATCATTCAAGAAATGCAGCGCACCAGAATGGAGGGAAATGCGGACTTTTTAAAAAATATTCAAATTGATTCAGATTCAACAATTCGCAGTCTTGTCAATGACACCTTTGCCAAAAAAGCAATCCAGAATGCGGGAGGTTTGAATCAATTTTCTCACACAATGGATATGGCCAATCCCTGGCGTAGAGAAGAGATCCTTGCGATTTGAAAGAGGTAAATTATGCGGGCAAAAATTGGTTATGGTTGTATAGGCATTTTGTTGTTAATCCTCAGTTGGACAATTATTGGATATCTGATATTTTCGCAGGAAGGCTATGAACAATTTTCTGGCTTTTTACCTTTGCCAACATTCAGCGCACTGTTTGAACTGGTGTACGATCCATTATTCTGGCATTCTGTATATGCCAGCCTGAGACGAATAGTTGTAAGCATCCTTATTTCAGCCATTATGGGAATACCTCTGGGTGTACTCTTGGGGTTTTACGAAAAATTGAAAATGATTTCATACCCACCGATTCAGTTTCTTCGCATGATCAGTCCAATCTCCTGGATGCCTATCGCTTTGTTGGTGTTTCAAAGTTTTGAATCGGCAATTGTGTTTTTGTTAATAATGGCAACGATCTGGCCTATCATTATCAATACAACACTGGGTGTGACGCGCGTTGATTCTCGATGGATTTTGATGGCGATTAACCAGGGTGCAAAGAATCATCAATTGATATTCAAAATCATAGTTCCATCAACAATACCTTATATGCTGACCAGTTTGCGCATGGCATTAGGTGTTGCATGGATTGTTCTGGTGCCTGCTGAATTTTTAGGCATTTCAAGTGGACTGGGCTATCTGATAAACGATGCCAGAGATACCATGTCATACGACCGGCTGATGGCAATAGTGATAGCCATTGGCATTATTGGAACGATTCTCGATTCAGTGATTGATCTGATTCAAAAACCCTTCCAATGGACAAGAGCAAAACAATAACTGTGGAGTCATTCATGCTAAGAATTCGTGGAGCCAGACAACACAATTTAAAAAATATTGATCTGGATATTCCCAAAAATAAACTGATTGTCGTCACCGGACTTTCAGGTTCCGGTAAATCTACCCTGGCCTTTGACACGCTCTATGCTGAAGGTCAGCGGCGTTATGTAGAATCCCTCTCAACTTATGCCCGACAATTTTTGGAACGAATGGAAAAACCTGATGTTGAAACCATCGAGGGCCTCTCACCGGCAATTGCTATCGAACAAAAAACTGCCAGTCACAACCCCCGATCTACTGTGGGCACTGTAACAGAAATTTATGACTATTTACGCCTGCTTTATGCACGCGTTGGTACACCTTATTGCTATAAATGTGGAAAGGTTATTTCATCGCAAACAGTGGATCAAATGGTGGATCAGGTATTATCCTTGCCCGAATCCGCAAAAATTTTGGTTCTTTCGCCTCTGATATCTGGCCAAAAAGGGACCTATGAAAAACTATTTGCAAAACTTAAAAAAGATGGATTTGCCAGGGTTCAAGTGAATGGAGATATTATTTTACTTGATGATATCAAACCCTTACCCAAAAACAAAAAGCATACCATCGATGTGGTGATAGATCGTCTGGTTATCCGCCAGGATATTAAAAACCGCCTGGCAGACTCCATTGAACTGGCACTTGCGCAATCTCAAGGCCTGGTTTCTATCCAGGTATTGGATGGAGAAACCATTCTATTTAGTGAAACATCAGCCTGTGTCACTTGTGGTATCAGTTATCCAGAGTTTACACCTGCAAGTTTTTCGTTTAATTCACCACAAGGTGCATGCAGTCGGTGTGATGGTTTAGGTTCGCACATGGAATTTGATCCAGATCTAATTGTACCTGACAAGAAATTATCATTAAGAGATGGTGCGGTGGCTTTATGGGCCAATCGGGCATCCATTTTTTATTATGAGTTTTTGGATGCGTTGGCCATGCATTATCAGATTGATCTGAGTTCATCATTTGAGGACTTACCCCAATCATTCCAATCGGTTTTGTTTTATGGGTCTGGTGATGAAGCCATTACATTTTATGGCGAGCGTGACAATCGGCGATTTACATACAAAAAACCTTATGAAGGTATTGTTCCATCACTGGAAAGACGTTACAGGGAAACGCAGTCCAATCATTCTCGTGAAGATATCGAACAATACATGACCTTCAAACCATGCCCGCAATGCAAGGGGCTTCGCTTAAAAAAAGAAAGCCTTGCTGTAAAAGTTGGCGGCAAAAATATTTCTGAATGTACTGCTCACACTGTTATGCAAGCACAGCAATTCTTTCGGAACTTGACTCTGGATTCAAAAAGACAGTTGATTGCTGAAAAAATTTTAAAGGAAATTCAAGAACGATTGGCTTTTTTATCCAATGTTGGACTGGATTACCTGACATTGGATCGCGCTGCGACGACGCTTTCTGGCGGTGAAAGTCAACGTATTCGTCTGGCCACGCAGATTGGATCCAAATTGACAGGGGTCATTTATGTTTTGGATGAACCTAGTATTGGGCTTCATCAAAGAGACAACCAGAGACTGCTGCGCACATTGGCTGAAATGAAAAATCTTGGCAATACTGTCATTGTTGTAGAGCATGATGAAGAAACCATTCTTTCAGCCGATCATGTTGTGGATATGGGGCCTGCTGCAGGTGTAAATGGTGGGGAGGTTGTATTCAATGGCAAGCCAGATGATCTGGTCACATGTGAAACTTCTCTGACCGGACAATATCTATCTGGAAAAAAAGAAATTTCTGTGCCAAAAAACAGACGAAAACCATCATCTCGAATGCTGATTGTTGAAGGTGCCTGCGAGAATAATTTGAAATCAATTACTGTTTCATTTCCTTTGGGCCAGTTTATTTGTGTAACAGGTGTTTCAGGTTCAGGGAAATCAACCCTTGTTATTGAAACCCTTTACAAATCTCTGTGTCAGTATCTAAACAACACACGTGTTCAGGCTGGTAAACATGACAGAATAAGTGGGTTACGTCATGTTGATAAAGTCATTCATATTGATCAATCACCCATTGGTCGAACACCACGCTCTAACCCGGGTACCTACACAGGTTTATTTACGTATATTCGAGAGTTGTTCGCCCGAACTCCAGATTCGCGTGCAAGAGGCTATTCTCCTGGTCGTTTCAGTTTTAATGTTAAGGGCGGACGATGTGAGGCATGTTCGGGTGATGGTATTATTCGCATTGAAATGCACTTTTTGCCGGATGTATTTGTCACATGTGATGTTTGCAATGGGGCAAGGTATAATCGTGAGACTTTGGAAATTAAATACAAAGGAAAAAGTATCTCTGATGTTTTAAATATGACAATTAATCAGTGCCTGAGTTTTTTTGAAAATATTGATAAAATTAAAAATAAATTGCAAACATTGGTTGATGTCGGGTTGGGTTATATCAAACTGGGACAATCTGCCACCACACTTTCCGGGGGAGAAGCACAGCGTGTAAAACTTTCACGAGAATTAAGCAAACGAGGCACTGGACGCACCATGTATATTCTGGATGAACCCACAACAGGGCTTCACTTTGCAGATGTCCAAAAATTGTTGAATGTCTTGAACCGATTGGTGGATAATGGCAATACAATTGTGGTTATCGAGCATAACCTCGATGTTATAAAATCTGCTGATCATATTATTGATTTAGGCCCAGAAGGGGGGGATAATGGTGGACAAATAATTGCTGAAGGCACACCTGAGGCACTGACTAAAATTGCAAATTCTTATACAGGACAGTTTTTATTGAAAGTTTTGTAGAATTATGTTACAGTGTTTATTATTGTTTTGTATTATCACATGAAAGATAGCTTCATTGACACTCAGAATAAAAAAACGAGCTCTTTGATGATACACGTTGATTTTTGCACGATATTTGCATATTTCTATTTGTACGTTTTAACTGTTAATAAATTCAGTTAGTTAATAATAATTTAGAAAGAAGGCGATATGAAAGATAAAGAAAATACAAACCAGGCGGTCAATTCAAAAGATTTTGATGAGAGTCAGAATCCATTTCTTCGTGCCACAGTGATCTGCCCGATCTGTGGTATGGAGCATGAACAAACCAAATTAAAATCCCACCTTTTCATTGAGCAGGGACGTGATATTGATCTCAAGCCCCTGACAATTCTCCGCAAAAAAAAGGGACTTGGGCATATTCATCCGGCTGTATTTTTTATGTGGCATTGTCCCTACTGTCATTTTACTGCTGCCCGCTCAGAATATGAAAATCCACTGAAAGACAGTGTGGTTCGTCCCGAAAAACTAAAAAAAGCAATTGTTTTATCTTATAAAAATGATCCATCCATACATCAAGTCTTCGACCTTCTTACACCCAAAGCATATGATGAAAACATGACATATTACAATGCAGTCCAGCTTTATCTGCTTGCGATCTATCAAATGCAGCTTGTTGACGATTTTGTTAATAAGGAGCCGATGAATATAGGTCGTTATTCACTGCGTTTGGCCTGGCTCTATCGTGATATTGAATCCAGTGAAAAGCTTAAAAAAAATCATTCAGCAGAAATTAAAACCTTGACATCAAATGTTCAAAAACACTGGCCAGATGCGCCATCTGATGAAAATCGGGCATTAAAAATGTCCATCAATTATTACGAGAAAACATTGACCGGAACGACAACGATCAAAAGTGATCAGGCGGAAGTGGATCTGGTTTTGCTCATTTCAAGAATATATTTAAAAATAAACATGTTGGCGGATGCCAGAAAATTTTTAGAGCGTGCAAGGGAACTGCTTCGCAGTTTTGAAGATCGTCGCAAAAAATTACGCCGCATTTCTGATGATGATCCTAAAAAGCCAACCATTGGTGAAATGTCCCAAATGGCTGCTGATGCCAGAAAAATGAGACGATACATTGATGAAGTTCAAGGGCTTATGGATGACAAGCGACAGGACAAAATGGAAGATGACATCAATCATGCCCAAGAAATTATTGACAAGTCTGGCCTTAAAAAAAATGATGACATCCGCAAGCTTTTGGAAAAAGAAGGGTTTTCACCCAAAATTATTAATAAAATCGCCCCTGAAACCAAAAAGAAAGGTTTTTTTGGGATATTTCGTTAAATAAATGATATGCCTGACAGGATTCCAATACTTGCAATGACATGTGATGATCTCACACGGCAAATGAAAAAAAACTTTGGCAAGGGTGAATATCATTCAAAAGCGATCATGCGTGAAATCTATTTGCATGGCAACAAAGATTTTTCAAAGGTTAGAGAATTTTCACGTTCAGGAAAACTTGCACAGGACATGCAGGATGCCATAAAGGTATTAACACTTCCAATTGTAAATAAAAAATCTGACGATGGGGTTACGAAATATACCTGTCGATTGTCTGATGGCCATTGCGTTGAATCAGTAATTATTCCCATGCTATATCATCATACACTTTGTATTTCATCACAGGTTGGCTGCCGGATGGGATGTAAATTTTGTCAGACAGGTCGGATGGGGTTTATTCGTCACCTGACTGCTGAAGAAATTGTTGCGCAGGTATATAAAGCAATATTTTATCTAAATGTGCCTGTGCGTAATATTGTTTTTATGGGTATGGGCGAACCCTTTGATAATATTGAACCTGTTATTCAGGCCATTCATGTGCTAACTGATCCGAGAGGATTTGATTTTCCCAAAAAATTCATTACCCTGTCAACAGCAGGTCATGTGCCAGGGATTGAATACTTATCAACGCATGGGCCAAAAGGTATCCACCTGGCTATTTCAATAAATGCGGCCAATAATAAACTTCGAAACCAATTAATGCCTATCAACCGAAAGTATCCTTTACAAATGCTTCAAGCCAGCCTGAAACAATTCCCTTTAAAATCAAGAGGTGTTCTTTTTATTGAATATGTTTTGATCAAGGGGGTCAATGATTCTCAGGCTGATGTGGATGCATTGGCAGAATTTGTTGCGCCTTTGCGCGTTCGTATTAACGTAATACCATACAATCCGCAAGCGAATGATCCTTTTGCGTCACCAACTATCGATCAATTCAACAAATTTTGCGACTTGTTGATTGAAAAAAAATTGTATGTCAGAAAGCGAGCGACAAAAGGGCAAGCTGTTATGGCTGCCTGTGGGCAATTAGGCACTGCCTGATATAATGTGTTGCAAGTTTTCAATATGGACTCTCAATTCTTCTGCCCGACTGAACAATTCTGAAGATGTTGCTGATGCTTCTTCAGCACTTGCTGAAACGCCCTGAATGGATAAATTAATTTCTGATGCGGATGATCGAATCTGTTCAATTTGAACGGATTGCTCTTTACTCGCTTCAGTAATAGCAACTGTTTTTTCACCAATGGATGTTGCTGATTCAACAATACCATTAAAATCTAAGTTAATTGTCTTGATGGCATTGGATGCTTTAGCAACGCCATTAATGGTATTGTTTAAAAGTTCCTGTGTATTTTTTGCAGCTTCAGTAGATCGCATGGCCAGATTGCGAACTTCATCAGCAACAACTGCAAAGCCAGCCCCTGCCTCACCAGCACGCGCAGCTTCAACAGCCGCATTCAAAGCCAACAGATTGGTTTGGAAAGCAATTTCATCAATTGTTTTAATAATTTGACCAATTCTATCACTATCATTTTCGATTTGTGTCATATTGTTTGTAAGCTCAACGAGCGTTTTCAATGATTGCGCTGATTTGGTAATATTTTCATTCATTAAATTATTTGCACCATCAGTCATTTCTGAGGTTTTATAACTATGTTTTGCGACCTGTTCCAGAGATACGAGTGTATTTTCAACAGCACTTGCCTGTTCAGTAGAACTGGTAGCCAGTGATTCTCCAGCTTTTGAAACCTCATTGGCAGCCAGTGTGACCTGATCCGATGTTTCCATGAGGCCATCAACAATTTTTGATATGGGCGAACTGATTGATCGTGACATAATATATGAAAGAATCACAACCGCAACAGTAATGCCGATAACAATAAAAAGAAGCGTATATGTAATTTGAATAATTTCACTTTCAACATCATCAATATAAATGCCTGAGCCAACGATCCATCCCCATTTATCAAACAGCTTCACATATGATATTTTGGGAACCGGCGCATCTTTACCAGGCTTTGGCCAATAGTAATCCACAAAACCTTCACCATGCTTTTTGCAAACATCAACAAAGGCCCTAAAAAGATATTTCCCCTTGGGATCTTTAATGCCCCCGACATCTTTGTCATCAAGGGCAGGCTTGATGGGATGCATAATGACTGTGGGATGAAGATCGTTTATCCAAAAATACTGTGTACTATCATATCGCAATGCTTTTATTACCGCAAGTACATTGGCCTGAGCTTCATCTTGTGACATCTTACCATTTTCAACCTGACTGAAATAATATGTTATAATACCATAGGCAGTTTCAACCACATGCTGTGTTTTAAGGTACTTTCCCTTATAAATCATATCTTTAAATTTCGGATATATTCCCAAAAGTAAAATAATAAAACAGACAATAATTGTAAAACCCTGCATTAATATACGTGTTGAAAGTTTTGCATTTTTGAACATTATTTTCCTCTGAATTTTTTGTTTCAAAGTAAAAAACTTATAAGTCAAATAGAACAAGACTATTTGTCTATAGATTAAGAAAGCTTATGTCAAGATTTTTTTATTTGAGCAGGGTATAAAATAAATTTATGCCCCATATTTGTGTTGCGATAAATAATTGGCAAGCTCATTTTTTACCTGAGCAAGAACAGATTTCCAATTTTCAGGGCTATCTTGTCGGAAAAGTCTCATGCCTGGATACCAGGGGCTGTAATTCAGATTTTTAAGCCATCGCCAATCAGAATCAAATGACAAAAGTGTCCACACATTTAGCCCTAAAGCACCTGCCAGATGGGCCATTGCTGTATCAACTGTAATAATTAAATCCATTTTACAAGCAGCACTGGCTGTATCTGCAAAGTCATGGCAATATTGACCCAGATCAATCAATTTTTCACCTGGTGAATTATTTAGCTCTATCGAACGTGCGCCTTTTTGAAAACTAAACCATTGACAATCCTTCATATCCAGTAAACTTTGAAATGCTTGCAGAGGTAAGGAACGTCCCATATCTGTTTTTTTTAACGAGCTACCTGTCCCTCCCCAAACAAGCCCGATTTTTATTTTTTGATTGTCATAAAGGTGGTTCGCAATTTCTTTGGGCAAAGGATAGTCATTCATTAAATAAGGTGTTTGGGCAGGTAAATTATCCAGAGTAATATTCAAAAAATATCCCATACTTAGCAATGATGCCTGAAAATCATGATCTGGAAGAGGAGCACCGCGTGGAATAATTTGATCCACTGTATCCAAATTTGAGAACAATCGGACCAGTTCGGATTGACATTCCACTATGATTTTTTTGACCTTATTTTTGATCAATGGCAAAAAACGAATAAATTGTATGCAATCGCCAAAGCCTTGCTCAGCATAAACAAGCATTGTTTTGGATTGAATCTGATTTCCCTGCCACATGGGTTTTTGGGATTGTGATTTATATGTCGATTTTTTTTTCAAGCGCCATTCGTATTCAGAAAAGCCATTGACAAAATTTCCATCCGCTAAAAGAATAAAACTTTTATTATAATGACTTTTTACATGATCTGGATCAATGGAAATTACTTTGTCATAAGTTGCAATTGCGTTATCATATTGTCTAAGACCATTGTAAGCAACCCCTAAATTGTATAACGCTTCTGTATGATTGGAATTAATCGTCAACAATTGTTTAAAAAATTGAATCGCTTCGTGAAAATGCTCCTGTCTAGCATGCGATTCGCCTAAATTTAAGTATGCATCTTCAAAATCTGGCGTGATGGCTATCACTTTTTCAAAACAATTAATGGCAAGCTTGTATTGTTCCAGACTAAATAATATTTCTCCAAAATTGTACCACGCAAGGTCAAAATTGGGGTTACAATTCAGGGCAAGCTGATAACTGGCAATGGCACAATGGATGTTATTTGACGCTTTATAGATCAGACCTAAATGGTAGTATGAATCTGCTGAATATGGGTTTTTAGAAATGCTTGATAGAATATATCGTTCGGCCAACTCATAATGCCCTGCATAATAATGCATAAGGCCTGAATTAACGATGGCATCAACACGATCGGGATCATGTTTGAGTATTAATTCAAAACATTTTGCCGCAGCATCGTATGCCTTTTGATTGGCCAGATAAATTCCTTTTTGAAATAATGTTGTTATGTTGGATTGCATAATATTCGCTTTGGTTTCATAATTGATTTTATTTCGATATAACTTTTTATATCCCTCTATATAATATAGACACATATTTTTTTAATTTCTTACACAAAAAATTAAAAAATATGCAAATAATGTTCAAAACCATTTGAGAATAATAGTCTAACCAACATATTTTTTTGTTGAGAATCAAAAAATTACCTTTTGTGGAGGTATCGTAAATTTATCAAAACAAATCTTTTATATTTCAAACAGTTGCCAATCAATTCATCTTATGAATCCATCGAGTGTAACCAAAACTGCCGGAGCAAAGTTTATTATCGTTTTTTGAACCAGGATTACGCTGAAAAAGATGAATAAGATGATTTTAAAGTGTTTTTTTTCATCTTATTCATCTTCTTCAGCGTAATC
>Ga0272440_1003470_pt1 | contig 11760 bp, 6 predicted proteins | sample SSMMMBAug17_FD_192440 | JGI IMG/M metagenome (GOLD analysis project Ga0272440, IMG submission 192440) | Marine sediment archaeal communities from Little Sippewissett salt marsh, Falmouth, MA, United States - SSM-MMB-Aug17 | ecosystem: Environmental > Aquatic > Marine > Wetlands > Sediment ... | reverse complement strand
GAACCTTGTGTTCGCCCATCGTACATAGGAACGAAAGCGTTATTAGTTCGAGGGCGAACACAAGGTTCGCCCCTACATCGGGCTGGCACATAAGTAAATGGGGAACTTATTTTTCGAGTTTTCCTTACTTATGGGCAACGCCTTATAAAGTGTAATCTCATGCATAAAAATAATATAAATTCAATAATAGTCGTTTGTACTGGAAATATCTGTCGAAGTCCTATGGCTGAAGGCGTTTTACGATACAAATTTGATCAGGCAGGCGTATCCCATATCAATTTAAATTCTGCGGGGACATCCGGGTGGGAGAATTGCACCCCCATACATGATGCAATCCAGGCATGCTCAGAAATTGGGATTGATATCTCCTCTCTTAGATCTGCACCAATTTCAGAACAAATGATACAGGATGCAGATCTTGTCCTGGCAATGGAACAATATCATATCAATGAAATGAAAAAAAATTGGCATGCGCCTGCTGAAAAACTTTTCCTTTTTGGGGATTTCTATTCTGAAAATCCCGGGATGGACATTCAAGATCCTTATGGCATGTCACTGGCTTTTTACAGAGATATTCTAAATATTATTTGTCAATGTGCTGATAATTTCATTGAAAAATTATTACATGATTCAATCAACAACGTTCATCTATCCCTTACTGCCTCAATTTATAAAAAATTGTTTAAATAATGGTTTGTGCATCATTTTGGTACAATTATTGCATAATTATCTAAAATTCATAAATAAAATATTAAGCGAGCAACATATGAAACGATTAAACTTTTCAGTCGTTTGGATCTTATTGGCTGTATTCTTTCTTCTATGGCCGGTAAGCGCTTTTTGTGATTTTAAAGATGCTTTTACAATTAATGCCCAGGTTGGGTATTTTCCCCCAAAGATGTCTGTGATTATGCCCCAGACCATTTTCGAAGATCAGACCTCCCGTCCCATTCCATTGACATTAACCAACCCATACAGCAATGAAAACAATATTGACATATCTTTTGAATCAAACCATCAGACATTAATCCCCAACGAAAATATCCAAATACAAGGCACTGGCAAATACCGCACAATAACAATCACGCCCACTGCCAATGAATCTGGCGCGCTTTCCATTACCATTATCGCCACAAATGAAGGTAAAACCGAAACCCAGAAATTTTCAGTTTATGTGTTACCGGTGGATGATGATCCGGTGATTTCCCCCATTACCGATCAAAACACGATTCAAGATACTGCCACAATGCCGATCCCCTTTACCATTTCTGATGTTGACAGCCAGAGCCTGACCATCTGGTGTCAGTCATCCGATTCGACCTTTGTTGAACGTTTTGTTATTCAGGATATTCATCCCAATGGACAATTTCAAATTTCACCTGGAAACATTTATGATCTTTCGCTTTCTGTCATGCCCGCTGAAGCCGTGCATGGGGCTGTATCCATAACTGTTTTTGTTGAAGATGATACCGGGCGTATTTCACAATCTGTATTCAGTCTTTTTATTGATGAAGCCATCTACCAAATTATAACAGCCGCATCCGGCCAGGGAAAAATAACACCAAGCAATCCCATTCTTAAAAAATATGATCAGGTGGTCATACGTATGACACCTGATGCGGGCTTTATGATCAAGGATGTTATTGTTGATGGTATCTCAAAAGGCCCCATGCCTCGATATATTGCCTATGGCACTGATCCACCCTCGCAATTGACTGCTGTATTTGGTCCGCCTGAAGAATATACGATCACCACAATTGTCAGTACAGGTGGGACAATTTTACCTGCCGGACCTATAAGAATTACCCAAAATATGGATCAACTTTTTCACATTAGTACCCAATTTGGGTATGTATTAACTGATGTACTGATAGATGGGCAATCCATTAACCCTGTCATTTTATATGAATTTCAAAATGTTGATAAAAATCACAGCATTGAAGCAATTTTCAGACAGGCATCACCACCCACTGCGGATTTTACATCCAATATAAACCAGGGCTTTTTACCCTTAAAAGTCCAGTTTGCAGACAAAAGCTTCATTGAAAATGACGATAGTGGCGACGAAATTACCGACTGGCTGTGGGATTTTGGCGATGGCGCTGCAAAAAGCACCAATCAGAATCCGATTCATTACTATACCAATGAGGGCCAGTATACTGTCACACTCACAACAACCGGCACCGGCGGTCTGACTGATACAATGACAAAAATAGATATGATCCTCGTTCAACCATCAGATGTTTACCATAATTTCAGCGCAGATCAAACAGACATTTCCAAAGGAGACACTGTCCAGTTCATATCACAATCTAATATTAAGACTGGTGCAAGCTGGTTATGGAATTTTGGTGATGATTCTTCCAGTACATTACAACATCCATCACATCTATATGAAAATGCAGGTAAATATACAGTATCGCTGACAATTTTCGTTGCAAATAATTACTATGTTAAAACCAAAACAAAATATATTAAAGTTGGCGGACGAACAATCAGCGGACAGGTTCGTGCTGGTGATAAGAATGGCGTTGATACCGGTACGCCGCTGGCATCCTATTGGGTTGAAATCTGGCATACTGGAAGCAGCCCCATTGCGTATACACATACTGATGCAAATGGCTGTTATACAATAACAGGATTACCGCCAGACACAGGTTTTGTTGTGGCTGCTTTTCCACCGGCAGGCACCAATGACTATTTTGAGTCGTTTTATAGGAATCAAACGTCATTCGCAACAGCTCATACGATCAATTTGCTTGATAATGATCATAATAATGTGGACTTTGTTCTCAAACAGGTTCCCCAATATGGCATATCTGGAAAAATTCATACCGGCGTAAATGCCCTTTCCAATGTTGAAGTCACTGTTTTTTCGGAAGATGCCAATTTTTCAGCAGGAACCACATCCAATGCCCAGGGAGATTATACCCTGACCGGACTCAAGCAGGCCTCAGATTACAAGGTTTTTGTATTCTATGATCATGCCGAATACTTTTACAACATCCCTGATAATCAAACTGTTGGTGTGTATATTCCCACATGTGACGATACAGTATCCCGATGGTCTATGGCAAAAGATGTGACGCCAACCGATCCGGTTACTGGTAAAATTGATCTGGTGTTATGTCATTCAGGGACAATCAATGGCCATGTCCATGACAGCACCACGCAACCTTTACAAAACATATGGGTTAATGCCAGTTCTGATCAGTTGATGCTTGAAAATGGCGCGCTCACAGATCAAAATGGTGAATATACCATTACTGGCCTGACCATCGTCAGTAACGCTGAGGTTTTAACAAAAGGGTATCGGGTTGAAATTTTTGATGATAATTATCCCTACCAGGCCTTTTCCCAAAAAAGCCAGGCGGATGATGCCACACGCATTACAGCCAACAAGGATCAAAATATTGATTTTGTTTTGAAAAAAAACGCAAATATTTCAGGTCGTGTTCTCGATAAATACAATAATCCGGTTCCTGATGTTCAATTGACCGCCTATTCCAAAGCTTTTCCAGCCAGCAAGCAGGGCATGACAACCTCAAATGCCAATGGTTTGTATACCCTCACCAATCTTCCATTTGCAACTGATTATATTGTGGCAGCGTTTTCCGACTATTTCCCCGCACAATATTACAATCTGAAAGCTGAGGATGAAATGAATCAGGCAGAATCTGTCAGTCTGATCTATGGAGATGTTTTTGACATTGACTTTGTTCTGGATGAAGGCGCCATTATCAAAGGATTTGTGAAAATCAGTGATGCAGGTGAAACGCGAGATGCCCAAAATATCTGGGTAGATATTCATTCCCAGGCGCAGCCCGAAAATGGGGGACAGGTAAAGACCAATTCTGTTGGCTATTACGAAATGACCGGCCTGGATGACACGATTACCGACTATGTGATTCAAGTCAAACTATCTGGTTATCAACCCGCATATTATCATCCAACAGCACCAGATACAACAGTCTATCTGTGGAGTGAGGCCGAAGGGGTGGCACCATCCACAGATACAGATCGAAATCTCCTCATTGTCAAAGGTTTTTCCATAAAAGGACAGGTAACCTTTCAAGGGGAACCGGTTAAAGGGCTTCAGGTTATTGCCTATTCGGAAAGTGGGGGGAATGGCAGTGCCATTTCTACCCAAAATGATTCAGAAAATTATGTCATCAATGGACTTCCCAATGGCACTTACACAGTGTTTATTGTGTCTGACCAGTATGCAGATGCGACCCTGGAAAATGTTATCATCAATGGCGCAAACATAAATCATATTGATATCAGTCTGGCATTACCAGAACGTAAAATTCAAGGTACAGTGTATCAATTGGGTAATGAAAAATCATTGAAATTGCTGGTATTCTCTATTGATGGGGACGATTCCAAAATAATCGAACTTGTGGGTGATGGCAGTCCGATGCCTTATACCATAAACGCTTTGAAACCATATTCTGATTATAAATTACAGTTGTATTCCAATGATTATCCTGACCAGATTTACAACAATCAGACCAGTATTAATGATGCAGATATTATCGACCTTGCCACAACCAATGCAACAGGTATTGATATTACAATGAATACAGAAATATCTATTATTAAAGGTAAGGTCACATTCCCTGAAAATGCAAACCTTGGAGATACTGCATGGGTCGATGTTCAATCAGAATCAACCGGTTCACAGGGGGCTGCCGAGGTAAAAAAGCTTTTGAATACCACGGCTTCAGTTGCGGATACCTATACCATCACTGGACTGCCAAGAGCTGAGGATTTTCTCGTTCATGTGTGGTCTGACAAGTATCTTACACAGTATTACCAAAACGCAGATAATGCAGATGATGCCACGCGCATTAATACCAAACTTCAATATGAAAAAGCGGGTATCGACTTTACATTAGACCCGGGTGCCGCCATTTATGGAAAAATCGTTGATGAATACAAGGATGGCTTAAGCAACATTTATGTGGAAGCATCATCTGACAGCACCAACTCCATTCGCGGGACAATGAGTTCTTTTGATGGCAACTTTTCTGTCAAAGGCTTAAAAACAGCAGCCGATTACAAATTAAAAGCTGTCAAACAAGGCGTTGATTTGCCATTCTTCTATAATGAAGACCAGACAGTGCGGGATCGCAGCCTTGCCACAAGTATCAGCACACTGGCTGGAAATCCATCTGAAATCGAAATGATTTTAAGTGAAGGTCTCAGCATTGCCGGTACAATTCGTGATGCCTTACGCAATCCAATTCTCAATGAAAAAATCTGGATTAATATCAGCTCTGACAGCAGGCAGGTTGATGTTGGCGACTATATCGACAAAGATGGTTCGTATCAGATCAGCGGATTGCCATCAGGACAGGATTACCAGGTTGATGCCCAGCCGCCATCATCTTCATCATATCTGCCGGCAACAATGAGTAATATTGAAAGCGGACAAAGTAATGTGGACCTTTATTTAAGCACAGGCAGTAAAATTTCTGGTTATGTCCGCACAAACACCGGTGAGGCCATTCGCAATGTTCGGGTAAATATTTCCTCAGTTTCCCAGGCATTGGGCAAATGGGTCAAGACAAAAACTGATGGATTTTATGAAATCAAGGGGCTGCCAAATGCATCAGATTATGCAATCATTGCAACCCCTCCAGAAAACTCCAGCTATGTCGAATTCTCGGAATTCGGCCTGGTGATCGAAGACGCAATCACAAAAGATATGGTCTTAATGCCGGCCATGACATTTACAGGCTATGTGTATGAAGCAGATAACGTGACGCCTGTTAAAAATGCCTGGGTATCGGCTTTTTCTCAATCATCAGATAATTTCATGAAAGGCCAGCGCACTGATAAGGATGGCAGATTTGAAATCAACAATGTGCCTGATGCCACAGATTTTGTGATCCGCGTTCAGGCAGATGGTTATCTGGCGCAAAAACTGGAAAACCAGTCTCCAGGTAGTGCAGATATTCAATTTCAACTGGTTGAAAGCGGCAGTATATCCGGATCTATCAAAAATACCAGTGGTCAGGCGATCAGTGAGGCGCGGGTGAAAGCAACGTCATCGAAAGTCAATGACATTGTTGTGGTTATCACTGGCAGCAATGGTAAATATGAACTGAGCGGATTGAAAAAAACAGACAGTTTTGGTACGCCAATCAGTTATCAAATTACTGTAGAAGCCCAAGGCTATCAGACCCAAACAAAAGTGGAAAAACAGGTGGGTGATGTGGTTGACTTTCAAATGAGTACTGGCGGCACAATATCCGGAACCATTCGTGATGCCAATGGCAATACGCCACCGCAACAGTATAAGATATCGATCAGCATTTTTGAAAAACTGGATAATGGGCGTTTGAAAGTGCCGCCAGTCAAGACCAATCCAAATAGTGAGGGGCAGTTTATTGTTAAGGGGCTGATTGATGGTGTGCCTTACGTAATTCAGATCAAATCGAATATTCAAGGTGCCCTGGATAGTAAACTTCAATGGGTCGGCCAGGATCACCTGGGGGTCTTACGCTACAATGGCACTGGCCTGGGCAAAGAAGGCCAGGCACTCGAATTTGTAACCGGTTCAGAAATTGATTTTAAATTCAGAGGAACATTTCAATGAAACATATGTGTTATTCATTTTGCATCTTTTTTACTTTATTGACGTATCAGGCTTATGCTGCAATAGGGCAAGTTCAAAATCTGAGCCCAACATCTGTGCATGAGTATAATACACCATCACAGGTATCGCTGATTGAAATGGAATGGGATGTTCCCGAAGGCTATACCAGCGTTACAGGTTATTACTATATTTTTACAGATGAATCCAATTATACGCTTGATGAAACAACGACTGCTGAACTGAAAATCATTGAAACAGCATATGCATCCAACGACTATACAGGAGCAAACGATGTTTCTGTCTATTTCTATGTTGCAGCAGTTGCTTTTGATCCAGAAACCTATGATGAAGGCATCGGCGAAACAACAAAATTTGGCCCCATTCGCGTGGATACCATGTCGCCAGACAATACAAATTTTGATGTCGATCAGTATATCAATACTGCATCCGCTCCCCTTGATATTGGCGGATTTGGCAATGTCGGTGATGCCACACAGATGTATATCAGCAACGTCAATTATGAAACATCAGGCCAATGGGAAACCATCGAGTCATCTAAAACATGGCTCATTGACAGCGGTGAAGGCAGAAAGACCATTTATATACGTTTCAAAGATGAAGCCGGCAATACATCTGACAAATCAGAATTTACTGTTTATGATGCCACAGCGCCCACATCAACCATTACATCTGAGATTTCCACTATAACCAACAGTGATGCCATCTCTCTTACCATTGTTTTTAACGATCCAACACAAACTGGCGTAACTGAAATATCTGAATTTGATACGTTGAGCCTGGAAACAACATCCTTTTCAGTAACCAATGCCTCACTGTCGGATTTGACCAGTATTGCTTCAGGCAACAATGCCACAGCCATTTATACAGTGATTGTTCATCCCTCAAATCAAGGTGCGGTGTCGGTTCAGGTTCAGGAAGGTGCCATTGAAGATCAGGCAGGCAATGGAAATGAAGTATCCAATAAATTCTCATTTACGTATGATACAGTTCGGCCAGATGTTACAATCAATTCATCTGCATCATCACGCACGAATCAATCGCCTATTCCGGTAACGATTACGTTTAATGAGGCAGTGACTGGATTTATCCAAAATGATATAGAGATTACAAATGGCATCATCAATGATTTTGGAGATTTGGGAGATGACAGAACATATACCCTGACAGTCAATCCAACAGCAGATGGACAGCTATCCATAGATATTGATGAAGCCTGTGCATCAGATACAGCCGGTAACACAAGCACAGTGGCGCAGACATTCAGCAGAATTTATGATGCGACAGCACCATCGGTTGTAATATCCGCATCAATTGCCAATGGCGCATTAACAGAGCGTTCCCCCATTGCTTTTACCTTTGTTTTTAGTGAAACTGTGACCGGTTTTACTGTGGTGGATATTGACACGCAAAATGCATCGGTTGATAATTTTTCGGGCTTAACTCAAACATATCATGCAAATGTGTACCCGATCATGCCCAATGGCTTAACACAGGTTTCAGTTAACCTTCAGATCAACGCAAACACAGCCCAAGATCTTGCAACCAATAAAAACACCATATCCAACGCATTTCAATTGACATATACCACCGAACGTCCCACAGTTTCCCTGACCGGCGAACGTTCCAGCAGTGTATTGCCAGAACCAATGTTGGTGACCATCACATTCAGTCGGCCCATTTCAGGTTTTTCAGTATCAGGCATTGAACTTTCAAATGCGCTAATCAATAATCTCACAGCAATCACTGGTGACAACGCTTATACAACAATATATTTGTGTAAGATTACACCGGATGGTCAAATGGATGTTCGCATGAAAATTTCCGAGAATGCAGCGCAAACCGCCTCAAATTACAGCAATACATCTTCGGCCACGCTGGTTTATGATATCAATGATCCACCAGAAATTGCGGTTCTTGATCCGCAAATAAAAACATATGAAGACACATGCAGTCCGGCAGTTTCAATCACTGTATCAGATGCAGACAATGATCCTTTGACAGTGACTGTAACAGGTGATCATTTATTGAAATACACCCTGGTAAATGCAGACACCACACAGATTTCGTTAACCATTCTGTCAGAAAAGAATTATCATGGCGTATCAACAATTTCAGTCATTGTAGAAGACCCCCACCAGTTGACCCAGTCAGTAAGTGTTTCATTGCAGGTCACACCGGTCAATGATGCACCAGCAATTACATTTCCGACTTCACCTGTTGGCTACACTGAAAACACTGAGGCCCAATCCATTGCTCCTGACAGTGACATTACTGATATTGATTCAACTGAATTTACAAATGGATACATGGTGGTCACAATCTCAAATAACGCGACTGAAAATGATCACCTGAAACTGTCCGAATCAGACACGATTGATCTTTCAGGCACAACAATTATGCATACCGGTTCAGTGGTCGCAATGTATACTGAATCCGCCAATCATCATCAACTAACGATTACATTCAGTAATTTCTGTGAACCGGTCACAGCCACAGCCATCTTACAAAGCATTGCGTATAAAAACATCAGTGAAAATCCGCAAACACAACAAAGAACAGTTTGGGTTACCTTGAGTGATGGCATCACAGAAAATCAATTTGAACAACGCATTCAAGTTTTTGCTGTAAATGATATGCCCCACAGCATGGCTTTAAATGGCAATGATACAGTCTCTATTCCCCATGGCCTGACAATGGGCGCTGAAGTTGGCGTGTTGACAGGATCAGACATTGAGACGTTAACTGAATCACTTCAATACACATTTATTGCCGGCAATGGAGATACACATAACAATCTGTTTGCCATTGAAGGCAATCGCTTGCGAATTTTGGAGCAGGTTTCATATGATGATCATCAAATGTACAGCATTCGTCTTCAAGTTTCTGATACTGATGGCGGCACTTTAGAAAAGGTCGTTTTGATCTTTGTGATCGAACCGGCACCCAATGTGGTGATGAGTATTCCCACATTACATGATTGGGCAGTGATTGTGTTTATGATGATAATTATGCTTGCAGGTGTATACCGAATAAGAAAGAACGATCAATGTTTTATAACATATTTTGATTAACAGTAAACAAAGGAGAGAACCTATGGAACCTTTTTACTGACCTTTTTTTGCAGGTCAAGAACGATTTTTTTTATTACTTTTTACTTTTTTTAATTTATCAATTTTTTTTTAGGAGGACAAAATGAAAAAATTTTTTATTATCACAGGAATAATCCTGGCAGTTATGATGGTTGTGCAACCTTCATATGCAGTAAACGCAAAAACGTTTAACATTGTTGTTACTGTTTCTAATTTTTCAATGAAACTTTTACATCTTGATGGTATGGAATATGGCGATTGGAATATTACAGTACCACCAAATGGCGCATATACAATGATGGCAAATGACGCTGTCATGGTATCGTTAACTGGTGATCTACAAAACCATGTAGATATTTTTACATCTGTTGATAATGCCGACAATTGGATACCTATCCTGCCTGATATGATGCCATTACAGCATAATGACTTTATGCTGGAAGTTGCAGCAATGGACACAATGCCGACTGAGCCTTTAGCAGTGCCAGGTTTTATGGCGATTACTCAAGATACGATGGCTCCCGCTAAGGTTATACCAACGAGTGGCTCACAGGAAGCGGCTACATTTTTGATTTATAAACTGCATATCGGGCCAGGCTATGATTACAAGAATGCCAATCTAAATGTTAAGGTTGAAGCATCAGCTCATCAATAGTTTGAATATTTAAACAAGTACATAAAAACCAGCAGATTCATAAAAAGTAATTTGCTGGTTTTTTTATTTCGGGCAGCTCGAAATAAAAAAAAAGGCTGCTCTGAAAAAGCATAAAAAGAAGAATAAACCCATGAAAAAGAGACTATTTATAACACTTTTTGTATTCTGTTTTGTTCATACAGGTCACGCGGCCACAATATCGCCAGCATCCTTTTGCCTTGAAAAATTCGATATTGGTATGAACTCAGATTTGGGTATTGAACTGGTTCTATCCGATGTGTCTAACCTGGGGCCCATTGATCTGAATGTGAGAAAGCCAAAACGAACAAGACTTTTAAAAGGCTATGAACCCATTCCAGATGCAAACTGGTTTTATTTTTTAAACCCTCAAATAGTGCCTGGAAAAGATGGGCGCGCCAAAGCCCGAATGTTCTTAAAAGTGCCAAATGATCAACAATATTTAAATCAGCACTGGATTGTACATGTAGCTGCCAGCCCGCCAAAAGTTGGCTTGTTTTCAATGAATCTGGTTGGGGTTTATATGATTGAAACCCGCGCATCAGCCAAAATAAATGTGCCGCCATATGGGTCACTGGGCGTTGTTCCCAGTCGGTTGCATTTAAAAAAAATGGTGTTCGGAAAAAACAAAACAGGGCAATTCTTTGTATATAATAATGAAAATAAGCCGCAAACCTATCATATATCAGTCAAAACCTGTCAACCCTCCAAATACAGCAACCTTCAAATATCCCAGGCACCCGGTTTTGAATGGATTACAGACGTGAAATGGATAAATCTTTCTCATTCAAAACTATCCATTGATGGGAAAAGTAAAAAAGAAATGCATGTACAGGTCAATATTCCCAAAGGACATCAATATAAAGGTGAAGGTTGGGAGGCGATTATCATGGTAGAATCCATTAGAAAGAGCGGGCCTGCTGGATTTTTACGATTATTGTTGTCTGATTGAGGATTGAGGCATAGTACATTTTAGTTGAAAAGTAGTGCCCTTCCGATAAGCCTGCTTGAGGGCATCTAAAATCCAACCAATGTCTGAAACCAATGTAGGGGAGAGCCTTATGTTCGCCCTCCGAACTAAAAACAAAAACGAACCGATATCCGAAAAACAATGTATTTGGGTTCATGGTGTACCTTCGGACATTGGTTTGATTTCGGTTTCTGTTAGAAGAGGCGAACATAAGGTTCGCCCCTACTTTGGTTTCGGACGTTGATTGGAATTCGGTTTTGCTCCGAGAATTCCTAAGGAATGCTCGAAAAATAAATTCCTCATTTACTTATGTGCCAGCCCGATGTAGGGGCGAACCTTATGTTCGCCCTCGAACGAATAACGCTTTCGTTCCTATGTACGATGGGCGAACACAAGGTTC
>Ga0272440_1003469_pt1 | contig 11761 bp, 9 predicted proteins | sample SSMMMBAug17_FD_192440 | JGI IMG/M metagenome (GOLD analysis project Ga0272440, IMG submission 192440) | Marine sediment archaeal communities from Little Sippewissett salt marsh, Falmouth, MA, United States - SSM-MMB-Aug17 | ecosystem: Environmental > Aquatic > Marine > Wetlands > Sediment ... | reverse complement strand
ATAAAACATGTAACGCCCTTTCAGGGCTAAAAAACTTGCTTGATTTTTACCCAGGGCGCTGCCCTGGGCTGGTATGTTGCTGCCCTTTCAGGGCTAAGAAAAACAATATCCGACTTTATGAGAAGCGGATTTTATTCACCAGCAATTTTGGTTACACTCAATTGATTTTGCTAAGGAATGCTCGGAAAATAACATGCTCATTTTTCTTGATCGTCCCAAAAAAAAAGGGTCCCCCATTTATTGGAGTCCAAATCTTTAGATTTGGGAGGAAAACCTGGTCCAATTGACCCTGTCTGAGAAAAAAACCGGGCCATCCACACAAACATGAAAATAGGATGTGTGCGAATCGTTTGATGGCATTGCACAGCCCAGACAGGCGCCCATGCCGCATGCCATGTGCGACTCCAGAGAGACCTGACAGGGGACATTGTTTTTATTTGCAATGTCAGATACCTTTGCAATCATTGGTTGTGGCCCACAGGCATAGAGTATATCAGGTGCCTGGGTGTTGATTTGTTCGTTTAAGTCATCGGTTACAAATCCTTGTGTGCCAGCACTACCATCATCAGTGTAAATATTCACCTTAACGCCCAATGATTGAAATGTATCAATACATAGGACATCTTCTGATGTTCGTCCGCCATTAAACACATGACAATGCGTGCCATTATCCAACAGATATTTCACCAAAAAAAGCATGGGTGCCACGCCAATGCCACCAGATATCAGAAAAGCGGACTGAATAGAATTGTTCATAGAAAAGCCATTGCCAATGGGCCCCAGGATATCAATCCATTGATTCGCCTGGTACTTAGATAGAATATGGGTGCCTTTTCCAATCACTTTGTATAGTAACTCAAAACAGAAATTGCCAGTTTCATGTTGAAATACATTATGTATTGAAAATGGACGACGTAATAATGGAAAATAGTTATCAGACAGATGGATCATGACAAATTGCCCGGGGGCCGAATTTTTAAAACCTTTTTCACATTTCAGGCGGAGTTGATAGTAATTGCCATGAATCTGTCTGTTGCTTAGAATTTGATATTTTTGTTGGGATATCATTGATTATTGCCTTTTTTGTTCGGCGGTCCAGGATGTTATCATAATTCAAAAATGTCATTTCGATTCGTTCATATTTTTCAGCAAGGTGAATACAGCATCTGTCGAATGTTCAAACGCTTTCTTCAGTTGCCACTTTCTCTTATCTCTTTCTCCAACATAATTGGAAGCTGCCCGAATTTCTAAAAATGGTTTGTTATAAAGCAATGCCACATGAGCGACTCCCGCACCTTCCATATTTTCCATTCCGGCCTGGTATTTCAGAAATAATTGCTTTGTACGTTGTTCACTGATTGTTATGCAACTGACAGTGATAAAGGGCATCATCTTAACATGAACATCAAAGGAATTTTTTTTAGATAACAACTCAAAAGCCATATTACGATACAATTCTGATGTTGGATAGTTACCAAAATACGATGCACTTGCTGTTTGAATCAATGGAAATGTTAATTTTTCAGGCAGGTTATCAGATGAGGCACTTTCAAGCCCAATATGAATATCTGTTTCTTGTGTTGCAATACCAATATCACCAATTGCGAAACCCGCATCAGGAAACGCACCTGCACATCCTGTATTGATGATCAGATGTACCGGCATTTTCTCAACAACAGCAGTTACCGCCTGGGTCGCATTAAGCATCCCAATACCTGACTGAACAACGATTATCGATTGATTAAATAATGTCCCACACAACATGTCTCTTTGGCCAATGGAAATTTTTCGTGACGCATTCAGCTTTTCGATAAGCGGATTTATTTCTTGACTTACTGCCCCAACAATTAGAATTGATGAATCAATTTTCATCAAACCCCATTGTGCCACCAGGATTCATAATATTATTGGGATCAAAATGATTTTTCAATGCGCGCAAAATATCCATCTGCGTTTTCCCCAGATGTTTTTCCATTAATGGTGACATTAATCGGCCAACGCCATGATGATGGCTCAATGACCCGCCATTTTTTTCAATGTTTTCAATAATACCGCGATGAAATTTAACAAATGATTCAATATCTGTATTTTTAATGATGAATATAAAATATAAGTTTGTTCCCTGATTATAAAAATGAGAGGCATGGGTCATACAAACCGCTTGCCGATGGCTTTTGACATATGCACGTACACCTTGATGTAAGTGAAGCAGTTTATCCCAGGTGACACCCGATTCCAGTGTATCGATCAAAATGCCATAGTCGTTTAAATCTTCACGCATGTAAGGATCCATGTATCGGCCATGTGCCCATTGGGAAAGAGGTTTTCCTGTAAGATACATGGCTTTATGATCGGCACATACTTTTTTTATCTTTCTTTTCACATTGATTGCAAAATCGCGTTCACCATCAGCCTGACCAATTAACAAACATCGTTGCATGGGTTTAAACCCCCGAAGGCTTATTAAGGAATCTAGCACTGTTCCCTCAATACCATACAATTTTAAGCCCACATCAGTTTCTTCAGGATCAGAAATCCGAAAGACTGATGGCATACCAAATTCAGCTTGAGATATTTCACGCGTGGCATTAATTGCATCCTCCCAGGTGGGAAATATAAACGCAAATGGCTGGGAATTGTTAGGCATATAACGAAAAACTTTCATGGTGACATGGGCCAGTACTCCAAAACTGCCTTCATTTCCTTTCATAATATCATTGACTTTTGGGCCTGTGGCTGTTGCGGGATAATCCAGGGTTTTGAATTCACCGGCAGGGGTAACATATTCCTGGCTGACAACAAGATCGCAGGCATCACCATAATATGAAGATTGCTGTCCGGAACCTAGCGTAACGACCCAGCCTCCAACAGAAGAGTACTCAAAGGACTGTGGAAAATGCCCGCCAGTATATTTTCGTTTGGCATTGAGGGTATTCGGTGCATTATTTAAAACGCGCTCATATTCCGGTCCCATCATGCCAGCTTCAACAGTAATTGTTTGATTTGTTTCATTGAATGAAATCACACGATTCATGTGGGTCTGCATGACCAGCGAGATTCCTCCCTTTGGACATTGTAAGCCCAAGGTGACAGATGATCCACCGCCATATACGGTCAGTGGAATATGTTCCGTATTGCAATATGCAACAATTTGGGCGATATCATCTTTGCATGTCGGATGAACAACAGCATCAGGAACATTGGTAACAATCCCTTTTCTAAGGTTCAGGGCTTCTTCAAGTGTTTTGCCATAGCAATATTTTACCCGAGCGTAATCATCGGTATTGACATTGTTTTGGCCAACAAGGTCAATAAACCAGTCAATATGCTTTTGATCCAATTGAACCGGATGTTCGCAAGCAACAGGCGTATGACCTTCATCGCGCCTTTCTTTAAAATCATCATCTGTCAGTTGAAAAACATCCTTTAACATGGCATAAAGCCGTTTGTTGGGGTGTTTAAACTGATCTGGTGCGCCCCATTTGAAAATGGAACGAAAAGAGCCTTTTTTTGGGGCTTCTTCTGTCCATTGAGGTTCGAAATTTGATGCCATTTGATTCTCCTTTTGATTTTTGTTAATTGTTTAACGCGATGTTCAAGTTTTTATTGCAAGCGACCTTTGCTCGTTCCCAGGCAGTGCCTGGGAACGAGCAAAGGTCGCTTGCTGGAAGTCTCGTCTAAAAAACTTGACCATCGCGTTTAATCGGAATATTTTAATCAAAATGCCCATCGCACAATTTGGGTCAAACGATTCAACGCGTTTTGATCTTCAAGTCCCAATAATGCAATAAAATGACCATTGTAAATGGTAAATGCCCGGATGTTTGTATTAAAAGTACGAGAAATGCGATGACTATAAAACATCTGGTTTTGGTATTGAATACATTTAATCCATGTTTTTAGCGCCTGACTCTGAAATCCAAGTTGACTCAACAAAGGACGTTCGCTGTGAATGGTATATAGTTCAGGCAATTGATCATGATTTAAATCATCAATAACAGGTTTGGGATATATAGATGCATTGCGAAACATGGTTTTTTTAGACATGGGATCTAAATCATACGAAATATACTGGCCAGGTGTATTGCCAATATAGGTCTTGTACAAAAAGGTACTGCCTTTATAAACTCTCAAAACCCCGCCAGACACCCAGATGGTTTCAAGGTAACCATCTCCAGTTAAATCTCCAATTGCGCTGCTGCAAACAGTAAATGAGTATGGGCTTTTAAATCGCTTTACCAGGCGAATGGCCTTGTTAAAATAAGCCAATCGATAGACACGATTATCCCAAAAAGATTCTCGATCTATCGGTTGTCCCAAAAGTGTTTCAGGATTACCATCATGGTTTTGGTCAAATGCAGCAATATGGAAATTAATCCCATACGCCAATGTTTTGATGGTTTTTGTATCAAATGTGAATACTTTGGATTCAATATCCTGATCATGCCAATACGTAATGGTTAAATGCGGTTTTGAAATGGAAGTGGGACGCCACCAATTGATATAAATGGGTTTATATTGTATTGGAATCTGTTTAGTTGCAACTGATGCCATATGATTTGCTGCAATTTGAAATATTTCGATCTGTTTCTTTGTTGCTGATGCCATAAACAACTGATTTTGATTGACTAAAAAATCGGCAGCAAGAATTAGTCCATCAACTTTACCGATTGTTTCAATTGCTGCATACATCCGATCTGGAAGGTTGTCATACTGATCAAAAGGCAAAACAGCGGATATATATATTTCTTTATGCGGATAATAGTGAATCAATTGATGACAACCATCTCTAATTTCAAGACCTTTGGCTTCATTGATCAAATACAGTTCTGGTAATGATGCGAGTTTGTTTAGATGTTTTTTATTTTTTGGATGGGTGTACACATCCCATTTAAAATGAGGCAGTTGTTTCAGCAGATTGGTGTAAAAATGTTTACCATTACCTGAATAGTCAATAAATCGCGCAACAATTTGATCATACCGAATGACGAGATCTCCAGGTTGAATGTTTGTTTTTTGTTTCATTTGAACAAGCTTAGAAAAAGCATAGCCTTTTCTAATTTGTGTGATTTGCAGGAAGGCTTTGACTTCATTTATTTTACCAATTACCTTCTCTGTCACAGGATGTGTCAGCGACTCTTTTTCTGTGATTACTGAAAATAAGTCACCTGTGGTGATACCATCCTGGTCATCCAAATCAATTATGTAATTGTTAGGAGCTTGAACTTTAACGATATAGCCTGTTATCGGTGACAGGTCTTGAATGATATCAGGGTTTATTGTGCCGGCATATGTCGGGGACAGTTGACAATATAAAAAAAGCAATATGTTTAATAAATTTTTTTGAGAAAAAATAAGTTTTTTGTTTCGACATTTATTGAGATATACCAGCGTTGTTGACCTTTTCATTTTCCGGAAAACCCTTATTTGCTTGTTTGTCGATCATAAAAAACCTTATTTTTTTGAAATATACCACCCCAAAAAAACATACAGGATGGTATATTTCAAAAGGAGAAAAACAATCTAAAATTTATATCTTACACGGGAAGCAATAATGTAGATATCTTCATCTGCAACGCCATTGCGAATGTTTTTTTCTTCAAAAACATCCATTGCATTACCACTGAAAAGATATCCACCATTAATTGCAAATTCGAGGTTCGGATACAATTTGAGTTTGGCATATGTATCAGCTTCATAACCAATATTGCGAACATTGTAGTGATCATCTTTTGCGTCAGGATGCTGATAATCCATCGCTTTTGCTGTACGCATATATAAACCCGCGATGCCCACTTTCAAGCTATCTGTTACCTGGCAATCAACAGCCAGTTTATTCATAATAAAGCCTTTATTCAAGAGATAATGTGCATCAGTAAACGCAATATCATCCGCATAATTGCCCTCAAATAGAACGATACTGTCTTCAGCATCCATATCAATAGCCATATAGCCATTGAATTTATTATCTGTTGCATCTCTGTCACCAGATGTATACCAGCCGGTATATGTAATTTTTGCCTGTCCCATTTCAAGACCGGCTTTTAAATGTGATGTAAAGGCATAAATATCGAAATCACCCTCTGCGTGGTATGCAATACCATTGCTGTCTGTTATGATGTTTGTTTCCGGATTGATAATATCATCATAGAATCGGGCATTTTTAATTTTCCCAAATTGAAAAATTGTATCCCAGCTTGAAAAGACTTTAACATCACCAATTACAGGTAACGTAACTGGCATAGATATACTGCCATCAGTTCCAACACACCACAATCTTAAGCCTGTTTCTTTAGAAAACTTTTTGACCTGATATTTACTGGATTGAATTAAACCTTTGTTCATATCCCCGGCATCATCATTAAAACCATACAAACCAAATAAGGATGCCTTGAATTTATTTTTAAATAGATTCACATCATACCTGGCAGTAAGAAAATCAATATCGTCAGTATTCATTTGTTCATTATTCCAGTTCCTTTCATCATGGGTCCGCAACCACGAGAGCTGGTACTGTAAAAAACCAATTTTTTCGGTATAATTAACGCCTAAAATGGTTTCACTCCAGAGTCTTGCGTTTAATTTAAATGGTTGAAGTCCGATTTTGACTCTTGATTTGTTGTTTACCCAAGGCACTTGAAAATCAATATAAGCCCAACGTGTTTCAATATTTACTGAATCGCCCGAATAGGTTCCGCCTGTTCCTTTTCCAAGAGAGCCGCTTGCACCAAAACGCAAGCCACCCATTTCAACTGCATAGATCCCTTTGACTTTACCATCATTGGTTGTTGCTTCAGTCCATAGTCGATATTTGATTTCAGCAAAGCTGTCCTCGACATTGCCATCATGCAAGGCTTCAGGACGTTGCCCTTTAAACCAATCCAGATGATTGGAATAGAGCATAAACCGATGATTCATATCGCCATGAAAAGCAAGATCTGCAGCCATTAAGGGGGCGGCCACAAAGAATACCGCCAATAAAATAAAAATCTGTTTAATGCGACTCATGATAAGTCTCTCCTTTCATTTGTTAACCCGAAATAATTTTTTTTCCTTATTCCGAATCTATTTAAAAGATAAACAAAATAAACGATTTATCAGACATTCCTAAACATTTCTATAAACATTGTCAAGTGCTTTTTTTTAAGAAATCAACTTTACAATTGAGCTTGCTAATTGTATTTTGCTTTACAAATTAAATAAAATAGAATATTTAGATCATACGAAATTATTACAAAGGAGGTGGTTATGTGGTTGTTTAAGAAAGGCATTTATATGATGATGAATATTTCAAGCAAATGTTCAAAAATGTATTGTAAATAATTTTTAAGGAGAAATCGAATGAAAAAAACGTTAATTATGTTGTCTATGTGTGTGTTTATTGTTGGCATTGCAGTGCCTGCAATGGCAGATGTTAAAATTGGTGGAATTATTTTTGCTGATGCATGGTACGAGTTTCAGGACAAAGAAAACTCGGGTACTGGAGATGATGCTGCCAAATTCAATGTTCAAATTCCAAATATTACACGTCTTTATGGTAAATGGAACAGCGATAGCAAAGATGTCGGGATGTGGATTGAACTTGGTCTGGATGGTAATGGTGTTGGTGAACGCGGTGTTGTCACGCGACATGCATGTGGATGGTGGCAGGTTAATCCATTGCTCAAAATTACAGCCGGTCAGACAGTGACAGGATTATCGCCTTTGCTTCCACAGCAAATGTTAGGAACTGAAAGTTCCCATGTCAATTCTGTTGGTGGTGGATTTGGAGATATTTATTCAGGTCGTATCCCGCAAGTCCGCTTTACATTGACACCAAATGAGAACTTTCAAATTGATGTGGCCTTTTCTGATCCAAATATTACATCTGCAGGATTTACAGATGCAATTGATACAAGTGTTAAAGATAGTGCCGGCGATACACTCGCTACCCCTGATGCAGATGGGACTACTCATACGTATGATTCCTGGGGAGCAAAGGACTCTTCTTTGCCTAGAATTGACATCAGTGCCATAATTAAGGCCGGGCCCTTAACGCTTTATCCGGGCATTATGTATGCAAATAAAACATTTGCATTAAAAAATAATGCAATGAATGATGCAGATGACAGCATTACCACCTATGTCATATCAATGGGCGCAAAAGCCAATTTTGGGCCAGTTTGCATTAAAGGAGAATTCAATTATGGTCAGAACTGGGGTAACCAGGATTTCCTTGCAATAGGTACAGAACATTTAGGCTCCAGCACTGATCCTTGTAAAAAGTACTATGGTGGGGCACTGCCGATTGGAAATGATAAAATTGAAGATACAGAACTGTTTGGTGGCTGGATTGATGCCGGGCTTTCAGTGGGTGCGGCTGAAATTCATACAATAATAGGTATCCAAAATTATGCCAATGATATGGAACCGGACGAAACCGATGATGATTTTGAACAAACTGTCATGATGTATGGTTTTAGTGTTCCAGTGAAAGTGGCTAAGAATTTTAAGATTCGGCCAGAAATAATGTATTATGATCTTGGAGAAAGAGAGAATTATACTGATAATACAGACGTTGATCGTGGCAGTTATGTCATTGCTGGCGCACAATTTCAAATTACTTTTTAATACGATGTTTTCTTATTATTAACATGTGGGGTCTAGGTGGCCCCACTGCATAATACTATTCACACAGAACATGGAACGAACAATCTGAACCGGGCGTATGTACAATTCAGGGGAAAACACTCGAGTCTTTTTTCGTTTGATTCTGATTCTCATTTGCGGGATTTGATGAATTTGAATTTTTTTCCCTAACCTGTCCATACGCCTCAATGCATATAAAGGAACATCATGTTGTCCAAACGCGACAAACAAATTATTGCAGCCATTCAGGGAGATATTCCGGTATGTACACACCCCTATGAAAAAATGGCCAGACAGATTGGTCTTTCGGAACAAGAATTCTGTTCGCATCTGCAATCATTGAATGATCGTGGCATCATTCGCAGATTTGGTGCAACCTTGAAGCATCAAAAGTCTGGATACACATCCAATGCAATGACTGCCTGGATTGTTGAAGAAAGCCAGGTAAGCGCTGTTGGTCAAATGATGGCTGAGTCCCCTCATATTTCACATTGCTATCGAAGAGATCCAACAGATGAGTGGCCATACAACTTATATACAATGATTCATGGCACATCTGATAAAAACTGCAAAAACATTGCCGCAAGTCTGTCCCAAATGACCGGCGTGACCCAATATGAAATCCTCTTTAGCCAGCGTGAACTCAAAAAAACGTCTATGAAATACTATCCTGACCTTGTGCCCAACGTTCAAGAAAACGAACCGACACCATGATTTCTTCCAATGCGCCACATATTTTATTTATCAATCCCTGGATACATGATTTTGCAGCATTTGATTTCTGGGCGCGTCCTATGGGACTTATGCAGTTGATCGCTATTGTCCGTTCACAAGGGATGCCTGTTTCTTATGTGGATTGCCTCAATAGGTTTCATCCCAGGGCATCGACTATAAAATTAAAACAATACAGATATGGTCGGGGCGCTTACTTAAAAACCCGAATAACCCGTCCCAAAAATCTAAGGCATTTTCCTCGAAAATATTCAAGATATGGTATTCTACCTGAATGGTTTATCCAAGATTTGAAAGCAATTAAAAAACCCGATATCATTATGATAACTTCTATCATGACCTATTGGTATCCAGGCATTCAGGAAACCATTGCGTGTATTCGTTCGGTTTTTAGGGATATTCCCATTGTACTCGGCGGTATATATGTTCGATTATGCCTGCCGCATGCAAAAAAAAATTTGGATGCCGATATTTTGGTGTCTGATCACGGAGAAATCTCAATCCTTGAAATTATTACGCAATTGACAGGCTTTCAAGCAACATCACAATTGGATATGAATAAGCTTGATACCTTTCCACGCCCTGCATGGGATGTACAGACACATATTCCATTTGTGCCTTTGTTGACCACGCGGGGATGCCCTTTTCGATGCGAATATTGTGCATCTGGTTTTCTCGAAAAACAGATACGCAGACATTCTGTCGATAATGTGTGTGATGAAATCAAATACTGGTATCAAAAATTTGGTGTGCGTGATTTTGTTTTTTATGATGATGCCTTATTGTATCAATCAGAAAAATTTGCCATACCATTGTTAGAAAAAATTTTAGCAAACAATTATCCTGTCCGGTTTCATACACCCAATGCCATTCATGTTCGAGAAATCACACAATCAATTGCACAATTATTGTTTAAAGCGGGGTTCAAGCATCTTAGAATGGGGCTTGAAACAATGGATTTTGCGCATCGGTTGGATCAAAAATTAACTTTTGAAGAATTTGACACAGCAATTAAAAATTTAAAACAAGCAGGTTTCCAAAATCATGACATGGGGGCTTACTTACTGATTGGTCTGCCAGAACAGACAGACGAATCAATTATACAATCCATTGACTGTGTCAAAAGAAGCGGCGTTCAGCCCATCCTGGCATATTATACACCGATTCCACACACAAAATTATGGCCAAAAGCTGTTGCGTCATCACCCTTTGCTATTGAGCAGGATCCAATGTATACCAACAACACATTATTTCCCTGTCAACCCAATGGATTGAACTGGAAAAAATTGTCGGAATATCAGGCGCGAGCAAAAAACAAGAATGGAGTCGAATAGTATGTCATTTCATATCCAGGATTATGATTACGATCTTCCCAAACTGTTGATCGCCCAAATTCCTGCTATTGAACGTGATCAGTCACGTTTGCTTGTATACGATCGGAAAACAGGTATCGTTGGACATACACAATTCAATCAAATAATCGATTTTTTTACTTCTGATGATCTGTTGGTTGTCAACAACACGCGTGTTATTCCGGCACGATTATTCGGAAAAAAAGAAACCGGCGGAAAAATTGAGGTTTTGGTTTTAGATTACAATCATGCTGTTATGGAAAACCAAAATAATGGTTTTCGTTGTACGTGCATGATTCGATCATCAAAACCGCCAAAAGTGGGGTCAACGATCTATTTTACATCAACAGATCGGGCTCTGGTTTTAAGCCCGTCTGTGAATGGCCGATGTGATATTCAATTTTTTTGTGATGATTTGTTGACGTTCTTAAATAAAATGGGGCAAACACCTTTACCGCCCTACATTCAACGAACTGCTGATCAAATGGATCAGAATCGATATCAAACCATATATGCAAAACATAATGGCGCAGTGGCAGCCCCAACAGCAGGTCTTCATTTTACATCCCAATTATTTGAAAAAATACAAAAAATAGGAATTCAAATTGTTCCGGTTACCCTGCATGTTGGGTATGGCACATTTATGCCAGTACGCGTGACAGATATTCGTCAACACAAAATGCATGCAGAATATATTGAAATCTGCTCTCAAACCGCACAAGCAATTCAGGATGCCAAAAACAACAAACAACGTATTATTGCAGTGGGAACAACAGCTGTTCGAACAATGGAGTATGTGTATCAATTAAAGAAAAGAATTGTTCCTTTCAAGGGATACTGTGATATTTTTATTTATCCGCCCTATTCATTTCAAGTTGTTGATGCCATGATTACAAATTTCCATTTGCCCCAATCAACATTGTTAATGATGATTGCCGCATTTGTTGGCCGCTTGGAAATATTATCTGTATATCAAACAGCCGTTGCTGAAAAATACCGATTTTTCAGTTATGGTGATGCAATGATGATCACTTGAAACGCAAATCGTG
>Ga0272440_1003468_pt1 | contig 11769 bp, 6 predicted proteins | sample SSMMMBAug17_FD_192440 | JGI IMG/M metagenome (GOLD analysis project Ga0272440, IMG submission 192440) | Marine sediment archaeal communities from Little Sippewissett salt marsh, Falmouth, MA, United States - SSM-MMB-Aug17 | ecosystem: Environmental > Aquatic > Marine > Wetlands > Sediment ... | reverse complement strand
CCAACATTTCAATTTGACAAATGTTTCAATGGATCTGTAACTGTCAGTTAATATTAAAGGAATAACTTGTTTTGATGAAATATTATAAATTGTTTTACTATTGTTATTGATAATCTGATTACTTTTATTTGTTAATCTGATTTCAAGCTGTGTAACAAAATACTCATCATTTTTAACAGGTGCAATTTCGAAATCGCAAGTATATCCCGATTTAGATCGTTTGAAAACAGCCTCGTTGTTATTGAATTTCAAAACACGTACCATTGAAAAGGCAAAAGTGTTGGGCTCAATAGAAAAGATTTTTAAATTAATCCTGTCTTTATCTTTTTTTCCACCTCTTGTGAATTTCTTGAGTGGCATCCCCCAGGAAAATTTTCGTTTTATCTGTTTTGTTGTTTGCAACGCATATTCCTGGTTCAGCAATCTGGTTTTATAACTTATCCTGGCAGCACTTTCAATTTGTGCAACCTCGTCTACTGGGCCTTTGCTTTCATCACCATTATAATCATCATCTGTAATCAGTATTACAAAAGTTTTGTTAACCTGTATGATATTTGAAGATTTATGACTGTCATGAATAACACGCCTGACGATTTTGTTTTTTGCTGTGGACGTTGTAGCCGACTGATCAACATAAGTTTGATTAATTCTTTTTAAAAAATCAATGGACATGGGGATTGATAAAGAAATGCCAGACCAATATTTAACAAAAAATTCATCCTGTGCATCATATCTTTTCTTTGCATTGATAATCAGACCATTTTTAAATATCCCCTTGTGAAAAGATTGCGAATAACAATATGTATCGGTTGGTGTCACTTGAATGGGATGGATAAATACTTTGAAATCAGGATTTATTTTATTCATTCCAAAACCAACAATAGAAAGATAATCCCCCTTTTCTAATAGTCGTCTGGCAGGGATGACATAACCCCATTGAAAGCATACATCCTCCAAAACATTGGTGACCAGATCTTTAAAACCATTGATTCGGCCAATATTATCATCTTTTTCACCGCCATCCATCGTACCGCTGCGATCAATCAAAACGATTACATGGTGCGTAAAGGCATTTGCCATACTCGTTAAAGGCATTGTAAAGATGGTTATTATCAGCCATACTAACATTAAAACGATACATGAAAGTCTCACGCGAATCATTATTTCTCCTCTAAATGTATGTCTGTTTGCATATGGATGTCACTTCTATCCTTATTGCTTTCTGGAATTATAATTGAAACAATAATGTTGGTTGCAGTAACATAAAATTCTATGTTAATTTTTACCTGTTCCAACGCTCTACCATGTGCATAAATAACAGGTAACCGAATTGTTCCGATATGAGTATTGTCAAAAACATAGTCACTATTTCCTTGATACACATCAATTGCTCTGGCACGGATACACTTTTTTGATGCATCACAGTATGCAATTGGTTCATATCTTTTTTCAACTCTTTCCGGAACCGGTTGATTGGCTTTAACAATAATACTGAAACGGCCATTATTGGAATGAATTCCCAGATTATGACTGGTACGTTGAATTATTTGCAAATTCCTGTCAACAGGTAGAAATCGGGTTTGTGTTTGATTATCCAAAAGATATGCCGCATAAATGGCTGCGCCCCTGGCCACAGATAAAAATAATGGGTCATTGTCTGATTGCTGCGCATTTAAATATTTCGCTTGCGGTAATCTATTTTCAATAATTTTTCTAAAAAAAGGGATGCGAGTTGACCCGCCAACAGGTAATATTTTCGTGATTGCTGACGCTAATACTTTTGACTTTGTAATTGTACGATCAAGTATTTGAACAAATTTGTCATAATAATTTTTGCCATTACAATTATCACATAATAAAGATTCAAATTCAGAACGTTTTAACTGTATATCAATGTTTTGACCGCATGGCAAATTACCAATAAACAAATCAATTCTTGGCGCATAAGATAAATCTTCTTTTGCAGATACAATACCTGTCCGAATAAGCCCTTTTTGTCTTCTTTTCAATTTTTCGTCAAGATTGTTAAAGGAAATAGCCGAGTTTTCAACTACATACTGCTCCAATATATGGTCAAAATCTTCACCACCAAAGGAATCATCACCATCAGTTGCAAGAATTTCGAAGTGAATATCCGGCCCGGAGATATTTAACTGAAGAATGGAAATATCCAATGTGCCACCACCCATATCATATAACAACACGCAATCATCCATTGCAGATTCCATATTTGCAATGGAAAAACTTAATGCTGCAGCCACTGGTTCTGGAATCAAGCCCAACAGTTTGGGACGTTGTTCTACAGACAAACATGAGAATTGTGGCATCTGTTGTAATGCTTGATTGACAGCAGTTCTTATATTATTGTTTTGATTTTGGGTAAAATAATAAGGTACTGAAACAACTATACCAGCAGGTTTCTCTAAACCAGTATCCATGCAAGATTTCAATATCGCTTGAATAATTTTTGCAGTAATATCAATTGGTGAAAAAAAGGTATCCGCCAATGGAATACAATTTGACTGATCACTTATTTTTCTCTTGACACAAGCTGCCACCCGATCAGGTTCGGCAATACGCTTATTGTAAGCCCCTTTACCTGCAATAAATTCACCATCGCTATCAAGGTATACGAATGATGGCATCAAGTATTGAACCTGATCATTGAGTGTGTAAACCCTTGTGCCGGTATGTTTAATGGTATTCACCCATTTAGCAATGGCGCTGTTCGATGTACCAAAATCTATACCAATCGGGGGATATTTTTCATAGTCATATGAAAATTCATGCAAGTCTATAGGGACATTTTTATTCATTATTCAAATCTCAGGACGATTGATGTTTTTTAAAAACAATATATTTTTTTTCGCCAACAGTTTTATTCACATAGTTTCAAATCAGCCTTTTTGATATAATCAGACTGATCTAGATTTCCTTTGTCAACATGAATAGAAACATTGATGTTACTGCTATTAATGGCAGTAAATGTAATTTTAACAGTGATATCAATAAGTTTTCTGCCATGTGTATAAATATCTTGTAAATCTATTTCTCCAACAGTTGCATAATCCGATGGTTCTCCTTGGAGTACCAGTATTTTATCTAAGATGGCACGCTGCCCATCTTTAGATAAATGCGTGGGATAAAAAAACTCAGTTTTTGAGCATGGGGTGAGTCGATTATCATTGAGAATAGAGTAAAAATTTCCTTTGAATTTAATTCCCAGTTTGTGGGGGGTGACCATTTCAATAATAATATTATCCCATTTATCCAGATATTTTCTGGGTTGATTGTTTTTTTCCAGTCGTTCATCCAAAAGGTAAGCAGCGTAAATTGTTGAACCCTTAACAACCGCAAGATTGATATCACCGGCATCTTTTAATTTTGATGTCCCAAATTTATCTGTAATGATTTCTTTAATCTTTGGAATCTGACTTGATCCACCCACTGCCAATACCCAATTGATATCTGATGCAGAAAAATTTGCCTTATCCAGGACTTTTTCAAGTTTATGTTCAATTTCGCTAATATAGTTTTTTCTTGTGCCATATTTACCTGAAATACAATCCTCAAAATCTGTTCTTTTTACAGGATCAATGTCAATAGTATGCGAGTCAATGGCATTGGCAATAAATATGTCAGTTCGTTTTGCACTTGATAAATCGTGTTTCGCATTCATTACTTCAGGCTGAACCACCTTCATCGCTCTTCTTCGCGTTTTTTCATCCAATACGTTCAAATGAATATTTTCGTGTTCACACAGCCACTGCACAAAACTTTGATCAAAATCTTCACCGCCCAATCGATCATTGCCTTCAACAGCAAGAACTTTAAATTGTATTTCACTATCTTTTTGAACAAGTGTAAAAATGGTCAGATCAAAAGTGCCGCCACCTAAATCAAACACCAGAATATTTTCTGTGCAATCACTGGCATCTCGGTTAAATGCATAATCGAGACCAGCTGCAATAGGTTCGGCTATCACATCCAAAAATATATCTTCTACTTTTCCTTTAATATTTCTATTCTTATATAAACCAGTAATGGCCTTTAAGGCAGCAGCCTTTGTATTCATATTCTGGTGTTGTTTAAAATAATAAGGCACAGAAACAACAACCCCGGCAGGTACATAATTGCCCGGTCCATCAACACCTTCTGCAATAAGCAATAAATATTTGAGAATTTGCGCAGAAATATCAATCGGGCTGTATTCATCTCCCAGAATTTTATACTTGTATGAAGCATTATCCATCTGGCGTTTCACTCGTGTAATATATTGATCTGGATTATTTGTTCCCCTTCGTATGGCAGCATGCCCAAAAATAAATTCCTTTTTATTTCTGTCATCATCATCAATATCAATATAAATCTTTGATGGCAAGGTGTAACTATTTTCTAAAGGAATATTGTAAGGCTCACTTCCAGTTGATGATATTTTTGTAATCCATTTTGCAATGGCACTGTATGTGGTACCAAGATCAATACCAATGGGATGTGACATCTGAAGAACTCCTTTATTTATTATTTGACAACAATGACATCCACTGGTTTGATGACATATTCTATTTCCGCATTCTTCATAACAAAGCCTTCATTAATAATCGTTTTAATTGTATCAGATTTTGCATTATCATCATTTTCTGATTTATCAAAAGGTTTGTGAAACTTATCATCATAAAGCGCGCCTTTTTTACATTCAATTTTTCTGATATCCAATTGTTCTTTCATATAGGATAATATGATATCAATCTGTAAATCATACAGGGTCTGCCATTTGGATGCAAATACACTATGTTTTGGAAATGCGAGAATAAATTCTTTTTTAAACGATTCTCTGGCATTATTAAGATCATTATAAACCTTAATAAGACTACGTTCAATAAAGGAAAAGTATTCCTTTCTGTATTTATTAACCAGCGTTTCAATATTTCTGGCATTTTGATAATTTGTTTTCAGAAACTGTTCAACTTGTTTAATAATTACATCCTCATTCGTATCAGTTTTTTCAAAAGTATCTTTTGAAAATAAATGCATAAGCTGTTTCGGATCAAAGAATTCAATGGATTGATAAATATCTCTTTTAAATTGTAATGTTTTCTGCTGAAGATTCATCAACTTATCCTTTGATTTATCCAGAACTTTCATTATTGACAGAATAGTATTCATATATTGTTTGACAGAGGATTGAATATCTTTTGTATTATCTGTTTCATAAAGAAAGTAGTCAAAATTTGAGCCAACACGAACATTTACAAAAGAAATTGAAAGCAGATTATCGGGTATTTTTTCAACAAAGTCCTTTTTCAGACATTCGGCTTTCAGCTTTTGAAACAATTCACTAAAACTATTTCTATTCTTTTCTCGATTTTTATAGTCAATTGGGAATGACATAATATGAGTTGGCTTTATCAATGGATAATTGTTTTCTTCAATAACATCCAATAATTCAAAGAATAAATTATTGAAAGAATCGCTCAATTTGATAAAATACGATTCCCATCTATCAAATGTTTTTCGTGAGAAATGAATAGATTCAATATCTTTATACCCATCATTCTCAATGAAATACTGATGTGCTTTAGCATATAATTCTATATATTCGAAATACTTCAATGTTTGTTCAAGTTGTTCCTGTTTTGTATGAATTTCTGCGTCTTTTTCCCTTATACAATTCTGAAGATTTGAAATTTCGCTTTTTTGTTTATCGAAATCAAGTCGATACTTGTTGAAAGATTTCGCTATTGATTTCATTTCTTTATTTTCTTTTGCCAGCACCTTTATTTGTGATTCTACACTACGTTGACTTGGTTTTTTCTTAGGATGTATAATCTTACCCATCGAAATCTCCCTGCTATAATGAAATATAAAAATAAAATTACTTCTTTCTAATATCCAATGTCAGGTCATTTTGAGTACCTTTACTGATTACTTTGGCGGTGACTTTAAGAAGGTTTTCTCGATTAATTTCCATGGTAACTGCAATTTTTTCCGCACCCCTTGGGGCTTTAGGAATGCCATTTAATACAAATTCGCCAATGCATTCAAAAATTGGATTGCCCTGACTATCTTTTTCAGTGACATAAATTTTTTCCCTGGATTTTCTCACACCATTCAGATCGATAAAATCTATTGATTTTTGCGTTTTCCAAATGATAATCTGCATTGTATCCATGTTTGCTTGATTGCCAAAAATGCGTGTAACTTTTTGTACAGAATCTTTGTCATCAAGTGGCAGGCCTTTTTCAATAATATTTCCAAATTCTCCCATTTCTAATTCGATGCCTAAATGGTGAGAAACAATAGATTCAATAATGGCATCTTTTTGATCTTCTTCTGGTCGTTGTCCAATAAGTTCAATAGGTGTTGAAGCACCATATACAGCAGCGCCCTGGGATACAATTAAATCAACATTTTTTGCGCGGTAGGGCATTTTTTCCTCTCCAGTTGGATATAGACTTTTAATTGAATCTACAACCCAGTCAGCTTTCGTTGATCCACCAACAAGTATAATTCGATTAATATCATCCAAAGAGAGGTTGGCCTCTTTTAAGGTATCTGAAATACATGCTTTTGCGAGATCTAAGAGTGATTTTATATGCTGAATAAATACATCTCGCTTGATCCACATGTCAAGGTCATGCGTATGATTTTCACCATCTTTTAAAAAAGAAGTAATATGAATTTGTTCCTTTTGTGAATTTGCTGCAAAGGCGATTTTTGCTTTCTCAGCTTCTTCTTTTAATTTTTGTTGAGCCATTCTGAGACTACTTGTTTTGGTTGCTTTTTGATCTGATTTTAAATCAAAAATATCAATTCCAGAAATAGATTTAAATTCTTCGGCACAGATATCCATGATCACTTTATCAAAATCATCACCACCAAGTTGTGAAACACCTTTTGTCGCCTTGACTTTAAATTTAGGCTTTTCAATGTCTTTTGTTGAGTCAATATGAAGGATAGTTACATCAAAAGTCCCACCACCCATGTCATAGACAAGAATGGTCTGCTCTTTTTCGTTACCAAAAAATCCAATTTCATTGGCATACCCCAATGCCGCTGCAGTAGGTTCTTCCAATAGCATAATACCTTTAGGCTGACCATTATGTTCAATAATAACATTTCCATTTTTATCTATTTCTCCCAAACCAGCCAATTTAGCTGCTTTGTATACATTCTTTCGATATTCATCAGTCGTATTTGCAGGGACGCATATGACTGCATATCGGATCTGTCCATTTAAATTAATGGCATCTTGCATTCGAACATGTTCCAATAGTGCTTTAATTATTTCAGCCGCAATATCAGTTGGGGAAATTTTGATATCATCACCATCGTCCTCCTTAAGAGTATATTTATTGATCAGATCTTCATTTTGCTGCCAGCTATCATTTTTCATTAATCTCTTGGTCGAAGCAAATGCTGCATCAGGATTGCTGAGAATTCGTTTTTTAGCATATTTTCCTACTTCCATTTTGTTTTTATTTTTTTCACGAAAAAAAACAACTGAAGGCAGTGAGGAATCACCGGCAATGGGAATTGTTGTTGGCATACCTTTATTAAAAACAGAAGCACTTGAATTGGATGTTCCCAAGTCAATTCCTAATACATATGGACTTGTTTTTAATTCCATTAATTATCTCCCCTTATATTGATCATTTTTTTTCTTTTGTTTTTCCTGTTTGTAACAAATTGCAACAAGAAACAAATAATAGACAACAAAAATACTATTTGAAAACAGCATATAAAAAACGCAGAAAACCAGGGCAGTGTTTTTCTGAACTGAATTGAAAAAATATATGTTTCACTATCTTCTTCTGGAAAGTCAATTAATAATTCAGCTTCACCTGTCGGCACTTTTCCGGAGTATGAAAGCTGAATAATCTGATTCTTTTGGATTTCAATCTTATTTGTTGGTGTGTTTGGATACAATATGCCACTGCATTCTTTGCTTTCTTTTAAACTACCATCAGTTTTTCGAATACTATATTCAATTTTTCTTAAAGGTGTAAGTGTTAATTTATTATTGGTTTTTAGAGTTAGTTGGTAGTTGCCTGTCTTGTTTACTATTATATTAAAAATGGATTGCTCTACTGAAGCAGTTGTATAGTAAAAATATATATCATTTTTAGCTCGCATTGAAACATATAATATTTTATCATCATGTTTTAAGATCGTTCTTTTTTTTAATCGCCAATCATCAAACCGGCTTTTCAATAAAGACCATACATCGACTTCGTATTTTTGTATTTCGTTATCCTGTTTATCAGAAAGCATAATCATTTTTGCAAGGGTGTCTGATCTTGATATTGTATTAATTCGATCAATTAGTTCGGTCTTGTCCCTTTCAAAGAATTTGTAAAATTGATTGTCATCTTTATTGGCTTTATCATATAATAGATTTTGCATATCATGGCGTAAGTCACCAAAAACAATTAAAATAAATTTAGGTGGTTTGAAATCACTTACCCCGCAATTCTGTTTTAAGCCATGCCTGATAATAATTTTTTCAAACAACATATTAAAGTTTGAGTTTTGTTCTTTTTTATTTTCAATAGTTTTAAAATAATCGTCTTGAATTGCTCTGATCGCTCTGGTTATACTTTCTTTACTTGCTACAATATCATTGTCTGAACAACGAATCTCTTCTTTACATGGATGAATTCTGATCGCTTCATTTCCTAAAGTCCAAATTCCAAAATGTGGGAGTTTATGCGTATGTTGCTCATCGTTCGTTACAATAGTCATAAGGTCCATTAATATTTTCGATAATTTTGCTATTGATAGTGTCAGTCCATTAAAAGGGTTCTCTTCTTTTTTTAATTCATTACTATCCATTAAATTATTAAGATCCCTAATCAGTTCATTATACCAAACAGGTTTCGTTTTTATTTCATTAATTAACGAACCACTTTTATCCAGAACAAACATATAAGTTAGTGCAGGTTCATTATCATTGTTCTTTTGCTTGACCTTGTTCCGGCCAATTAAATCATCAATGGTAGCTTTGTGGTTGTGCCATCCGAGTAATGAATACAATGGTAACAAAACAATATTTTTTAACCCAGTATTATATTGTACAATGATATCTGAATAAATTGACAATAATAAAGTAAGTATAGCAAATGAAGTTGTGATACCTTTAATTGAATACTTTATATATTCTATTTTAATTATAATTTTGGCAAGTTGAATAATATATTTCATTCCTGTCTCATAATTAAACTGTTATGCCTGTTTTACATAAACATCAGTTTTTGAAATTATATATATTCCTTTTTCTCACTGCTATTATCTCAAATTCAAAATTCATAAAAAAAGCGAGTTTCCCCATTTGTTTTTTACTATAAAAGACTCCCTTTAATTTCAATCTTTTCTGATCTAAAATGAAATTGATCAAGCAAAGTTTTCATATGTTCATAAGAAATAACTTGATGTTTTAAATACTCATTTCTCAATTGATCTATTTCATGCTGATTATTATGGTCTACCGGTATTTCTACTGCTGTGAATGATAAAATGCCATCCACATCCAGTTCAAATATACAAGATACATGAACAAGCATATCTTTGCCAATATATTTATTGGATATTTTCAGTCTCAACTCTCCAAGCTGGAAATTCTTGCTTGGAATTTCGTGTTCACCTCGAAAAACAGCTATAACAAATACTTCTTGATTGATGCTGTTTCTTTCTCCAAGCACAGCTGCTTTTGCAGGATATTGCTTGTTACGTTTCAAGATTGGAACAAAAATTAAGCGATCAGAGTATTTTTCTATCATTTCAACACCCAGTGTATGCGGGATAACATCAGAAAAATCAATATTGATGGGAAGGCTTATATCTTCATGCTCGACAGGTGATAACAAACTTGCGCAAACAATTGCAGCACCTTGTGCGACATAGGTGTCCATATCATCAGCTCTATATGGTTGTTTGAAATTGTCTTTTAAGATATCTTGAATAATGGGATTTTTTGATGATCCGCCTACCATAACAATTCGATTAATATCATCCATGGTTATCCCAGCATTCGTTATAACATTTTTCGTTTTTGTGATAATTTCATCAAGGATAGGTTGGATCAGTTTCTTGAATTCATTTCTTGAAAATTTTGGGATATGAATATCTACATTTTTAAGTATCCCTGGAATATATATTTCTGTTGACTTACTTTGAGATAATTCGATTTTTATTTTCTCAGACGCATCTTTGAGCTTGTTCTGAACATTTTTGAAATTACGTACTGATTCATTTGTTTTATTCTCAATCCATGTGTTTAGATATTCTACAATAGCGAGATCAAGGTCATCTCCGCCTAACAGACTGTTTCCATCAACTGCTTTTACAGTAAAACTATTATTTTTAACCTCAAGAATAGATACATCAAAAGTACCACCGCCAAGATCAAAAACAAGTATAAGTTGATCTTTTTCTTTGTCTATTCCATAAGCTATCGCTGCAGCGGTCGGTTCAGGAATCAATCGAAGAACGTTTAAACCGGCTTTTTCTGCTGCAATTCGAGTATCTTTTCTTTGTTGATCGTTAAAATATGCCGGAATTGTAATGACTGAATGTGTTATTGACTCTCCAAGAGTTTGTTCTGAATTCTCTTTTATGTATTTTAAAATGTAATACGCACTATCAACAGGCGTAAACTTTTTGTTTTGAATTGTTTTTATGTAACCCGTACCAATGTGACGCTTCATCGAACATAAAGTTTGTTCAGGATGAGCATAGACACGACGTCTGGCGCGATCGCCAACATTAACGTCATTTCCATCGATAAAGACTATTGATGGAATCGTATCTTTTCCATCAATTTTTACAATTTGTGTTTTTCCTGTTTTGTATACACAAACAACTGAATTTGATGTTCCTAAATCAATACCTATTATTGCCATTTGTTTTCCTTATTTCTGTAAGAAAAAATTACTAATTTATTAATTAAATAGTTCGTAGCAAAAAATATTTTAATATTATAAATATATATATAATTCTATGACCGCAAAATTTTGTTGGATTTTTAAAATCAATATGTTATATCAAATTTTTTAATTATTAACCAATTATTCGATGACTGTAAACATATGTTATCTAAAAGATTTTTCAATATAGCAAGTATAATGCCAATTAAATATTGCGATCATAGATATATTTGTGTATAACTATATAATAATATTTTGTCAATATATTATTTTGTATAATTTTGAGAACCATTCTCAATTATGCTCTCAGATATTTTGATTAATAGAAACATGGTCAGGTTGTATGATTATTATGAAATTAAAAGATTATGCTATTCATATTTAATTAATAATTACAAACGAGATAGATAGAAGAAAAAAAGGAATATGATTGTCAAGGTATCATCATCTGTATTGCCTTGACCGTCTATGAGAGAAAAGTCATTGGTTTGTACAATATTATCAGAGATGGTCATGGGGCTGTGTGTTTCTATGATACCACCGCAGGCATCAGCAGCAATGCGTTGGACTGTCGTTGTCACTTCTCCGATTTGAAGGTTGGTTCCAGTATGACTCAGTCTCAGATCTTTTTCGCTTTGGGAGAGAATAACTGACAGTTAAGGCCAGTGTGTGTTGAATATTTTAAGGGATAAATATTATCGATAATGATAAATGCGCATGTTTCGGTCATATGAAATCTCCTTGTACATTGAAACTCACTCAAGGCATTGAAAAAAAATCAATTTACAATTTTGTTTTGTTTTCCTGTCTTTCTTTGATCAAAAAAACACTGCAAAAAGACAGC
>Ga0272440_1003467_pt1 | contig 11771 bp, 15 predicted proteins | sample SSMMMBAug17_FD_192440 | JGI IMG/M metagenome (GOLD analysis project Ga0272440, IMG submission 192440) | Marine sediment archaeal communities from Little Sippewissett salt marsh, Falmouth, MA, United States - SSM-MMB-Aug17 | ecosystem: Environmental > Aquatic > Marine > Wetlands > Sediment ... | reverse complement strand
ATTTAAAGTTGTCAATCATAATTATTCATGATCAAATACATACCCCACTGATCGTTTACTAACGAAATATTCTGGATTTTTGGGGTCTTTTTCAAAATATTTACGAAATCGGACAACAAAATTGTCTACCGTTCGACTACTGGTTCCAATGGCGTATCCCCAGCCAATTTCCAAAATTTTTTTTCTGGATAGTACGGCCCCTCGATTGCTGATGAAAAGTTTTAATAATTTCATTTCCTGTTCAGTCAGGGTAATATCGCCCACTACACAGCTTGCATTTCCATTTTGAAAATCAATTCGGTTATTTCCAAAGAGATATTCATTTTCAGAAGTTTTTTGTGATTTTTTTTCAATTTTTTGCCAACTTGAACGTGTCAGAAGACGTTCAACGCGCAACAAGAACTCATCTAAGTGGAATGGTTTTGAAAGGTAATCATCCACACCATTTTTAAAGCCTCTTATACGGTCGTCGGCCGTTTTTTTTGCCGATAGAATTAAAATGGGAATACGTTCATCTTCAAGCCTGATATGCTGAAGAATGCTCAGACCATCTAAACCAGGAAGCATGATATCTAAAATAATCAGATGAGGGTCAAAAGATTTCCAGTCAGACAATCCCGTTGGACCATCTGGAGCAATTTTTACCTGATACCCTTTCAGGGTTAGATTAAGTCTTAGTCCTTCTGAAATATGGGGTTCATCTTCGATCACTAGAACTTTCTGAAAAATTGTTTCTGCCATTAATATTCTCCAATTTGAGGCGGATAATAAGGAAAAACCAGTTGAAAAACAGAGCCTGAATGTTCAGGTGGATCGAAAATTGATATTTTGCCGCCATGCATTTTTGTTATGCTATAAACCATATAAAGACCAAGGCCACTCCCTTTGGCAGATCGATCATCTGCCCGGCCTATTTGATAAAATTTTCGAAATATTTTTTGTCGATATTTTTTTTCTATGCCAATGCCGTTATCTTCAAAAGATAAAACAATTTTATAGTTGATGATTTCCAATCGTATTTTAATGATAGGGCTGGGATGGTCATTATATATCATAGCATTGTTTATCAGATTTCTGAAAAGCATTTCAAAAAGGGATATATTCATTTTAAAAATAAGAGGCGATTGCGTTTTTTTATCAAAAATAATTCTAATTTTTGCAAATGAATGTTTATTATTGGCAATAAATATTTCCGTAAATTTTATCAGATCAACGGGTTCAACATCATGAATCTGATTTTGTGTTTCAAATCTTGAAATATTTAAAATGTTATTAATATGTTCTGACAGTCGGCCAACATCAATTAACATGTATTGAATATATTTTTTCTGTTCTTCTTTTGCCAGTTGATGATTTAAAAAAGTTTCAAGGTATAACTGAATAGATGTCACTGGCGTTTTAAGTTCATGAGTGTAATTATTAATAAAGTTATTCTGCAAGCGATACAGTTGAAATGTTTTTTGGTGGTACACAAAAATAATACTTATCCCCAATAAGATGATTCCCATTAAGAAAGAAAGCATCAGAATGACCACCCAGGTTTCCATGGCTAAAACTTTATCGTGTGGAAGATCAAATTTTTCAATCAGTTCAGTTAATCCAGAACTGACTTTTACATACCAGTAAATATAGAGAAACAAAGATAATCCAAGAGCCAGTATTGAGTAAACAAATATTAAAATGGGGTGGAAAAACCATTTTGATTGTGTCATGTGAATAGCTTCTAATTCTTTAAAGTGAACCGGGAAAGTAAAATGGTTTTTTCTTCATCCGGTGACTGTAATTTTTTTCGCCAGATTTGTATTGTATACCATTGTGTCATCATATCAAAAAAGGACTTACTTGTTTTACGAAGTTCATTGGCAAGAATAATCTCACCTTTTTCTGATAAATACTCATGAAACAAAGCGACAAGAGAAGAAAAATCACTTTCTTTGTAAATAAGTTCTGAACCAATAATCATATCAAATGTCTTATCGAGTTTAGGATGATGCCAGTCCAGAGTTTTGATATCAATGTCAGCGCAAGAATTAATTTCAGCATTGGCCTGAGCAAATTGAAAGGCATGAGGATTGAATTCTGTTAGCGTTACTTTGTGTCCAAAGGATGATGCAATTATTCCAGTTGCCCCAAGTCCTGCACCTAATTCAAGGATAGTTTTTGGCGGCTGAGATGTAAGGAAATCTGATAAAACAAGTGATGCTTCCCAAATTTTTGCCCATAATGGAAAATCGTTTAATACATCTTTTTCATTAATAAATTGATCCAACTTTCCAGGAATAAAAAAAGAGAAAGGTTTGTTTTGTATGGTTAAAGAGACTTTCTCTGTCTCGTACATCTGTAAAAAGGATTCTAATTTGAACATTAAACGTCTCTCAGTTTTGGGTTTTTTAAGTGTCTTTGATGATCCCGTTTTGTTTTTTTCTTAAAATTATTTTGAACGGCTGTTGTGAGATCAATTCCTGTCTGATTCGCAATACACGTGAGAACAAACAGAACATCAGCCAATTCATCTCCAAGGTCAGCAACGCAATTGGTGTCTTTAAAGCTTTGATCTCCAAATGTTCTTGCCATTATTCGACCAACTTCGCCAACTTCTTCTGTAAGAATTGCCATATTGGTTAATTCAGAATAATAGCGAACGCCGTATGTTTTGATCCATTCATCAACCTTTTGTTGATAGATTTTCAAGGTAATATTGTTGTTGCATTTTAAATGATTCAATTTATATCGTTACCTGGTATCTAAAAAATAGAGTCGCTAAGGAACTACAATTTAATAACGTTTCCATTCTTGCATCCCGTATTCAGGTTGACGTTGTCCGATGCAAAATCGAAAAAAATTTGAAATAGAATAACTATTTTTTCAGCTTTTTTAATTTTCCATCGAATAAATTCAACTTGAATATTGACGCCATAATGAGAACGTTATTAAATTGTGGCTCCTAAATAAAATCCAATAAAGTCATGGTCTGAACATATAGCTCACATTGAAGAAAATATATTCTTAAAAGGTTAAAACGTGATTCAGCATACGACAAATTAAACTCTCCCAACTGCGTTATCGTAATGGTACCGGCGCGATATTGCCCGCGTGCATCGTCGTAATTGTCTTTTGATAATATGATGGCCTGTTTTTGAAGCTCAATTCTTTTTTCTATTGATTCGTGATTCACATGTAGGGAGCGTATTTTTCCTTCAAGCGTTTTTTTGATATAATTTTGTTGCGCCTGGCTTTTGGTTAAGTTGGCCTTTTTTTGTGCAATCTGAGAACGTATCAAAAAACCATCAAATAATGGATACGAGAATTGTGCACCAACTTGATAATAATTGAAACAATTATCAAAATCATCACCATTCTTTTTGGCGAGAGCAACCAGGGATATTTCTGGGTATTGTTTGGCTTTTTCAAATTGTAATTGAATACGACTGGTTTCAGTTTCCAATAAAGCCATTTGAAGATCCATTAATCGATTTTTTTTCAAGGCGTCGTCCAATTGATTCAAAACTGATGAAAGATTGGTAACACCCGATAGCGATCCTTCCGGAACAAATAATGTATCATTAGCATTTCGTCCCATTGCAACATTAAATTCAATTAAAACGTTTTGATATGATGCCTGAGCGGCATTCAACTCATCTGTTGCAAGATTCAAACTGAGTTGTGCCTGACGTACATCCAGTGATGTTACAACACCAACGTTTCGAAGATCCATAGCATCTTCTAATTCTGCTTTTCGCTGTGCCAATCGATCCTGCAAAATATCTACAGCAGCTTTTTGATACAGTGCTTGATAAAAAGCCATTCTCACTTGCATGGATAGTTCGCGTTTTCCCAGCTTTTGTGTCCAATCTGCTTGTGAATAAAATTTTTGTTTTAAAGCATTGCTCATCCATAATCGACCACCGGCAAATAGCAATTGTGAAAACTGAACGCTGGCATTTACATCATGATCGGGTTGATTGAGAAAAGGATACAAAACACTATCTTTTTTGTTGGTGTCAAGTTCAGTATACGATGCGTGAAAATTCACATTTGGATATTTAAAAGCAGTACTTTGTTTTCCAGATTCACGAATGGTTTCTGCTGTTGCATCTGACATTTGGATTGTCTCCGATTGTTTGATGGCAAACCCAACAGCCTCATCACAGGTAATACAAAAGCCTGATTGTATTGGTATGAATACAATTAAAATTATAATATTGATAAAATATTTCATAAAATAGTTCCTTTATTGACACTCAATAATGACCCCACATGATTCACACCGATAGCGGGTCTTTTGTATCTCAGGTTCCTGGATTTCATCAAAGTCATAATGCTTTTTTCCCGTTGATTCAAAACATTCTGGACAATAGTTATTTCCTAATTCCTCTGAAGTGATGGTCAAATGACAATGTCGGCATCGAAGACGGTTTTGAGCATTTGATTTAATCAGAGTAATGGTTTGATGATTGCAATCTGATGATTCCATAATTCGTTATCTTGTCATCGTAATACTTCTGGATATTTGAGCCGTATTACCCAATGCATCTTCTAATTCGACTGTAATAATAAAGACTCCTGGTTCAGCAGTGAACCCATCGATTAAGCTGGTAATATCAGCATCTTTAATCGCTTCAAGTTTAAGAACAAAGTATTGAGTTTCTTGCGGGGTTAACTTAACAGGCCCAATTCTCGGAAATGTCGGGATAACGCCAGATTGTGTTGATAAACATTTTCGTTCAACATAAAATTGAGATGTATTTAAATCAAGATCATGGGCTGATACTTCAGTGGTTAAATACGAATAATGTTTGGTAATATTCCATGAATCCAACAAAATTGCGATTTCATTTTTATCATAAAATATCATCTTGTCAGCAACAGGTGAAATTCCTGTATTCACTTCAATAATTTGGGTTTTAGAATCAACCTGTCCTTCTTTATCGGTAACATCAATGGTAAAAGAATAATAGTGTGTTGCAGGAAGCAATTTGATAAATCCTGATAATGTATAAGAAAATTGGGCATCCGTTTGTTGATTAATCGTATGAGGGCCTTCGGTATGATAAGGAATGCTGGTATTGCACGAAGCTGTTGTGCATTGATCAATTTGAACTTCTATTGAGTCTGCATTTAAGTCGTAATCTGCAATGGAGACAAGAATAATTCCGTCATCACCTTGTGTAAATGCATCTACCTGAGGGTTTGCTTCTGGGTTTTTGAAGAATTTAATTGATTCTATAGATGGTTTAAAACCACTATCGTTATTACCATTGCCACCACAGCCACCCATGTTGACAAGTGCAATCATAAAAATAATTCCAAATAAGGTTAATAATCGTTTCATTAAATTCCCTCCTACTTAAAGAAATACGTTAATCCAATTCCTATGTTCCAGGCATCCCAGTCCAGGCTGTCATTTTCAGTATCCGGCTTCAGGTATTTAACATCAATGTTCAATGCTGTATTTTCCAGTCTATTGATCCATAAGTCGGCCCCAAAGCTATAATGAAATCCAAAAGCATCATCAATCCCCACGTTAGTGTTTGATGAGTCGAAATCGTTAAAATAATAGCCAAATCCTATTCCCAAATAAGGCCTGAACATCGCATTTATGGGTAAATGAAATCGACCCGTCAATGTCAGTGGAATCGTTGAGATTTCTCCAATTTTTATTTTTGTATTAGCTGTTTTTACAGTGACATCTGAATCACTTATGGTATCAACATTCATAACTAACGTAAAAAATTCGTTGAATGTATAGAGCATATGAAAACCATAACCAGGCACATCGTCAAATTCATAATTGACAGATATACCATTCATTGTTTGTTTAGAATCATTTAAACTTGAATGAGATAGTTGAATTCCCATTCCCAAAGAACTGTCCTGGCCGTATTCATATACAGAAGTCCATTGTGCCCATGCACAAACAGGTAACACACAAAATGCTACAACCCAAATGATCTTGATAACACGTTTCATTGCTAACTCCTTTGTTTAGGCTTCTCAATCAATACTCTATTTAATGATACAATAACTATCTGGAAATCATAGCCCGCATCATATCTCCAGTGTTTTCAGCATGATCCGCAATCGAACCTATATCTTCTGCAAGTCGGATCAGAAAAAAAACATTTACGGGATCTTTTTCACGTTCAAATATGGTCCGCTTTAATTTTTTTTCAATAATATCAGCATCATGCTCAAATTGTCGTAATTGGTGAATAATATCTTTTACCACATCGCGGTGGTCTTCAGAGAATGTTTGAAAATATACAACAGCCTTTTCAATCATTTCACTCAGCTTTTCAATGGGGTTTAATGTCATATCAACCAGCTGAATAATAAGTTGAGCGATTTCTTCATCAATTTTAAAATCTGGTTTAAAAGAGATCCAGTCCAAAACATCTTCTACTTTGTCCAGAACTTTATCCTGTTCCTTAATGTATCTGAATATCTGGAATTTATCAACTGTCAAAAATGTTCCTTTGGGTAAATGACCTCGGATTCTTCTTTTAATGGCATCTGCTTCATTTTCCAGTCGTGAAACTTCTATTCGGAAAGAACCAAAGTTGGTACATTTCTCTGAGATTCTGCATTCAATTGCCTGCTGAAATAAAAGGGCGCACTCGCTTACTTTTTCAGCGTGTTCTTTTAAACCATCAAACGGAGATGTCATGAACAAATTAAGAAACGGGATTCTCATTATACTGCTCCTTATTCTTAAAAAATAAATAAAAATTTAAAACAAAAGTTTAAAAAAATAAAAAATAACCATACTGGTTATTGCTGCGGCTGGAACGGTAATTATCCAATAAACAATGACTTTGCCAATAATATTAAAATTAACAGCTTCCAGACCTCTTGCTAATCCTACACCAATAACACCGCCAACTGCTGCATGAGTCGTAGATACGGGTAATCCTAATTTTGAAGCGATTAAAACGGTACTTGCTGCTGCAAAATCAACGGAAAAACCTCTTGTATTGGTCAATGTTGTTATTTTATGTCCGACAGTATCCATTACGCGATAGCCCCACATCGATATCCCTGCAGCAATACCGACACCTCCAAACAACAGCAGAAAAATCGGAACTGGAATTTTTGCCCCAGCAGAGCCTGTTTTTGCAAGAAAATAAATGAGGGCCAGAGGACCAATAGCGTTAGCAACATCATTTGCACCTTGGGCCAAAGCCATATAACAGGATGTTCCGATTTGAATTTTTCTAAAAATCATTTCGGTTTTTTCTTTTGTATCCTCTAAATAGAAGGCAATAATTCTTGTACCAATGAATCCAATGATTAATGATAATATTAGGGCAATCAGACTGGCCATTGGCATGCCCATATTAAGTGATTTTCCCAAAGGTGTTTTAAATAAAAAAGACAAAACAACGATAAAAACCGTTAAACCAATAAATAATGGTGATAGTTTCAGTGCCATTACACCAGAATTCTTTTTCTTTAGAATAAATTTAACGATAATTTTGAACATCAAAAAACTGAGAATAAGGCTAAAAATCGGTGAAATAATCCAACTCATAACAACGGCGAACAATTTACCAAAATTGATTACAGAAAAACCACCAGCCATAATTCCAAAGCCAATCATGGATCCGACAATGGAGTGTGTGGTAGAGACCGGTAATGATTTCCAGGTTGCAAATGTAACCCACAAAGCTGATGATAACAGTGCTGCCAAAGCGCCTATCATGGCAATGTGTGGATCAGAAAGGATTTCTGTTGAAACGATTCCTTTTCGAATCGTATTGGTAACGTGAGAGCCAAGGAAAATAGCGCCAACAATGTTTAATATTCCAGCAATAAAAACAGCCTGTCTGATTGTGATTGCTTTTGCGCCAACAGCTGAAGCCATTGAATTGGCAACATCATTTGCACCAATATTCCAGGCCATATAAAAACCAAAAACGTAACCAGATATTAATACAATATTTTCAATACCCATGATAGTCCTTTCGAATACATAATTACTATAGGGAATGAATTGATTTTGATGATTGAGTTATCAAAAACAAATATTTTTGACAACTGAATAAACAGAGTTGTCAATGAAAGTTGTCGAATCCAGAGTACAAACTTTTCAAAACTTGATATGTCTGGTAATTATGACAACAATGTATCCGCTGCAATACCTGCCAATAAAACAAGTGATACCGAACTGTTCATGTGGAAAAAAGCGATTGGAATTCGACTTAAGTTATTAACATTCACCATCTGATGTTCAATAAATAGCAATATACCAATAATAGCAGTGGCGAAAAGATAAATATAACCCATTGTAAATAAATAAAATATGGCAATAAAACACGCAAAAGACAATACATGCAAAAGTCTTGAAATGTTTAATGCCTTATGAATACCGTATGTTGATGGAATAGAAAACAGACCTTCAGATGCATCAAATTCTTGATCCTGACAGGCGTATAAAATATCGAATCCTGAAATATGGGTTAAGAGCGCCAGACTTAAGAACAGTATTGGCCAGTCAAATTGTTTTGTTGCTGCAATCCATGCACCTAAAGGAGCAAGAGATATGGCAAAGCCAAGGTAAATATGTGAAAATTGGGTAAATCGTTTGGTAAAAGAATAGAAAAACAGGATAAAAAGAACGGGTATCGAAAAAGCAAAGCAAACGTTACCTAACATCAACGAAGAAAGAACAAACAATGCTGAAAAGCAACAAACAAAAATAATGGAATGATTTTTTGAAATTTTACCAGATGGAATTTCACGGTTTGAAGTTCTTGGGTTTTTTGCATCAAAGGATGCATCAATAACTCTATTAAATCCCATTGCTGAAGATCGTGCCCCAATCATCGCAATGACTATCCAGAAGATATCCCATGCTTTTAACTGGATATTCTGACCGGCAAGAATAACAGCAGATAGTGCAAAGGGTAAGGCAAAAACAGTATGGCTGAATTTAATCATTCGGCCAAAGGATACAATCGTTTGAATCATTGGTTATGTCACTATATTTACAGGTGTTTGACATTTAGGGCATTGTTGATCATCGATGATATTCTTTTGAATTGTAAACCCATATCGCTCGATAAGTAAAGCACCACAGTGATGACAAAAGGTGCTTTCGCCTTCATCTCCTGGTATATTTCCCGTGTAAACATACTGAAGGCCTACATCCATGCCTATTTGCCTGGCTGTTTGAAGGCTTGTGACTGAAGTTGCAGGGCGATCTTTCATACGATATGTTGGATGGAATCTGCTGATATGCCAGGGGGTATCCTTACCTAATTCTTTAGCAATGAAAGCAGCTGCTTTTTTTATTTTTTGGGGATTATCATTCAGACCCGTTATTAGGAGTGTTGTAATTTCTAAAAAAACGCCAGAATTTTTTAAAAGGATAAGGTTATCCAGAACAGGCTGAAGACGGGCACCACAATACTTTTTGTAAAATGAATTTTCAATGGATTTTAAATCAATATTCGCAGCATCTAAAAAGGGAGCAATCATAGTGATCGCTTCTTCAGACATATAACCATTAGATACAAAGACATTTTTAATACCCTGTTCATGTGCTTTTTTAGCGGTTTCTAAGGCAAGTTCAAAATAGATTGTTGGTTCTGTATAGGTGAACGAAATGGATTGACAATGTTGATTCCGAGCTGATTGGACTATTTGTCCAGGTGTCATAGGGATACCAGAAATTCGCCCTTGATCTCTGGGCATTTGCGCAATGCTTGAATTTTGACAGAATTGACATTGAAAATTACATCCTGCTGTAGCAACAGAATAACTTTTTGACCCTGGTAAGAAATGAAATAAAGGCTTTTTTTCGATAGGGTCAACATGTTCTGCAATAATTCGGTCATAAACCCATGTGAAAAGTGTACCCTTTTTATTTTGGCGCACTTTACAGATTCCCCAATGATCATTTTTGATTACACACTGATGATGGCATAAGTGGCAAATGACATTTCCATTTTCTTGAGGTTCATACAATAAAGCTTTTTTCATCAAACCGCTCCTGCTAATGCTTCATTGCTTTTTTCTACTTTTAAATTCATAGGGCGCAATCTAAAAGATGGTACTAAAGTAGCGTTGATTCCCAGAAATGTTCCAAATGGGCATCGTTGAAGCAATGAAAATTGTTCGATCATTTTTCCAATCATGTTACCTTTACCTTCACCAGGTTGTCCAGTTGTTTTCGATTCAATCGGTATTTTTCCCAATATTTGTTTTAAGTGTTTTTTGATTTCTCTGTTGGTATATAGTTGAACAGCATCTTGAGGGATATTGGGAAACATTTCTTGAATTTGTATCCAGACATCCATTATTGAATATTTATTCCATAAGCCTATAAACATTCTGTCTTTAGACACTCGAGCAGCTTCTTCAAGAACTAATTTGAAATTATCAGAAAATTCGAGTGCATTGATCATAATTGAAATATTAAAACTATTATCATCAAATGGCAGATTTTCTGGCGGCCCAACATGAAGATCAACACGATTTCCCAGGTTATTTTCAGCGGCATCTATCATCGCATCAGATGCATCTATGCCTGTAACTGTCAAACCACGTTCAAGAAATTTAAACAGTCGTTGCCCGGTAGCACAACCAATTCCAAGAACATGTTCGCCTCTAACAGGTTGAATCATATCAAACATTAACTGATTTTCACGATTAATTATGGCACGATTTTTTGAATTCAAATACCAGTTGTCAAAATCAATGGCATCTTTTGAGTTAAATACATATGACATACAATATTTCTCTATTTAAAGGTAGTGAATAAAATAGCCGTCACCCTTGCCTTTTTTTATATTGGGTGAAAAGAAATGGGCAATAGCAGTAGCAAACGATCGAGTGTTGATTGGTTTTGTAATATATCCCGAACAGCCAACTTTTAATGCTTCATCATTGTCATCTTTCATGGCATGTGCCGTTAAGGCTACAACAGGTATGGCTTTTGTTTGAGGAGATTCTTTCAAAATGCGCGTTGCTTCAAGGCCATCCATTCCTGGCAGTGCAATATCCATTAAAACTAAATCTGGATTATTATCTTTGGCCATTTGAATGCCATCTTCTGCATTTTCAGCCTGTAAAACCCTGTAACCTGCTAATTCGAGAAGGTCCGTTGCCATTTCCATATTCATTTTATTGTCTTCAATAATTAAAATGGATTTATCATTCATTTTTTAGTCCTCATGTCTTTATCATTTTGGGGGATGCATTAAAAGATACTCTATACCGTTAATCTTTTGTATGACCCGGTAATGTATAGGTTGTACAATTACCGCTTGAACATGTACGTGTTTGTGTGCTTACACCCGAACTACTACTGTTGCCATATCCCATCGTGTAACTGGTTCTGCTCATAACTCTTTCAAATGTTTCAGATGAGCATTTTGGACATTTCATTTCAATCTCGTCTTTTGAATTCATAACGAGTATTTCAAAAAATTCGTCGCATTGATTACACTTGAATTCGTAAAGTGGCATGACAGCCTCCGTTATAATTTATGCATTTTTTTCGTTTCTATAAAAAAATTGACTAAGGAATGGTCGAAAAATAAGTTCCCCGGAATTGGGGAACTTAATTTTCGACCATTCCTTAGTCATCCGTTGATGTATTTCTGAAATATACATATCGTATATATATGGGTGCAACACAAAAAAAGTTGCACTTAATTGAATAAGATTAGTGCCATTTTTAGCCCTGAAAGGGCTTTACATACCAGCCCAGGGCAACGCCCTGGGAAAAGAATTAACAAGGTTTAGCCCTGAAAGGGCGTTACATA
>Ga0272440_1003466_pt1 | contig 11772 bp, 1 predicted proteins | sample SSMMMBAug17_FD_192440 | JGI IMG/M metagenome (GOLD analysis project Ga0272440, IMG submission 192440) | Marine sediment archaeal communities from Little Sippewissett salt marsh, Falmouth, MA, United States - SSM-MMB-Aug17 | ecosystem: Environmental > Aquatic > Marine > Wetlands > Sediment ... | reverse complement strand
CGCTTGATGTTATATTAAATTTTATCAGTGGACTATCAAAATGTTTTAAAATATAACTCATATAATTTAATTTCCGCTAAAGGTTAGCTTTATTTTCATTTAGTTTCTTTAATACAGATTAACACAACTATTTGACAACAAACAAATTGTTAACGTAGGATTATTGTTCACCAAAGACGAATTTTCAGGAAACCAACCCTCTTTTATAACACATTCTTTCTATGACCGCAAATGACGGTTGGATTTATATAACTGCTTATTATTTATGGAATATTTAAGATGTATACTTATGGCATCACAGCACTTATGACTCCATCTAAAAAACATTCTGTATGCCAATTCTACAAAACATGGTTTCTGTAATGTTGTAATTATTGATGTTTGATGCCCATTTTTACATAATCTTGCTACGTCTCTACACGAACTTATTTTTTTTGTACGATCAAGAAAAATGAGCATGTTATTTTCACTGCAACCCAGAAACAAACATCAATCCAAAAACAATATCACGCAAATCAACATCCCCAGAAGCCATTCCAACTATAGCCTGCAACCCCATCACAGTGTCAGACATATCAATATTGCCATCCCCATTGATATCTGGATTTAGATTCGTATCCCCAATCAACAACACAACGTGTCCCTCATTTGATATCAAATAGCCATCATTTACAAGATATGCAAACCGATCCACACCTGTTTCAAATCCGCGATAATTAAAACCATTCTCATTAATTTGAATGGTGCCATTCTCAGGCCATGCTATCAGTTGAATATCATGGTCATCCATATAGTCTGGATCGATTATTGGAAATGATCTTGATATTGTTTGATTTAACGCACAATTTAAAACCATATTTTTGACAATAGGTGCATCATTTATGGGAAAAATAGTAAATGTCACTGTTGATGGCATGGACTCCTTTCGGCCATCGCTTACTTTGAACGTGAATGTGTCGGAACCATTCTCATTTGTATTGGGTGTGTAAGTAAACGTGCCATCAGTCGCAGAAAGATTGATGGTTCCTTTGTATGGCATGCGAATAATTTTGTAAGTCAATGCATCATTGTCCGGGTCGCTGGCGAGCAGTCTGGCTGATACTGCGTGATCTTCCATTGTACTCACTTTTAAGTTCTGACTGACTGGTGGATCGTTGATATTGACAATCTCGATATCAATGGTTGCTGGCGCTGAATATTCTTTGCCATCATATACTTTATATTGAAACGAATCCATTCCGCACATATCTGTGAATGGTGTATACACATATGCCCCGCTTAACGCATTGATTATTCTCACGATGCCAATTAATGGTTCCTTTTCAATAGCAAACCATATGGGATCAGCATCAATATCAGCGCCATACAACTGACTTTTCACTGCCTGATCTTCATTGATTATCAATGTATCACTTTGCGCAGTGGGTTTGTCATTGATTGCCTGAATATTAATTTCCAGCCAGGCTTTATTGGAAGATGCATCATGGGAATCAGTTACTTGAAATTGTATCCTGTCACTCCCAGAATAATTGTCGTCTGGAAAATACATAAACTCACCTGTACTGTCGTTAATTATACTGAAATCTCCGCTGTGTGCAGAATCAATCACTTTGAATGTCAAGGGATCACCATCAATATCGGTCGCGCTCAATTGCCCCTTCAGGCGGTTGTCTTCCAATGTGCTTAATTGCGTGGAGTTTGCAATGGGAGCGTCGTTCACTGATTGAATGACCAGCGTTATTTGTGATGGTATCGCATTGACCTTGCCATCACTGACTCTGAATATCAGTGTGTCGATTCCATGTTGGTTACTGTCTGGTGTGTAAGTAAAGGCACCATTTTGTTTATTGGTGATTTGTGCGGTGCCTATTTGACCATTTGCAAGAATCTGGAAAGACAATGCATCCTGGTCAATATCATGAGCAATCAGGAAGTCATTGAGAATGGTGTCTTCGTTCAATGTATATGTTTTTGCCTGTGAAACAGGGGCATCATTTACTGGAAGCACAACAAGGCTGAGACATGCCGGATCGGAATCGCTTTCACCATCATTGGCAATTACACAAAATATGTCGGTTCCTTCAAAGTTGGCTTCTGGATTATAGGTAAATTCTCCGCTTTCCAGAAATTGCATCGTCCCTTTTTGAGGTAACATCTTGACTTTAAAGGTTAAAGGATCATTCTCCTGATCATATCCCATAATTCTGCTTGAAATAGTTCCATCTTCCAGGCCTTGATATTGTTTATATTGAACAACAGGTTTATCGTTGACTGCCAGAATCGTCAGTGTAATCCATGATTTTTCAGATATGGCCAATCCATCATTTGCAATAAATGAGAAACGATCTGTTCCCCAACAATTCTCATTGGGCGTATAGGTTGCCCATCCATATGATAGAATAGTCAGGCTGCCAGCCTCTGGAAAATCAATGATTTGAAAAGTCAACAAATCCTTATCTACATCTGATCCCATAAGCTGCCACTGTTTGACAATATCTTCTTTCAATGAAATAATTTCTGCATGCGCGACAGGTGCATCATTGACAGGCTTAACAGTGATATCAATTCTTTCCATATTTGAAAAGTCTGCGCCATCATAAGCTCTGAACAAAATAGTATCAGTGCCATTGAAATTTACAGGCGGCGTATAAAAGTACTTGCCATCCGCCATGAGAACAAAAGTGCCCATGCCCTGTTGCGAAACAACTTCATATGTCAGAGGATCATTATCAATATCAGTGCCTTCAAGCTGATTACTTCCAGATGTGTCTTCATCAATGATCAGGGTTGAGTGGTACACTGTTGGAAGATCATTGACTGGCGTTATGTTCATTGTCACTGTGGCTGTCATGGAGTCGATAATGCCATCAAATACTTTATACGTAAATATATCTTGATAACAAGCATTTAAATCGGGCTGATAGTAAAACGCGCCAGAACGATCATCTGTGATAAATAGCTTTCCCTTTTCTGGAGGGGTAATAATTCGATAATTCAATCGGTCTTCATCGGGATCAGTGCCAACGAGATTGCCATTCATCATGCGGTCTTCCAAAACATGAAATACTAAGTCATGTGCCTGGGGCATATCGTTGACACCTGCAATATTGATATTAATCGTACCAATATTGGAAACCAGTTTGCCATCAGTTGTCTGATATTGTACCTGATCGATTCCGAATCGATCCTGATAAGGCGTATATACAAATGAATTGCCCGACAGAATTGTCAAATATCCCAAATCTCCCTGAGCAAGGATTGTATAACTGAGCGGATCAGCATCCACATCAATTGCTTTAAAATCTGATTGTCGCGCCTGATCTTCAATAATATCCAGATTAAAATCAGTGGCAATAGGGGCATCGTTTTCTGGCTGAATGTTCAGATGGATTCTTTGTTGTGAAACATTGTTACTATCACTCACAGTGATTGTCAAACTTACCGAACCATTGGCATTTGCAGAAGGTTTAACATAAAGGCTTCGCATGACTTTGTCTCCACGAATATACAAATCGTTCGTATCATTGGGCACGATTGATTGATCGCTTGATTGCACGTTGACAAACAAATCCGCCAGATCTGTATCCAGATCATCAATTTCAACAGAAAACCAGGCAATCGTGTCTTCAATCATGTTAAATGGCGGACTGACTTTGATTGTTGGGGGATCATCAATCGGGCTGATTGTCATCTCAATATTTTGTGTGCCATTTTCTGTCAGTGTATCTGGATCTTTTGCCAGTATTGTGATTGTTGATGTTCCAAAGACATTGGGCGCAGGTTTTGCGTGAAGATATATTTTGTCGGAAATGGTTTGTATGTCCAAGAATTCAAACATGCTGGATTCATTGGTAATTGCTGTCACAATGATTTGGTCTGTTGCGGTTTCAGCATCAGTGACAGTCAAAGGGATAAACACAGCCGGGCTGTCTTCCTCTAAATACAGATATTCAACAGATTCAATTACTGGTAAATCGTTGACAGGCAATACAGTCAACGTAAAGGCATGCGCCTGATTCGAAATCCCATCAGACAGAGTCATTGTAATTGTTGAAACACCCGACTGGTTTGTTGATGGTATTATCTGTAACATTCGGTTATTGTCAGAACCAGTCAGCAAAAATGCATCATCAGGAAAAACATGGGTATTACTTGATGTAATCGTAATACTGAGATCAGATATTGGATTATCAACATCATCAATGATCAAATCAAGTGATAACGTCTGATCTTCCAATATTTGCTGATCAGGCACCTGCGTAATTGTGGGAAGATCATTTTCATCCAGAATTTGAATCAAAAAGTTTTCGGTTGGGCTGGTATTGAGGCCATCACTGTTGTCCTTGAGATATATCTGACAATGTGCCGTGCCATTGGCGTTGGGATATGGAACAAAGACAAGATCTCCCTTGTTTGACACTGTTGGCAATTGTGAAAATAATTCTGATGCATCGGTTTTGACAACAAAGGTTATCTGTTGATTGATTTCATTGTCTGCACCAGGTGTGACAAATTTTGCCCATTGTTCATACACACAATTTTTTTTATCTTCAACAATAATAATATCCATCCCTTTTGTAAATGAAGGGGGATCATTTACTGGAGAAATATTGATCTGAAACCTTTTGGGCGCACTGGCATTGTTTTCAGGGGCATCATCAAAAAGAGTGATCATTAATACGGCTGTGCCAAAGGCATTTTCAGCAAGTGTATAATGCAAATCCCCTTGTGCTGTAACAACTGGTGGTGTTGTAAAATATTCTGGATGCGTATTGCCTGTTATCTGAAAATGAAGTTTTTGTTTATTCTCGTTCAGCGGCCCCGGACTGATTTGTGTGGCCCATTTAACAAGCTTTTGCGGCGGGGCATCCTCCCAGATATTTAAATCCATGCCAACCACAAAATCTGGCGGATAATTGTATGGTGCAACTGTCAGGGTAAATGCCTCATAATTTATTGAGATGCCATCAAATACTGATAAATGAATCAGTGTTTCGCCAGAATAGTACGCCCTTGGCGTTAATTGTAATACACGATCAGGGCCATCCCCAAAAATTTTCAAGTTGCTGTCAGGGATCAAAGTCTGGTTGTCTGAAATGGCCTGTGTAATCAGATCTGTTGCAGGGGTATCAGGATCGGTAATGGAGAATAACAGCGTTATTGTTGCATTTTCTGAGACTGTTTGTGAATCGACAGGCAATATTTCTGGCAAGTCATTGACAGGTCGAACCCAAAATACAAATGTTTCGGTTTGAATGGCATTGGGTAAGCCGCTGCCATCATCAACAGACAATGTCACATTTGCTTTGCCAAATGCATTGGTTGTAGGCGTAAGGGTCATGGCATGAACATTGAGCATAACATTATCCGATGACAACAAGTCAGTATTACTGGAATGAATAGACAGTTGAAGTCCTGTCAAAGGGGTTTCTTCATCAGAAAGTGACAGTAATATTGTGCAGGATGTGTCTTCATCAATAATTTGATCCGGGATCGGCTGTATTACAGGGGAATCATTCATCTGACGAATTTCTACAATAAAGGATTCAACTGTCGTTGTCAGGGCATCAGAAACCTGAATGCTGATCAAACAATTACCTGTTGCATCGGCAACAGGCATAAGGGCTAACTCCCAATGATCCTGCACAAAATTTAAATCCAACGTGCTGGAAGGTATGATTTGATTGTCTGAGGATATCGGTATGACTGACAGATTATTACTGTCAACATCGGATGTTGTAAACGTAATTGTTTCCAATTGTGTATCTTCACGTAACCAGATATCATCAATTGATGATATAACTGGCGGATCATTCACAGGATCAACAGTAAATACAAAATCATCTGTGATTGTCTGGTTGCCATCAGTGACAAACAACTGAATCCGACTTTGACCAAAAGCATCCTTGATGGGTGTTAGAATTAACGTTCTTTGTTGGCCAATGCCTTGAATTTCAATGTCTGCATCCCTGATAAGATCTGTATTGCTGGAGGTGCCTGTAATGACAATGGATTCACTGGCAACACCGCCTACTGTCAAGGTTAGGAAATGCGGGGTATCTTCACTGGTCAGTTGCTCTAAAACATTGGCGATCATGGGTACATTGCCAGCATTTCGGATAAAGACGCTGAATTGCTGGGTTCGGGTAAGTACACCATCGCTGACAGCCACTTCAATTTGCGCAATACCAAACAGATTGGCAGGACTGTCGATTGTCAGGGTATAATGATTGTCTGTACCTGTAAGCTGAATATAATCATCAGGAATTAAACCAGGTGCAAGTGTTTTTGCCTGAACCAACAACTGATTTGCCGATGATTCAGCATCTGCAATTGTAAATGGAATTGTCAGACTTGTATCAAAAAGAGATTGATCGTCAATATCAGACATTGTGGGCGTGTCATTGACACTGCGAACATTTATTTCTACCACTCTAGTGATTGATGCATAGCCATCAGAAATAATAAATTTCAATTGACCTGTGCCATACATATTGGCAATGGGTGTTGCCGCCATCCGATAGGTTGTGCCTGTGGCTTCTATCCATATATCCTGGTCATTGAACAGGTCGGGCGACAGAGATTGAACTTTCACCGAAATCTTATCCAGATCTACATCAGTCACAGTAAAATTTTGATACACAGGCATATCTTCATCAATGGATTTATCTTTAAGCCCTGATACAACTGGCAAATCGTTCACACCAGATACATGCACCCAAATGGTATCTGTCACTTGATTGATGCCATCAGAAACACAAAGACTGACAATCGTTTCACCAGATTGATCTGTCTGAGGGGTTAATAAGAAAATCATTGTGTTGGGCGTTACTGGATGCGGCATTACTGATAAACTGTTTATGCCGAACAAATTTAAATTTTGAGAATGTGTGGTAAATGAAAAATCTGATATTTCTGTATCTGCATCTTGAATTTGGAAATTGACCTGCGTCGTATGGTTGTCTTCAAGCAAAAATAATTCCTGAATGGGAAAATAAAACTGCGGCGATGCATTGCTTTTTTGAACAAGCTCCATTGTTACTGGTGAAATCGACGGGTCTGCGGCCTGAATCTTGATATATCCAGTTCTTTGAACGCCCAGGTTTCTGTTAAATTCAATTATCAAGTTTTGCGTTTGTGTACCAGTTTGTGTTCCATTAAAAGATATCCAGTCACAATCGGTTTGCGCATTCCATGTAAGGGGTCTGGATTCGTTTTCAACAATAATCTGTAAAGATAGATTCCCGGCAAGCGCAGAGACAATGTGATGTGCAGGTGAAACAGTCAGTGATTTCAAGGTGATGTCATTTTCAACGATAGTCATATATTGATCTGAGTGCACCTGTTTTAGGCGGCTGACATTACCACCTGGCCAGTTCACCATAATTTGATCAATCAGAGGCTGATCTCCCAGTCCAAACATCATGATTTGTGAATCCATACTGCTATGGCCTGTTTGGGCGGCAATTTGCCGCACTTGCTGTATATTCTTGCCATAGATCATGGCATTTACAGTTATCTGCGCACCAATGGCCGAACGATTGGCATCAGTGCCAATACAGCGAATGCCAATCCAATGACTCCCAGCGGATTGGTTTTCAAGTAAAATATGCCTGTCATCAGATCGCACAACCAGTAAATCCATGTCGCCATCATTGTCAAAATCTGCCACAGCACTGGACTGGCCCTTGCCAGTAGCGACATCTCCTGTGCTGATTCGATTAAACTTATAATCACCAAGATTTTCATAAAAAAGATTATTAAAATCCAGGCGGGGCACAAATAAATCCAAGTCGCCATCTTGATCAAAATCTGCCCATGACGCATTTGTCGTGCGGCCGCCATCATCGCAAGGCGGGATATGGGTAATTTGCTTGAATCCTCCCTGTCTATCATTGTGAAGCAGAACATTGTTCTTATTTTGATGGGTTAAATACAAATCCAGATAGGTATCATTGTCAAAATCTGCCCAGACAGCAGATTCAAACGAATTCTGAGATGAGTCCAGATTTAGAACAGATACATCCATGCGGTAAAATGAAAGTTGGCCAGTATTTAAAAACAGGGCCACTTGTTCTGGAATGATAAGATCCATAAAGCCATTCTGACGATAATCCCCCCAGGCAAGTGCTTTGCCATGTAAGGTTGTAATGCGAGTGGTCGTATTTTTTTTAAAATGCCCATTGCCCAAATTGATAAACAACGCATTAGGTTCCACTCCTGTATTCGTGACATATAAATCCAAATACCCATCATTGTTGGTATCAATCCAGGATGCCCCATAAGAAAGGCCAATATCTGTTACAACAGTATCATCAGAAATCGATGTAAACAACCCGCTGCCATCATTGACATAGAGCTCATTGTTTTCATCGGGATGCACAATAAAAACGTCGATATCGTTATCATTGTCATAATCAGCCCAGGTTGCAGCAGTTGTATCTTTAACATTATTTACCAGAATGTGGTCATCAAGCTTTGTAAATGTGCGATTTTTGTTGTTTCGATACAGGCTATTCCTTGCATGTCTGTTGATAACAAAAATATCCATCCAGCCATCATGATTATAATCCACCCAATTGCATCCCCATGCAGATTCCAAGGTATCAGTCAGGTCGCCAGCAGAAACTGATTTGAATAAATCAATAAATTCATTACCCGCCTGGGTCAAACAGAATTTTTGCGGGCTATTGTCTGCATTGGATGCCGATATTTCAATGCATGACGTGCGGGATTCACCAGAATTTTCTTCAACAATAAATTCAAACCAGCCATTATCAACGCCAGACAAACTGGATTGCGGCACAATCCAATCGTGTTGTAAATTGATTTGCCATTCCAGGATGCCATCACCTGTGTTTGTAATTGATATTTTCGCCTTGCCGCCTTTGGCTGGAATGGTGAGTGTCTGAGGTGAGACGTCAATGGCTGGCACAGGCTGCCCGATTATGCCAAACACGCCTTGACAATCAAAAACCAATGTATTCTCAGCATTCTCGATTTTAATCATGGCGTTGTTGGTTTGTGGGCCTGTGACAGTCCAGTAAAACTGCCCTGTATTGGGATAATTGTTTGACAGTTCAACAAAGCTGTTTGGATTGCCACCTGTGCGAGATAAATAAATATTGACAGTTTCTACAGATATACAGGTTTGCCATTGAATGTTCAGCAAATCGCCTTCAAGCCATTGACTTCCAGGCATGGGCATGCCTACAGCAAAGCACTGAATCGTTTCTTGCAGACCCGCACGAACTGGCCGAACAAGAAATTGATAGTCGAGATTGCGAATATAGGAAGCCCCATAATAAAAATAAATGGCCCAGGCATTTTTGTTATTTGGTGTGAGATCTTTTGTCCAAAACCAGTCTGAATCCTGATTGAACAGATCAGATGCAATGGCAGAATTAAATTGATCAAAACGAATGAGGGTGCGCATCGCCTGTCTTGATGGCATTCGCCAATCGGTATTTTCTGCCAGAGTCAAACGATTACAGGCATTTTCAGTGGCTGCATATGTATCTTTGGGTAAGGCATCTTTGGCCCACATATAACCGGTGCAGGTATCTGTGATGGTGTTATCCATATTGTCAACAAAACGATCTGATTTTAAAAAGCACGCATTTGTTTTGCCGCGTACAGCACGAATATAGCAAGAATGCGCTTTGGAGATGTAATCATCTGTCGCATCAGAAAAATCCACAATCCAGGCATCACCCGAATATTGTGCATGGGGCGTTGATGCCCAATAACAGCCTGACTGCGTATTTGGAAAAAATTGAATCGCAATGTGCGGGCTATTTTTTGAGACATTGATAAGAGACATCAATTCGGAAATTTCAGGCATGCGCCAGTTGGATTGTCCGCCCAGTTGTTTTCTGTTAAGCCAGTCGATATAGTATTGGGTGTCACCATAAGGCGTTGTCGTACCTTCATAACCGCCATTTGTCGCATTATCCGGGTTATACCATGTAAACATGCGATCACTTCCCTGAACGTCTGTGTCTAAAGGTTTGACTTCCCATATCAAATCTGAAATCAGGTCATGAACCATTGTAAATTCTGTTGCAGTATCTGCAAGGGGATATCCCTGGCCATCCAGTTTTTGAAATCGTTCGAATATGGCAATTTCATCTTTGGATTTGACAATCACTGTAAAAACAGCATTCACAGAATATTTGGGGTTACTTGCTTTGAGCGTAATTGTTGCAGAACCGCTCTGATCAACAATGGGGGTAATGCGTAAAAATCGGCCATCATAGTTTTTAATAATTTGAATATTTTCCATTGGAATGAGTTGCGGATCGGTTGTGGTAACAGTCAAATAGATATTTTCTTCACCATAAACAATATCTGTGACTGTAAATGGTATAGGTTCACTGGATGAATTTTCTTGAATAATCACAGTTGGAATTTTTGAAATAGTGGGTTGAACAGTCAATGGGCGAACATTTAGCATAAAGGAGACATGTGTTTCAATATTGCCATCGTTGACAGTGACTGTAATCTGACTCTCACCCCAGGCATTTGCAATAGGTGTCAGGGTAAGATACCAGTACCATTCATCCACAGTGAGAACGTAATCATTGACCAGGTCAGTATTTTTTGACTGAACAGACACCTGGTAGTCGTCATTTTCAATATCAGATACAGTGAAATAAATGGGTGATGTTGCGGTATTTTCATATATACGTTGATCCGGGATTGAGGAAATAACTGGTGGATCATTCACAGGGCGGACAATCAACTGAAAATCGCAGGTATCCGAGTATTGACCATCAGTTACGTTGACAACAAGATCTACTGTGCCATAAAAATTCTTGGGCGGGGTGACGATCAATGTTTGATTGTTTATTTTTGTTGAGAAGGATGTATTGGAAATTTGGGCTGTAAATGTCAATGGGTCGTTATCGCCATCATGCGCAGTTAAGGGGTAAGTGAGCAGGGTGTCTTCATCAATGAATTGATCATCAATATAATCCAGTTTCGGTGCATAGATGCAGGAATTATCATCAATTTCTGCCATAGGATCGTAGTTTTGTGCATTTGGATCAATGCAGCCTGGTTTTCTGGGATCGCTTAGATGAAAAATATTGGGGGATTCGATTGTGCCTAAAGTCATACCAGAGGAAAAGGAAATGGCTTCGTAAACATTTTGGATTGTTTCACTTTCAGCATCATAAAATTGGAATGTAACGCTTTCGCCAGGATCAGAGGCATCGTTGCTCCAGACTTGTAAAAAAAAGCGTGTCCCTTGCGGTGGATGAACAGCGATAGCAACGCCCCTGCATTCATTACCTACAAAGGCGGCAAGTGCATCGTTAGTACCTGATATGTTTACATTATTGAAATCGTGAACAGTTGCTGTAATCGCACCCCAATATCTAAAATTTGATGGCGTGACTGAAAAGGGAACCTCACAAAATGCGGTTTGAATCGTAATGAGGATCCAAACAATTGGGAGTATTGATTGTATTGGTTTCATGCTTTTATTCCTTTGATTCTTTGTTTGTAGGTGCAATCGGCGGTTTTAATCTTTTTCTTGATGCTTACAACAAAGCAATCTGTTTAATATTTTTTAATTGCTTAGGAATGCTCTGAAAATAAGTTCCTTATTTCTGAAAGAGTCAATTCTATTCATCTTCTTCAGCGTAATCCAGGTTCAAAAATAGGAATTCAATAAGTAAGCGATCATAAATTTTCGGGTAGATAAAAGTAAAATGTTCGTCCGCCTTTCAAAGCTCGCCCGCCTGGAGCTGAAGCTCCAGGCTATTT
>Ga0272440_1003465_pt1 | contig 11775 bp, 8 predicted proteins | sample SSMMMBAug17_FD_192440 | JGI IMG/M metagenome (GOLD analysis project Ga0272440, IMG submission 192440) | Marine sediment archaeal communities from Little Sippewissett salt marsh, Falmouth, MA, United States - SSM-MMB-Aug17 | ecosystem: Environmental > Aquatic > Marine > Wetlands > Sediment ... | reverse complement strand
AAGATTTTAAAACCAAAAAGATATAATAAGTACGCGATCATAAATTTTCGGGTAGATCGTAGTTATTATCGTCCAACTTTGGTTTTTCCAAGTCAGGAGGACAATCACTGACTAACACGGACACCCACATCACGCATTTGGAAAAACCAAAGTTGGACGATAATTATTACTGGATCTAATTGGATTGACATGATTTGCTTCATTGTGTAAAATATTATTTAGGAATTCTCGGAAAATGAAATAAACAAAGATTTATATTCAGAAATTTCAGTCGAAAAAGAAAATAAAGGCCCTGGTTTAATGGTTGAGACGTAGCATGCTACGTCTCTACACGACCTTTTTTTATTGGACGATCGATAAAAATGAGCATGTTATATTCAGAGCATTCCTTAAAAGATTAATTTCTCCATTCCAAAGGAAACAACGTTATGAAAAAATATCTATCAACAATTATCCTTTCTTTATTCATTATCAGTTCATCCAATGCGCAGGATGCAAAAGATATCATGCGAAAAGTGATTGACAGAAATGATGGCACCACTGAAATCTCAAGAGTACGTCTGTCAACATGTCGTGTGATAAAAAATGGTCAAAAATATGTCTGTGCGGATACGCCGAGAGTTAAAGTATTGGATATGGTGCGTAAAGATTATGGCCCAAATGAAAAGGATCATAAATCAGTCAGCATTATCATTGAACCTGCCTCAGAAAAAGGGATTGGTTTTTTGCAATATGATTATGAAAAAAGAGATCAAGATACTGATCAATGGTTATACCTTTCTGCACTTGGAAAAGTTAAGCGAATCGTGTCTGGCAATGAAAATGAACCCAAAACTGGCAGTTTTTTTGGCACAGAGTTTTCTTATGAAGATATGGAAAGTATTCGTCTCGAAGACTATTCCTACAAAATTCTTGGCAGTGAAACCTATCGAAAACACGCCTGCTGGGTTATTGAATCAATCCCAGAAAAAAAACGCGCCCGAAAAAGTAATTATTCCAAAATAATGGATTGGATTGATAAAAAAAGATACATCGCTCACAAATCTATTCTTTTCAACAGGCAAGGTAAAAAAGTAAAAAAAATATACAACAATCATATTGAAATTATCGACAATATCCTGGTCGCAAGAAAAATTCTTGTTTTTAATCTGGAAACAAAACGACGCACATATTTGACTTATGAAAAAATTGCGCTGAATAAAGAGGTCCAGGATATTTTTTTAACCCAAAGAACTTTGACTGATAGCGTATTTCGTGAAAGCACCCTTAAAAAATATCAATCTTATCTAAAATGAATAATTTATTTTTTTATCCAATCATTGTTTTCTTATTGATAACACTTATTGCGTTCTCCGCTTCAACCCATGCGCAGAGTATATTTGATTCTGATGATGACTTGATTTTTGAACCGGATGAAAATTCTCACGTTCTCTCTGATGAGCGTTTTGACACAGATTCTGCCTTTGATGATGACGCCATTATTGATGATGATGCTGTATTCAGCGATGAGGTTTTATTTCAGGAAGAACGTCAGACAAAAAATGAACATGCTGATTCATGGTATCACAATCAAATTTTGAAAGATTCACGTTTTACTTTAGGTTATGACTTTTCTAATAATCTGGCATTGAAACCATCATTTGTGACCCATGATACATATCTTCGATCCGAAATCCAAACCCTTTTGACAGACAAACTGTTTTTTCAATTTGATGGCCGCACCAATTTATTATTTGATAATGATCATCGGACACAGGCACACAATAAAAGTATATTCATCAATTCAAATCTTCGAGAACTCTTTTTTCAAATGGGATTTGACCAATTCAATATCACTGTGGGCAGACAAATTGTTGTTTGGGGGAAAGCAGACACGCAGATTATTACTGATGTTGTTTCTTTGCGTGATAACTCGGACTTTATTTTTATAAAATTAGAAGATTCTCGATTCGGCCAATTGATGTTATCTTCGGATATTTACACACAATGGGGAAATCTGTTTATCTTTGTTTCTCCCAAACCCCTGACTGATAATGAACCAGATCAAGATACACAATATTACATAGAAATTCCCGGGCTGGATCAAATAATTATAATTGATGATAAACCAACTTATGCGGATACAGAGTTTGGTATCCGATGGAAAAAAAATTGGGACAAGATTGATCTGTCACTGATGGCTGGCTATTTTTTCGATAATACAAGTATTTACCATTTTTCAAGAATTGACCTTGTGCAAAGAAAACCCATTATTGAAAAAATTTACCATCCATACGAAATGATTGGTATGGCGGCAAGTTATGTATCTGGGGCTTATTTATTTAAAATTGAAACTGCCTACAAGAATCGATTATCATTACAAAAAGTTGATGCTGTCAATTTTGATATTGGCGCCATTGAAAAAAATATTGTGGATATTGGACTTGGTATTGAATACAATGCCAATGGGCGTTATCAGATTTCTGGTGAAATCTCAAATCGTTTCATTCCAGGTGCCACGAATCATTTAATTTTTACAAACAAAGATTCAACATCAATCTATACAACATTTACAAAAGATTTTCTCAATGACACCTTAATGCTAGAATATATTTTCTTTTATCATGTACAGGAACAAAACAACTTTCATCAATTTCGTCTGACCCATGATATTACAGATAACTTTCAAATGATTTCTTCATGTACATTTTTCTCTATGAAGGACAAAGAAAGTCTGCTATGGTTTTACAGAAATGAAGACAGGTTGTCTGTAACGTTTCAATATTATTTTTAAGGCCAGTACCCAATACGAAAAATTTATTATCGTACAACTTTGGTTTTTCCAAACGCATGATGTATGTGTCAGTGTTCGTGATTGTCCGCCTGAATTGGAAAAACTAAAGTTGTACGATAATAAATTTTTAATAATTTAGGTATAAAATGAATATATTAAAATCATTATTCGTGGTTATAATCGTTGTGGGCTTATGTTCCTGCAACAATCATATAAGCCTGCAATACAGAACAATTTCTCCACAAATTGTTCCTGATACAAATTTTTTCCATGCAGGTGTGGCCCAAGCAGATATTACGCCCCCCCCGGGGCTTCCTCTTGCTGGTTATAGTTCTCTATCAGCGGACAGTAAGGGCTTTAGAATACGATTAAAGGCACGTGCATTTTATTTAAAGCCAGCCAATGGAAAACCAGTGACGATTGTTCAGTGCGACTTACTTTCTGGTTCACGAATACTTCACCATAGTGTCTCAGAAAAAATTGCAAAACAAACCGATATCAGCCCGGCTGGCCTTGTCATATTTGGCTCTCATACCCATAGTGGACCGGGTAACTATTTTGCAAGTAAGTTTTACAATGATCATGCCTCAAATCGTAAAGGTTTTGATACACAATTATTTTCATTTCTTACAGATCAAATTTCTCAGGCAATTATCGCTGCTTATCAAAACAGTCGTCCAGCACGAATTGCAACCGGTTTGACACATATTGATTATGCCGCACGCAACAGAAGTCTTCCAGCGTATCTAAATAATAAGACCATTGATAAATCAAAGAATATCAATCGTTTTCAAGCCATTAATTCGGCTTATTATATGATTCGAATTGATACACAAAGAGACAATAAAGAATTTGAAACCGCAGGCATCATTTCCTTTTTTTCCATTCATCCCAATATTCGACCGCAGAATCTTTCGTGTCTGTATAGCGGCGATATTTTGGGATTTGCACAAATAAGCCTGGCCAACTCTATATTCAAAACCTGCCATCTTGATCATATGCCAATACATGCAATGATTAATATGACACATGGTGATAACAATCCAAATCTGCCTGAAAATGTGCCTGAAAATTTTGTATATGCCAGGCAATTGGGGCTTAAAATTGCCACAGATGCAATGGCATTATATAAAAAACTTTCAACATCTCTAAAGTCCGATTGCCATATCGCTTTTCGTGCAAAAGATATTGATGTCTTAAAAAGTAATACCATTAATCATATTGAATTATGTCAGCCTGCAATTGGCTGCCCTGTATTGGGTGGCGCAAGAGAGAAGGGGTTGTTTTTGCAAAAAATTCCCCCTATTGCGCCGGGTTGGCCCAAAAAATTTTTTACTGGTTCATGTCAGGGGTGCAAACGAAAGGTGTTGGGGCCATTTCATGGCTTGCTCTTTTCTAAATATCAGTATCCACACCGATTGTTGGCGCAGATAATTATTGTAGACAATATGATACTTCTCCCCCTACCTTTGGAAATTACTTGTGAGGCTGGAAAGCGCATGTCCAGTTATATTCATTCGATGGCAAATCAGATGGGTTTGTCACAGGTTCACCATGTGCTTCCAGGCAGTTGCGCCAATGGATACTGGGGGTATGTTACCACGCAGGATGAATATCAACTGCAATATTACGAAGGTGGTCATAGCCTGTATGGCCCAAACACCAGAAAATTTATGTCTGAAATCCATGGAAGTCTTTTAAAAGAATTGATTCATTCAGGAAGTGGCGGTGATTTAAACCCCAAATGTGTGTATGATATGGATGCGTATAGCTTCTATCCCAAATCCAATACATTTCATGCCAATTTTGAGGAATGTCGTTCCCCAAGATATGTTTCCGACAAACAGACATCGTGCTACTGGTCATTCCAATGGACAGGCTCGAAGCCATCACAAATCAGATGGCATCAACCCCTTATTCGAATTGCATGCAAATCGAAAGGTTCGGATTGGCAAATTTTGGCTGTTGACAATATTCCGATTGATGACCAGGGGTACGATATGGCGATATTGATGTTGGAAGATGATTCCTCAAGTGATCATACAAGATATGAAACCCGATGGTATTATCCGCAAACAAATTCCGACACGCTATATCGGTTTGAAATTCTTGATAATGGCAATAAACCAGTATTGTACTCTTCTGTTTTTACTGGAGAATAGCCTACTGATACATAAATTTGTTGACATTTTTGTCAAATGCTTTAAATCAAATAATACAACTTTTAATTAATTAAAAAAGTTGACTTGAAAAAACTTATAAAAAATGGAGTAAAAAAGTATGATTTGGACATTAAAGAAAGCATCATTTCGCGTATTTCACATGACAATGAAAATTGGTGCCATGTTTATGCCATTTCCAGTGCCCAAACTCATTACCGGCGCAGGCAGTGTCAAAAAATTGGCAGAGCAGGTGAAATCTGATGGATTGAGTAAGGTATTGGTCGTAACCGATCGTGTTTTAATGGATTTAAAAGTTCCTGAAAGCTTGTTGGCATCATTGGATGAGCAGGGAATTCAGTACAAAGTGTTTGCTGAGGTACAACCCAATCCGACTATTAACAATATTGAGGATGGACTTCAGCATTATCGCCTGAATAACTGCGATGGTCTCATTGCCATTGGCGGCGGTTCTCCAATTGATTGTGCGAAAGTGATTGGTGCAAGAGTGGTTAACAAGAATCGTTTTGTGCGTCAGATGCGCGGTACATTCAAACTGTGGAAATCTCTGCCGCCATTTTATGCAATTCCGACCACTGCGGGAACTGGCTCTGAAACAACAATCGCTGCTGTTGTAACAGATTCTGATACGCATGAAAAATTTGCAATTTCTTCATTGCCCCTTGTTCCCAAATATGCAGTCCTGGATCCTGAACTGATGTTAGGCTTACCCCCGCATATTACATCAACCACAGGTATGGATGCTTTAACGCATGCTGTAGAGGCCTATATTGGATTAAATGGAAATAAATTTACCGATAAGAATGCTGAAGATGCAACGCGTATGATTTTTGATAATCTGGAAAAAGTTTATAAAGATGGTTCAGACATTGAAGGCCGAAATAAAATGGCTTTGGCATCGTTTTATGCAGGAACTGCGTTTACAAGGGCTTATGTTGGCTATGTCCATGCCATTGCTCACAATATGGGCGGAATGTATGGCGTGCCGCATGGCCTGGCAAATGCGATTATATTGCCTTATATTCTGGATTTCTGTCAAAAAGAAGCTGAAAAGAAACTTGCCAAACTGGCGATTGCAGGCGGTATTGGAACCAGTGGTGAACAACAATCGGTATTGGCTCAGCGTTTTATAGACAAGGTTAGAACCATGAACGAAAATATGAATATTCCAACTGTCATTAAAGAACTTCAAGAAAAAGATATTCCATTGATTGCTGAACGTGCCTTGTATGAAGCGCATCCTGACTATCCAGTCCCCCGCATAATGACTCAGGAGGAATGTGAGACTTTAATTCGAAAATTGTTACCCTGACAGGCTTTTGAAAAATATTTATTTTTAAACAGGTCCGGCCTGCATACTGGTCGGGCCTCCTCGTTTTTAGTTGAACAGAACATATTAACAAAATAGAGACATCCCAATGCAGCAAACAGCCTCATTCAACCCACCATCAGTCAAAACCCTCTGGCGTATCAGCGCACCGCTACGATTATACTTTTCACCTAAATTTTATGGAATGGATAACGTTGATCCTGAACGACCTGCTTTATTTGTCGCAAATCATACAATTTATGGTGTATTGGATGTTCCACTTTATGCCATTGAACTCTATCATAAGAAAGGCATCTTTATTCGAGGGTTGGCGGATCATTTCCATTATAAAGTACCTTTCTGGCGGGATTTTTTATCATGGATCGGTGCAGTACGTGGAACACCTGAAAATTGTGAAAAACTTATGGAATCAAAGGATAATATCATTGTGTTTCCTGGTGGCGGGCGTGAAGTTTGTAAACGCAGGGGGGAATTATATCAACTGATCTGGAAACAAAGAACTGGCTTTGTGCGTCTGGCAATAAAACATCAGTATCCAATTATTCCTTTGGCATCTGTTGGCATTGATGACGCGTTTTCAATACTTGTTGATCGCAATGATATTTTCAATTCCTTTGCAGGAAAAATTGTTCAACAAAGTGGTCTGTTAGAATACGTTATAAAAAGAGGTGAAGAAATTCCTGCCATAACACGCGGCATTGGTCTGACACCAATACCACGCCCTGAACGTGTTTATGTTTCTTTTGGCAAGCCTGTTGAGACAGCACCATATAAAAATCATCATGATGACAAACAGACTCTTTTTACATTACGCGAACAGATTGAAAATAAAATCAAAAAACAATTGGGAGAATTACTTTTGCTGCGATATCAGGAAAATGACAGCGGTTTGCTCAGACGCGTTTTAAATCGTTTATAGGCCCAATTGTTCCAACTTTGATTTTTCCAAACGCGTGTGTGTGTTAGTCAATGATTGTTCTACTGAACTGGAAAAACCAAAGTTGGACGATAATATATATCAATATTGATCAATCCAGTGCATGCGGATAATCCCACAAAGTCAAAGGAACATAATTTTTTGAACCCGCTGCATAGCGATACAACGAATCTTTAATTTCCATGGGATTGATTCCTTGCTTTTGCAAATGATACTTTTTTACTTTCATGGTTTCGGTCGTATATAACTTGGGAACGATCCGAATGGCACGCGGATGTGCTGATTTTGAAAGATGTTTACACACATGATCATAAAGCTTCTGACCATCAAATATCATTCCATGTCGTATTTCCAGGGCAGCAACGCCAATACGACCCTCACGTTTTGGCAATTTAACCCCATAAACCGCAACATTTGCAACAAATTCAACATTTGCCAATACATTTTCTACAAGACTGGTTGAAATATTTTCACTTTTCCATCGAAATGTATCCCCTATTCGGTCAATGTACCAGTAATCGCCATCCTTGTCTCTTTTCAGCAGGTCGCCAGAAACAAACCAGGCATCACCAGGTGTAAAGACATTATGAATGACTGTCCGCTTTGTTTCATTTTCATCAAGATAACCATCAAAATAACCAACAGGATGTGATTTATCAATTCTTGCAATTAAGACACCTGTTTCATTGGTCTTGCATGGGATGACTCTTCCATGAGTATCTGTGACAATCTCTCCATTAACAATATCATACTGAACAAGCAAGATCCGCCTGGTATCATAAACTGGACGACCGACAGAGCCAATTTTTTTACCACTGAGGTTGGCCAGAATCATATTGCCTTCAGTGGAGGCATAAAACTCTATTACCTGTGATGGATTAAAACGTTTCAAAACAGTTTCCCAAACATTTTTTTGCATGCCATTTCCCATAAACAATCTGACAGAATGTTTTTGATCTTTTTCATTTTCAGGCAGACTGGTCAGGTAGCGGCACATTTCACCAATGTAACCGACAACAGTCACGCCATATTTTCGGACGTCATCCCAAAAAGTACTGGCTGAAAAACGTGGAGAAATTGCCAGTCGAGATCCACCAATAATTGCACCACCAATAAATATTAACATGGCTGAGGCATGATACAGGGGGAGGCAGCAATATATGGTATCTCTTGGCTTCAAATTGCCGCCTGCGGCAGATGCCAGCGCAGCAAGACACCATCGACGATTGGTAATTTTTACTGGTTTTGGAAGTCCTGTTGTGCCAGATGTAAATATGAGCATGGCGATATCATCTGCAAAACCAGGATTCAATGGATAGGGAGATTCAAAACGTGACATATCTGTCTGTACATAGCGATCCAAATGCACCAGGTGCGCAGGAACTGGAAAGTCGATGTCACCATAGATATACGCGGCATCAACCAAAATATCGTCATTAATAAGACTGACATGACTGGCATCTATGATTAACTTTTCAACCTGTGATGCCCTCAGTGCCTGATTCAAAGATTGTCCCCGCAAATCTTTATTTAAAAGCACCGCGCAAGCACCCATTCGATTGAGCGCAACAACCGAGATCAGAAAATTTGGATGACTGTTCATATACACACCAACATGCATGCCCGGTGTAAATTCAAATTGTACCAGTGCGGTTAACAACCGATTCACCTGATCATCAAATTGGGAATAGGTATAGGATCGCCCCTCCCATAACAAAAAAACAGATTTTGGCAATGTTCGTGCCTGTTCTGTCAGCGCCTGCGAAATGCTCATCGCACCTGCATTGTCTTTTAGCTGCCAGATTTTTGCCAGTCTCGGCAATTGCCATCGCATCACATCAATCATTTCTGCAAATTCAAGCCAGACATTTCCCATTCTATTCCAGAGAATATCAATAAAGTTGGTTACCAGATCGTAAAGTGGACTGATGTTATTGTTTTCAAAAGACAGATTGATTAAACGATTATCTGTATGACAAGGAATAAATTGTGCGGCATCCCCGCCATTATCCAGAAAAGACATCCACTGCAACACAACAGGCCAGGTGATATTGAGAGATTTTGTACCAACAACCAGCCCGAAATGGCCGGCATTCAATTCCATTTCATAAATTATTGCGCTGACTGCTGCTTTATTGATTGCACGCACAGATGCCGGGCGGCCAAATGTATCCCTGGACCCTACAAAATATAGAATCGGAATTTGAATATCAGAAAGGCTGATGGCATGGTTATCAATCACAAGTCCGCCGGCAAACATACGATTATGAATAATTAAATCATCAACAAATTTTTGCAAGGCAGGCCCGGGCCAAGCAACAAAACCTTCACCGCCCAGGAATCGACGTTGTATCTCACGACGTTTAAGTGCATCGCGATCATCCAAAATTGAAAAAAACTCAAAGAAATTTTGTATTTCTTTTTGTGCGCTCAGTAATTTAAATCCAGTGCTGGACAGCGCGCCAGATACGCCATTTAAAAAACGAATTGGAACAGTCAATAAATAGCTGCTTTTCTGAATGATTTGTTGGGCAACATCATTTCTGATATTTGGCAGATTGCGATGTATATCCACTGGACTGCCAAATGTAATGACTGATGACAAACCTTGATTTTTGCGATATGCGGCAGTCAGGTATGCAAAGATACCGCCCTGAGAATATCCGGCCAGATGAATATCCTTATTGACAAAAGCCCTAACTTGATCAATTGCGTGGCTCACAGCAATGATATGATCATCAAGGGTTCTTTTCATACCATCTATTTCATCCTCAGGTGCACCAAAATCAATCAACCAGACATCAGCACTTTGTGATTTAAGAAAGCTGACAGCACTCAGTTCAGGCGACATATCATAAATTTCTGATGCCAACATCAGGGGTGGGATTAAAAGAATTGCTGGTTTGTCATCTTTTTGTTGCACATCGCCATGATCCAGATAGCGACGTAATTTAAATACAGGTTCTTCGTGAACAACCATAAATGGTGCATGGTAGGGTACGCTGAATCTTCCCTCCCATAACAGCGCAAAAACATTTTGTGTGCCTTTTCTGACATAATGCATGTGTCTTTGTAATTGACGTATGGTTTTAACAACTTTTTTGGTTGGTATCATAATATTTCTCCATAAGTGTTTACTTTCTTGACAAGCCCTGTAATGTCCGCCCCCAATCACTAATTAAAAGAGCGGTTTCTTTCATAAGAAAGATATTGATCTTATATCACATTTCACAGCAATTTTTTTTCAGAATTTCATCCTATCATACTTACAGAAAAAGGGCATGCATTAATACAAGACATACAGCCAGTACATAAAGAATTGAGTGTAACCATAATTGCCGGTGAATAAAATTCGCTTCCCATAAAGTTAGATTTTATTTTTCTTAGCCCTTATGTTGCCAAAAAAATTATGTTGCCAATATTTCAATATTATATGATAGGTAGAAACTATCAATGGATGCTTCCATATCTGATGATTTTGATAAAAAAAGAACAGCGTTTAACACATTTACATTTGTATCCAAAGCAACTGAAAAATCATTGTAAACAGCGCTACTATATGGATTTTTACATATTCGACATAAAACAAATGCCAATGACATTTCTTTTAATCCCATTTTATATGAACAAATGATATTATTGGCAAAATATCCATTAAAAATTTTGCTATCCAGAAGGTCAAATAGATTACCAGCTATAACATTTGATCTGTTCCAGCGAAACACATCTGACCTGTAATCAAACATATAATCTGACAGACCATTTGAAAGCGCTATATCCAGAGCTTTAAGGGTATTCTTGGAGAACTCGTTTTGTGTGAACATCCTAAACTCACAGTCAAACACCTGATAATGACCAATGGCTAAATAAATTGTATTTTTTTGCTGAAAATAAAGCTGTTTCTCTGGCTTGATGACGATAATTCTGTTTTAATGTCTTCATTGTCAAACAGTCTGTCAAACAGAGTTTGAATTGCCTTGAAATCCTTTTTGGCTAAAAATACTTTGAGCAGGTGATGTATTAAAAAAAATATGACTTCAGGGCAAGCACTGTCAGCATTAGTGATTGATTCATAAGCAAAAGAAACAGCAAGGTCTATTGATTGAACATCCTGTCCATAATACAGATAATATTTGCTCAATAAATAGGGTTTAACATAAGCATAAATTTTTGGAAATTCAAAAGACTCTATTTTACGCAAAAACCACTGTTCATCTTTGCTGAAAATTTGTTCAAACCATACAAAAAGAGTCAGAATATCGTATAACTCTTGAGGATCGTTGCCATGTGTTTTTTGTAAAATGCTTTGAATATGATCGAAATATAGGCATAATACCTATAAATATATTTTGTAACTATGCCCATAGCCCCAAGTTTACGAAAATAACAACAAGGTCAGCGGTGAGCGTCAGCGAATCCGCTGAACCGATTGGTTATGTAAAATGTGTTTAATGAAATGAGATGACTGTCAAACGAAGGTCACAAACTCAATGAAATTTGAGCTTGAAATAATTAAGTAAGGTGTCCCCGGAATACTAAGTAAGGTGTCCCCGGA
>Ga0272440_1003464_pt1 | contig 11776 bp, 16 predicted proteins | sample SSMMMBAug17_FD_192440 | JGI IMG/M metagenome (GOLD analysis project Ga0272440, IMG submission 192440) | Marine sediment archaeal communities from Little Sippewissett salt marsh, Falmouth, MA, United States - SSM-MMB-Aug17 | ecosystem: Environmental > Aquatic > Marine > Wetlands > Sediment ... | reverse complement strand
AACTATGTCGGCAAACCGATCATTGAAGAGATCATGGCGCTTATCGCCGGAAGGGTCGCTGACGCGGATTACCGGAAGACCTGGACCTGCGTGGAGGGCTTGAATGTAGGCGATCCGGTGTACATCAGCGCAACGGATACCGTCACGCTTGCCGACGCGACGAACGGAGTAAAGTCACAGGCGATAGGGTTTGTACGATACAAGCCCACTACGGAGACTTGCTATATTTCGCACTTCAGGCTTGCTACTGGACTGTCTGGATTGACAGCCGGCAATGACGTTTACCTTACGGACGCAGGAGGGTTCAGCGCGACGCCGGGGACAGTATCGAAATGGATTGGCCGAGCAACGGACACAGACGAGGCGATCCTTGTTGCAATTCCCCAGGACGCGCAGGCGCAGACCAACCCAACGGAAAACCTGTTTCTCAATCCAGACTTTTCGGCGGTGTTACCTGGCACACATACCGCCGCAATCAAAAACCTTACAGACGCATCCAGTGATCAGAATTGTCAGATATTAGGAATGAAACTCGTAACTGGTGGTGGAACGGTTGATGTCGATGTCGATCAGGACACGACTGGCGCGCTGGGCGGTCGCACTTGCGCGAAGGTGACTATCGGCGCGGAGGGTGATGATTATGTCGGGATCATGCAAGAATGGTCTGCTGCTGAAAAGCTGTTCGGTGCTGGATCGGCAAAGGATCTGGTTTCCATGTGTCGCGGCAAGTATTTGACTGTGTTTGCTGACTTCAAGAACTCACATGCTTCAGTTAATTCATTTTTGCGAGTCACTACAGATGGAACAGGAGGCACAGACCACGACTCCAGCGGAGTTACTGGCGACACTGATATTCATCGTGTTGGAAATACGTCATTCTTGGTGCCGACAGACGCCGAGGAGATTTTGTTTCAGTTCTTGGCTGACGCTAAAAATGCTGCGGACGACTATTTCTTCGTTGGCAACGTCCAATTTAGGTTGTCGGATGCGCCACTCACATCCCTTCCGTATGTGCCGAGGTTGCCCATAAACCTAACTGCGATTTTTTCAAACACAGAGGTGTTGCGGGCTGAAGGGGGCGCGAACTCTGGTTCCGGTGACATTGACGTGGATGCTGTAAGTTGGACAACCGCGTGGGATTTGCAAGGAACTCGCACAGCATGGTCGAGCGCTTTTGCTATTTACCCATATATGTACTCAACTGCCGCAGCGATGGCTGCTATTACGGTCAAGGGAAAGGGAGTTTCGGGTAGAAGAATGTCTCTAAAGTCTTATGTAATAGCATCACAATCAACAACAGCATCTAATACTGTCGTTGATATCGGGCAGGATGGCCTATGTACTGCAAGTTGGTCGGGGGCAAATAGCATACTTTCTCTTAATCAACAGGCATGGATCGGAGAGGGCTTGTAATGAAATTCCAAATCAAAAAACCAGACGGAACCTTCGGATTTTTGGTCACGCGAGACGCAAACAGCGCCAAGAAATACGGCACGGTGATCTGTGAACAAAAAGAGGAATTGTCCGATAACGAAATGCTCGACCAGACCACAGGCGAGATTGTCAAGCGACCAGTGCCGGAGCCAAAGCCGAGTTTAGAAGACCGCATCAATGCGCTCGAGGATAAGGTCGCATTGCTCGAATCACGAGAAATAGAAAGGGTGTAGCCGATGCTTTGGGGCCTGCCGTGGGGTTGCTATTGGGGCGGCGAAGACGAGATGATCGAATACCTCGACATCGCTGACCTTGGAGACGGGCCGCGTGTCCGGTTTCGCCCGCAGGCAGGCTATGCGCAATGGGTGCGCCTCATTGTTGATGGTGTGTTTCAGGGGCCGTATGTGTATGCGGATGATGACCGCGTTACTGAATTAACCGGTTTGTGGATGCGCAGCAGCGGTGACCACCTGGTAAGCGTGCAACTGAACGGTGACGACAGCAGCACTGAATGCCCATATCAACAGCAGCACTTTCAGGACGACCGCGCAGACAGATTAAATGTGCAGGTAACGGCAAGCCCGACGGTGACCAGTTACGGAGACAGCAGTCAGTTTTCCTCGTGGTCGCTTTCAGGCCTTGAACGATTTACAACCGTGTCACCGGTGGATCTGCATCCAAACTGGGGGCGCCTGGAACTCTATCTGGACAACGAAGGCGGCGATTACACGGTTACATTGAAGCTCGCTGGGCGCACTGTTGCCAGCGGCACGCGAACCGGCAACGGATCGGTTACGCTTGCGGAACAGAACAGCAGCGGCGTCAGCGGGTCTGTAACGGTGACTTACAGCGCCGAGATCACGTCAGGCGCTTATGTAATCACCAGGTGGCCGAGTTACATCAAGATTCATTATCGCACATCAAGTTTCGGTGGCGGGGATTTTCCGCGCACTGCCGAGGCCACACTTAAGGACGACGGCAAAAGCAGCGTTCGCACGTATCGAAGCGGTCAGCTATCTTCCGGCACGTATTATGTGGTGGCGCACCAAATGGACGAAAACGGCAACGAGTCAACCGGAACGGCTGGCGGGGGTGATACGGTGACACTGGTTGCGCCTCCTGAACCGCCAACCGACCTGGAATATGCCAGCGGTGGATACGCCGCAACAGTTATCCAGTGGACGGCAAGCGCAACGGGCGGTGCCACATACAAGATTTACGACAGTGAGGACGACGACCAGATTAATTTGTCAACCGAAACCAGCACGCAGACATCAGGCACGGGCACGATCCAGAAGACGCTAGGGGCCGTGGCATCTGACTACACCGGCACGCGCCGCGTTATCGTTCGGTCTGTCAGCGGTGGGGTGACGGAAGGAAACGCGACCATTCTCGAGATTGAATACGACGACGGCAGCGTAGTTGCCGCTCGCCCGCCTGCGCCCGAGGGTCTGGATAACATCACGCTTGACGGCAGGAAAATAACCATTCCCGTGCGGATCAACAAAGACATGAAAAGCGGCACGCCAACGGTGCTTAAGCTGTACGTTGCCGAAGACGGCAGCGCAATGGATTACGGCAGTGCAGATGCATCGGTCAACCTGGGCAGCGCAGTTGCCGGCGTTATCAGCACAGACAGCAGCGGTGATTCTCTGGTGATTGAGCACACGCACGGCAGTAACAAAACAGTCACCTATGAATTGCGATGTGAAACGGCGGGCGGCGTTGCGAGCGCATCAAGCCCGACATATGGGCCGGTTGTTTTGACCACGACGGCGCCAGGCGATCCGACGCAAAGCGTCGGCAAGGGGGTTTAATGCCGGCGAATGCAAAAGTTTCCACAAGCAGCACGGTTGACACAAGCGCGACACGATTAGCCGGCAGCATCGACGGCATGACCTGGCCGTATTCTTACGTGCAGACGGTGCGCCTGCAGGCTGGTGCGCAACCAAGCTATGCGATTCTAAAGATACCTGTCGAAGACGTTGACAGCACGGCGCCTGCGGTCGCTGGTGTAGCGTCTGGTCCCAAAGACAGCATCAAGCAGGGTGCGCCGGCGTTTGTTGCTGCGATTAACGGATCTACTTTTGCCACGCTGTTTGATGGGGTTGTCACGCAGGTTGAGGAACGATTCAGCGCAAGCGAAGACTTTCTTCTTGTGAAGATTGAGGACGAGCGCGAGCGCATGCGCAAGTGGCCGATTATCGGTTCTTTCTGGATGTCCGGTTCAACGGGCTACTCATATCGCCAGGGTTGGCGCCTGCACCCCAACGCCGGCGGGCAACCCAACTGCATATGGCGCAGCACAGACGCGGGGTATGTGCCCATGATGTGTTCGCCCTGGTATGGTGTGGGTGCTGACGAAGATCCGGCAGAAGATACAGCACAGGATGTAACCAAGGCCTGTTATTGGACAAGCCGAAGCCTGTTGCAATATTTCCGATTCCTTACTACGTCAACGGCGTACACTGCGGCAACGACCACGGGCGATTTTGCGTTTTTCCCAGCCTGGCCTGATTCTGTCGTGTGGCCCGAAGGGTTTCACAACGCAATTGAGGTTTCCAGCGGCGACGACCGCAAGGCAAAGGAAATGGTTTACGACGGCATGAACATGCTTGATGCCGTTGAAAAAGTATTGAGCGATGCGGGGCCGTACAGCCTTTACACCAATCCAGATCCACCAGATACAGACAGCGACGACAACACCTGGAAAACAACACTGACTGTGATCCGCACGCGCTACAATGACGGAGAAGCCACGCTGTTGCGCCCGACAAGCGGCGGCGCCGCGTCAACGCTTGGGAAAGCCCGCGTTGTGCTCGCGGGCAGCATTAAAGAATCTGCACAAAACCTGTACACGCGGGTTGCTGTAGGTGGCGACCTGGTATTCATCGAAGCTCGCGTGCACAGCACTGCTGCAAACGATGGCGATTTACGAGAGGCCTGGGATAGCGACACAGAAACGGCTTTCAGCAACTACATCGCGACGCGCTACAATGCAGGCGACACGATTTCGGACGCAACAAAGAAGGCCGCGCGCAAGTATCCGCACGTCGGGGCCGCATACAGGCTGGATCACGATTATTATTTTGCATCTGGCACGTCAGAGGACGCCAAGCCCATCGCGTCGGTGCCGCGTCCTGTGTTGCCGCATCTGCTGAGTTCCTATCTTGAGGCCGAAGACAGCTCGCCAAGCGGCGACGAGTTGCGCCGGTTCAGGCGCCCGGTGCTGTTTGAATATCAGGACAGCGACGACGACGCGGGCACTGATCCCTGGTTCCTGGCTGAAGAAAGCGACGGGCTTGCAGTAGACGCTGACGGCACCATATGGGTGCCTGCGCTGCGCGATAACGAAACAACACTCGTGGTAAGCACTTCAGGCAGCGTTCCATCTGCAACAGTCAGCTTGGAGTTGCGAAAGCTCCGCTGCACGCTCGCCATACCGTGCGACCATCGCTACACGAAAAGCCAGAAACTCGCCATGGATGAGGCAGACTTGGAGGCTGGAGCCATTCAAAGCCAGGACGCGCACAGAATCAAGAGCGGCCTGGACTACGCTTATTATGCCGACACGCCGGACCTGTACGGGCTGGAAATCCGCAATGGTGCCTGGCCGATACCTGGTGCCGTCAATGGCAGCAGTTCGCAAAGCGATACGATCCGCGATGATGGCGACCTGCTGCAATCGCACGTGGATCGCCGCATGCGCGACTTTGGGCGCTTGGACCGCAGCGGTCAATTGATCCTTCGAAATATGCTGACGGCCATCAGGCCAGGCCTTGAAATCAAGGCACTGGATACCGGAGGAGGCGCCGACGAAGACGACGAAAGCGGCATGTATCCTCTCAATGTTGTTGTCGTTGCGATGACCTGGAGCAACGCGAATCAGAACGGATCAAGCGCGGACGGTACGCCAGGGCAATTTGTGAGCGTTGAGGTGCTGTGATGCTGACCACGGGTATTGCTTCGCTCAGTGGATCTTTGCCAACACACGGCGGCACCAAGGGCAGCGGCGCGCCGGGGCAATTTGTTGCGGTGGACTTGTCATGAGCCTACTAAATCACGCACTCCGGGCCGCTTACGGCTTATCCCAGGCGCTCCCAGGCGCTTCCAAGTCGAATAGGCTGGAACTACCTGCAAGCGGCAGGAAGCTGGTCAGGCCGACGATTGTCGCGGAAAGCGCTGGCGTGGGGTACGCAGTGGCGCACACGACCATCATAAAACACGTGGATACAAATTCACCAGCAAACAATCTTGGTGGTTGTCAGGCGTACGTGGAGGATCTTGGCGGCGGGTCGTGGCGTATAAAGCGGGGATTCTTGAAGTTCGACGCTGCGTTTAATCCGGCAGACTACAGCTTTTGCGCTGTAAGAGCGTTGCATTTTCGCAACTACGATTCAGGGGCTGCGTCGGATGAAAATACGCTAAACCTGCAATTTATCGAGGAAGACTTTGAGGCAAACTCCCTGACCTGGAATGACCAGGATGTTGAACTAGATGCCGAGGTTTTCGATCTCATTACGCTGGAGACATCGGGCGTTGGAGTGCCAGAGACGCATGGCGTCATACAGGGCGTGCCGGCCTATCCATACGAGACGCTGGCTATCGCGGATCTATCATTGGTGTCGGCGTCTGAGATTTTTGGATTCCGGTTAAAGTGGGAAAATGAAGATGTTTCGGAAAGCTACTGTACACTATTCGGAGCGTATGTGTTTTGATTACGATTGTTCGCCCCAGGTGGCTGGGCCAATCAGTGCCAAGCGCGATACTGCTTGCCGATCAGGTAGGCAGTACGCACTCCAGCGATCCTACGGCCAAGGCGAACGCGAAGTCATGGGAGGCGCAGAATGGCAATATAGGCGGGGTGGAGTCTCGGTATGGGTACATAAGATTTGCAGAGCCGATTACGACGGCCGGAAATCATCTACTCTGCATTGAGGATTTTGCCGGGTCTGTGGAGGGTTCTGGATACACGACTCCCAACGACCTATTTAATTCGTATTGGATTGAGGATGACGACTTAGACTTATCAGGCCTGGTGCACGCTGATTTTGCGGGCCTATCCCTTACGGCGACAGAGGCTAATTCTTGCGCGGTCAGCGGGTGGCGAACTGGGGGTAGCGGTGATCCATCGGTTGTTTTTTCGGCACCTATTTTCGGGCTGTATCTACACCGGTATAATTCGACGCCTGCATATGGGCTTGTCACGTATAGCGCCACGTCTCCAGGCAGTAGCGAGCGAAGCATCATCAAGACGCTGGTGGCGCCAGGGGCAAACGCCGCAAGCGGCATTTACCTTGTCAGGCTATGAAAAATTCCGACGGTTTTCCGACGGTCTGGTTGTCATATGTGGCGCCAGGCAGGGGTAAAAGTGCCGTATTTTGCCGCAAAATGGGGTGTTTTGGCACTTTACGACGATTAGAAATCCGCTGCTCTGTCCGGTTGAGCTACGGGAACGCCTTTAGCTGCAACGACTTACGTTTTCGGCGCTACTGCTTTCCGACGGTTTTTCCGACGGTCTTGCATCGGAGTCTGGCGAAATCGCCGCAGCAGCGGCGTGCGCGTGTATTGCCTGCAGATCGACGTAATGCCGCTGTGCTGTCTTCACACTGTGTCCCATGATCCTCGCTGCTATCGCTGGACTGGTGCCCGCCTGCCACAACATGCGCTCGCCCTCTGCACGTAATCGGTTTAACGTGATCTTGTCGCTTATGCCCTTCCGTACCTTTCGCACTTCATCATGGGCCGAATCAGGATGGAAAGGCCAGACCTGGCCGGCGTCTTGTCGGCAGGCCTGAAGCTCAGCCAGCGCCCAAGCGCCAAGCGGCACGGTGCGCCTGCCGACCTTGCTGGAAAAAGTAATCGAAGCGGAATCAAAGTCAATTTGCGACCAGTGCAATTCTGTTGCCGGACGGGGCCGCATGCCGGACATGCAAAGCGCGACGACTGGGCGTATGGGCGACTCCCTGGACGCCTCGAGGAACGCACGCAGAGCCGCCTGCGGGATAGTTTCTGGCGTTTGGGGTAAAGAGTGCGGAAGGTCCAGAAAGTCTGCTGAGGCGGGGTTGTTGGGCCAAAGCGCGTGCCGCTTGTTCGTCCATCCAAAGAATGCAGACAGGGCAAGCCGATCATTCTTGACCGTGACCGGCGAAAGCGTGCGCCTGCTGTCCAGGTGCGCCTGGCAGAGTTCGACCGCCTGCCGGAACGACAGATGTGCAACGCTTATCACGTCGCGACCTTTGCGAAAAAGCGCAAGGCGCTGCTCGTATCCTGCCAGGGTTTTCGGGCGAATGGTGGCGCCGCGCATTTCCAGAAACTTGTCGATCAGCATGCCCAAAGGCAAATCGTCTTTGCCTGCGCTGCTGACTGCCTGCTCAACCGCAGCGCGTGCCGCTTTGCGCGCTGCTCTTATGTCGTTTGTCTTGGTGCTGGCATAGTGCCGCTTGCCGTCCAGGTGGAAGCGATAGTAGAGCGATGCCGCCTTCTGTGGCTTTTCAACCACAACGCGAACGCGGCCTGCAGAGGTGTTCACAAACAGGCTATCTGGCATTCTTGCCACGACTCCCGGCACTCACAACGCCAAAGACAACGAGCAGGATCGCTACTACCGCTGTAAACATCGCAAGCGCACTAGCCGCATTTCGGATGCTTCCGAACTTGGCGATTATGAATAAGCACGCCAGAGAATAAGGCAGCAGAATGAGCACCCCCAGCGTAACACGCGGGGTCAACCACGTCTTGCGGGCCTGGCGCTTTGCCGGTTCTGGGCAGGCGCAGCGACCGACCTGCGGGTTATACAGGGTGTTGCATTTGTTGCATTTTTTAATCGGCATGCCATTTCTCCAATGCACTGGTTTTTGCAATACGTCAGAATTTTTTGACTTTCTTTCCCAAATGCTTCGTCAAACTATTAAAATCAGATAGCAATTGTCTACTTTTCATTTTGCGAGGGCACGGGAGGCACAAATGCAAAACATCAACACGCCGGCACGACTGCGGATTGCGGTCAAGTTTTTGGCGATTTGCGATCAGTATCCTTGTCTTTTGTCTGATGATGAGCGTCAAGCGCTTGCTGAACGGATCGCAAAAGCGCGTCAAGAACTTCGGGATTTTCATGCCCAAATGCGCCAGATGCAAGAGCGCGGCATAGAGCGCGAGCAGCGCTGACGTCCACAGGTGGGCCTGCTATCTTCTCGCGGCGTAAATCGTGCTTGATCTGCCAGGCATTGCGCTCGATTTCTGCGAGCCGATATTCCCAATCAGTCTTTGCCAGTTCAATTTTGCACACGTGTTCGTGGTTACAGTCGATCTGTTCAAGGTCGCCTCGCAGGTTATGAATCTGCGCCTCAATGCCCGCCAGGGCGCCTTCGATATCCGGTTCTGTAGTGTGGGTCGTTTCGCTGTTGAGTCGGTCTGACAGTTCTTTGCCTTCCAGCGGGATTCCGCACTCCGTAAACATTTCCTCAAGGCGTTCAAGCGTTCGCGCATTCGGTCTTGTGCCATTGCGCCAGCGCCAGATGTTTACATGCGGAAATTCATACTTGATCAATATTTCCTTCGTATTCTTGACGTCTCGAAAAAATAATTCGAGACATGCAGGAAACGAATCGGGCCATGATAAGTCTTGCGTGTTCACGGTTTTAGCTCTCCCCTTTGCCATTTGACTAACACAGTTTTGCGCAAAATGCAAAATTTCTTTCAACCAATGTATTGCATTCTTTGTAATCCGACGATATTACATACTATGTAAGTTTGAAACGGAGAATGAAATTCATCATGCAGCTTACTTTTTCTAAATTATTGCAAAAGCACGCGGTTTCTGGAGTTAATCTTGCCAAAATTCTTGGCGTTACACAAGCATCCGCGTCTCGCCTTCGTAATGGCAAGCAACGTCTGACTCCTGCCCATGCTGCAAAAATTTCTCGCTTTTTCAAGTTAAAAATCGGCATCAACGCCAGAGGGCAATGGGTGTTCGGGGAGAAATGAGCGATGCGAACGTGCGCAGACTGCGGAGTGTCGATAGAGCATCGTGGAAAAACAGCGAAGCGGTGCGATGCATGCGCAAAAAAACGTGATCGCGAACGGAGGAGCTATCCTGAGTATCGCAAACGTGAGCGCGAACGGAGGCGCGATCCTGAGTATCGCGAACGGCAACTCGAACTGATGCGCGAATGGAGGCGCGAACGGATGCGCGATCCTGAGTATCGCAAACGTGAGCGCGAACGGAGGCGCAATCCTGAGTATCGCGAACGTGTGCGCGAACGTGTGCGCGAACGGTGGCGCGATCCTGAGTATTGCAAACGTGAGCGCGAACGGAAGCGCAATTGGTATCGTGAACAAATACGACGCAGAAGGATGGCAGATGTTCAAAAAATACTCAAATTGAGGGGAGAGAACGATGCAGAACGCACTGGTTAAGTTAAGTAAGATGACGGACGAGGGACTGCAGACGCGACTGGCAAGCTGTTTGGGCAATATCGCTGTTTCGGTAGTCGAGGCTGCTGAATGTGTCGGGGAACTTGACCGCAGAGGATTCGACTTCGATGGCAAGATTGCTGCAGGCACTCTTCGCTTTCTGCGCCTCGTTTCAGACGGCAAGCTGCTTGGATGCGTGATGAAAAAGCATTTCGGTCTGCCGTCTCCCACCATTACGGCAATGTCGAATCTATCTCACCGTGAACAGCGAGAAATCGCAGACAAGGGCACGGTTTCAGTCGTTGTGCGAGCAGACGGCAAAGACGACGTGCGGAATATCAACATCGAAACACTTAGTCCGGCGCAACGTAAGCAGGCCTTTGGCAAAAGCGGTCTGCGGTCTATCGCGGAACAAAAGGCATGGCTCGACGATCACCAGACGGTTGCCCGCAAGGTTGAGCCGATGGACATCGTAACGGTGGCAAGGCGCAACGGGCGCAAAGGATTGCTGATCAAGGGAGGCGAATGCTTCCTGAGCAAAGAAGACCTGGCCGCGTGGTTTTCGAGGATCTGAAATGATAGGTACTTCTCAACAAAGCTCGAGACTTCGTACCAGGGGAAGGGGAGATGATGAGCACAGAACTTGAGCAACTGCAGACGACGCTGCTGCAAACAATAGACCGACTCGTTTCCCTGCGCGTCTCTCAGGCCATCGGCGGGCAGTCGGCAACGGCAAGCGAACTGCGCCTGGCCGCAGGCCTGACGGTCGAGGAACTGAGCGTGGCAACAGGCGTGTCTGTGTCTGCTATCTATCGCCTGGAGCGCGGAGCCGACACGAACAACCGACGGGTGCAGGCGAACATCATCAAGCTTGCCGGCGCACTGAACGTCAGACCGGATGCCTATTCTCGCGCTGTTCGCTCGTCAAAGTGAGGACCACCGTCATGTGCAAAACCGTAAGGGAATGGTTGCGTGAGCATGTCGAAAGCGGGTTTCAGTGGTTCGAACCGGTGGAGGCGAGCATGCCTACACTTGCTGAGCTGCAACAAAGCGAGCGATGCTACGAATTTGAGCGCCTGCGCTTGAACCGCAAGATCATCGGTGCCTTTCGCTATGGGCTTCTTGGCGCAGATGGAAAGCCGCAGTGGGACAGGGTGCCAGACATGATACGGCGCCTGAAGGAATACCAGCGCGACAGCAACGCAGAGCATCTTCTTGACGTGGCAAATATTTGCGAATGCGAATTTGTTGAGGGGGATCATCTCGGAGTGATCCCGCAAGACGACGGACAGCACACAGAGGTGAAGCCATGAAAACCGTATGTGCATACTGCAAGAAACTTATGCAGGCCGGACCAGACGACAAGGTTTCTCACGGCATCTGCAAAAGGTGCCTGGCGAAAGAACTGGCAAAGCTAAGGGGGAAGAATGGCAAACGAATATGACGAAAGGGGCAAGGAATGAACAACACTTCTGGATCAACACCAATGAGCTGTGAGGCAGCGTGCAAAAGTCTGGCAAGCTGGATGCGTCGCAAAAATTTCTATTGGAGATCTTTGTTCAAAATGGCGTGCAAAGAAAAAACGCTAAGCGATGCCAAGCGCTTCGTTCTGCTGGTTCGAGAGGTGGCGAAATGAGCACGGAAAACGGGACTCCTGAAACGCTCAGCGAGTGGCTCTGGTTTTTTGCCCAGGTTGCCTGCGGTGCGCTCTGGTTTCTGGCAATTTTCGGCGCCTTCTACTTTGCCCAGTGCGCGCTGGATTACGACGCGAAGGGAAAGAAGGAATACGAACACAGGATGATGCAAAGATGAATAACGGGCATTCCCTGGCAACGCATGACCACTTCGAAAGGCTCTCCGCAGTCTCTCGCCGCAGCGTGGTCGCCTTGCTGAACGATTGCGCTGCTCTCTCTCCCAAAGTCAGCAC
>Ga0272440_1003463_pt1 | contig 11776 bp, 10 predicted proteins | sample SSMMMBAug17_FD_192440 | JGI IMG/M metagenome (GOLD analysis project Ga0272440, IMG submission 192440) | Marine sediment archaeal communities from Little Sippewissett salt marsh, Falmouth, MA, United States - SSM-MMB-Aug17 | ecosystem: Environmental > Aquatic > Marine > Wetlands > Sediment ... | reverse complement strand
AGTTATCAGTTTTTTTACATCTGGGTTAACAACTGATTCAGAACCTTTTTCAGCAAAGTCACTTAAATTTTTTGCAGCTCCAAATCCACCCGGAAGAATTAATGCATCAAGAGAGTCCGCCCTTACTTGTGATATATTTTTTATTTCACCGCGGGCAATTCTTGCAGATTCTGCAAGAACATTTCTATCGGAACCAGTATTAGAACAATTAAGATGATTTACTTCTTTGAAATCAATATCAGGCGCCATACAAACTGCTTTTGCACCTGCACGATCAATTGCAAGCAATGTAATTACAGCTTCATGTATTTCACTTCCATCATAAACACCACAGCCTGATAAAAGTACTCCGATATTTTTCATAATAAAAATTCCTTTCATAAATTAATTTAGATTATTCTATTTAAAAATTAGTAGTGTTCTCATATTTTTGTATATCAGGAAGATAAACCTTAAATTTACTTCCAATACCTTCTTTGCTTTCAACAATAATATTTCCAGAATTTTTTTCAACAAATTCTTTACAAAGAACAAGCCCAAGCCCAGTTCCAGTTTCTTTTTCAGTTCCTTTTGTTGAATGATATTCATCAATTTTAAATAACTTTGAAACAATTTCTTTTTTTATACCAACGCCATCATCAGAAACTATTATTTCAACTTGATCACCAATATTTTTTGCTGTTACTTTTATTGTTCCACCTCTTCTTGTAAATTTAACTGAATTTGATAAAAGATTTCTAAAGACAGTTCCTATCATGTTGTAGTCAGCATAAACATATATTCCTTTTTCAATTTCAGAATACAAATTTATATTTTTTTTATCTGCATTTGGTTTTAAAAGCAAGATTGCTTCATTAATTACACTTATAATCTCAAGTTTAATTGGGTTAAAAGAAATTCTATTAGTTTGAATTCTTGACCATTCAAGAAGGTTTAGCAGTAAATTATGAGTTTGTGTAGCGCTTTCTTTAATTTCAGTTAAAAATTGTATTTTTTGTTCATCATTAAAAGTTAGAAATTTGTTTATAAGCAAATCAGTTACATTAATTAATATGCTAAAAGGGCTTTTTAAATCATGTGCAATTATCGAAAAAAAACGATCTTTATCAGCATTAGCAGATTCAAGAGCCTTTTCAATTTTTTTTCTGTCTTCAATTTCATTAGTTAATTGATTATTTAAAGAAACAAGTTGTTTTTTTGAATTATATAACTCAAGATGAGTGGTTACTCTGGCAAGAAGCTCATCTCCATTAAATGGTTTGGTAACATAATCAGTAGCTCCAATTTTAAAACCCTTTACAATACTTTTCATATCAGTCTTAGCTGTAAGAAAAATTACTGGAATATCTTTTGTGTCTGAATTATTTCTCAATTTTTGACATACTTCAAAACCATCCATATCAGGCATCATTATATCTAAGAGTATTAGATCAAATTTATTATTTTTGATTTGAGCAAGAGCAGTCCTTCCATTTTGTGCAAAAGCCATATTATAGCCCTGTCCCTTTAATATGTTTGCAGCAACCTGGATATTTTTTGGTTGGTCATCAACAATCAAAACACTGGACTTTTTTAATTCCATTGAATTTCTCCTTTGTTAATAAATGGTTTTAAAAATGTGTCCCTGAATTATTGGCAATTAATTGAAGAGTTATTGACAATGTCCTATATGAATTGTTGTACATATTGTTTATAAAATATGTAACTATTCAATTTGAATAATCTTTACATTTTTTTCAAGGCATAAATTAAAATATGAATGTTTTTATAACATAAAATGCCATATATAGTATAGATAAAATATATAATTAAGTTGTTAATCTTTTATCAAGATACAATAATTTTCTTTCAACAGTATGTTAGGTACTCGGAAAAAATAAATTATCCCATATAAAGTTAATACTACGACAAATATTCCTACATAATAATTATATAAACATTGCTATTCAAGAGGAAACGACAATTTTGTCATAGTATTAACTTAGCACCCTTCTGGGATGATTATTTTTTTCCACGTCCCTTAGAAAAATAAAATATTGTTGATTAGAATCTGTATAAATTGTCAGATATTATAATCATATGAATTTTTTTTAAATATCATATCCATTGCCTGCATAATATTTGAAACTCCAATTAATGTAATATCAAATTTTTCAGTTATCCTTTTTAAATTACTATCGGGTATAATACATTTTAAAAAACCCATTTTTTTTGTTTCTAATATTCTTGTTTCAATATGGTTTATAGCTCTGACTTCGCCAGTCAGTCCTACTTCTCCAAAAATTACAGATCTTTCTTGTATAGGTTTATCAAAGAAACTTGACGCAATAGCTGAAATAATTCCAAGGTCAAGTGCAGGTTCATCAACTTTGACACCACCTGCAACATTCATAAATATATCATGCTGCATTAGCTTAATTCCTGCTTTTTTTTCAGCAACAGCAACAAGAAGGGCTACACGATTATGATCAAGACCTAAAATTGTTCTTCTTGGATTTCCAAAAAAGGTTTTACTTGCCAGAGCTTGTAATTCAACTAAAATTGGTCTGGTACCTTCAATGCTTGCAGTAACAACTGATCCTGGAGCATTTAATGGCCTTTCAGATAGAAAAACAGCGCTGGGATTTGGTACTTCTTCAAGGCCTTTGCCTTTCATTTCAAAAACCCCTATTTCATTTGTTGAACCAAAACGATTTTTTACAGCTCTTAAGATTCTAAAAATATGATTCCTGTCACCTTCAAAATATAAAACTGTGTCAACCATATGCTCCAATATTCTTGGCCCTGCAATTGCACCATCTTTTGTAACATGACCAATCAAAAGTATTGGTACATTTGTCTTTTTTGCAATAATCATAAAACTCATCGCAGCTTCTCTAACCTGACTAATTGTTCCTGGGGCTGAGCTTAATTCTTGACTATACATTGTTTGAATTGAATCAATTACAAGAACATCTGGTTTTAATGACTCAAACATTTTTTTTATATTAGAAGTATTTGTTTCAGAAACAATCCATATGTTATTTGAACAGGTACCAAGTCTTTCGCTTCTAATTTTAATCTGTTGAGTTGATTCCTCTCCAGAAACATAAAGTACTTTTTTCTTATTTTTTGCCAGCCCAAAAAGAACCTGAAGCATTAATGTTGATTTACCTATACCTGGATCCCCACCAATTAACACAAGTGAACCTGCAACAAGTCCGCCTCCTAAAACTCTGTCAAATTCATTTATTTCTGATATCATACGAGTATTTATGTCCATTTCAACTGAATCAATAGTCACTGGAATGTTTTGAGATATTCCTCTATTTTTTGAAATTAAATCATCATCTTTTTTGATTCTCTCAACTAAAGAATCCCATTCATTACAATCAGGACATCTTCCCATCCATTTAAGACTTTGATATCCGCATGTTTGACAGATATATATATTTTTGGGTACTTTTTTCATTATCATTTTCAATTCAATTCAATATAATTTTGTTTTTAATGCGGGATCAATCCCAATACTATTGACTTAAGAGTTAGAGTCCCAAATCTTTATTAGATTTGGGAGTGTATACACCCAAATATGTATTTGTGCATTGGGTTATCGCTATAAGTATTTATATGGCAATGTTTGTCCATATAAAATAAGAAAAAATCATATTAAGTTTATAATAGCAATAATTGATGTTTTTTGCTATAAAATGATTATCATAAATATTAAATAACTTCAAATTTTGTTCAAAGAATTTAAATGAAAAAAAAATATTACAATGAAAAGGAAAATTATAATTTTAATTTTAAATGTTATTCTAAACTCAAATGTTTTACAAAATGCTGCATAAATACTGATTTGGAGCTTTATCCATATGACATTATTAGAATGAAACAAAATCTTAATATATCTTCGGAAGATTTTTTAGAAAAATTTACTATACCTGAGTTTAAAGATGATTTTTATTTTCCAGTAATTAAAATGAAGATGGAAGATAGCTTTGAAAAAAAATGTCAATTTTTATCAACAAATGGATGTAAAATTTATAAAGACAGGCCTTTTGCATGTAGAGTTTATCCACTTGAATGTAAAACAAATAGAGACATTGAAAAAGAAATATCATATTGCCTTGTAAAGCACAATTATTGCCTTGGACATTATGAAAAAGACATATGGACAATAAAAAAATGGATTAAAAATCAGGAGATAGAAATATTTAATCAATTTAACAAGAACTGGATTGATATTGATACAATATTTAGAAATAATGAATGGGAAAAAAATAAAATTCATCCTGATTTTTATAAATTAATATTTTCAGCATGTTATAATATTGATAATTTTAAAACTTCCATTAATAAATTTTTGCTCCCAAATTTTAATATTCATAAAAAAGCTTTAGAGTTAGCAGAATCATCTGATTTAGAAATGTTAAATTTTGGTTTTCAATTTGTGAAATTTATTTTTACTGGAATAGGACCTCTGAAATGGAAAAATTAGTATTTTATGGTATCGTAAAAAGTCAAAAAATGAGATTTTTTTCTGTGTAACAATTTGAAATTGTTAATACCGATTTTTGTAAAAATTCGCTTTTTACGAAAACATAAGTATTTAGTATTAATTCTACTTTGCTGACATATTAAAAAAATTTTCAATTTTATAATATATTTTATCTAAATCATCTGGTTTAATCCATATAATATCAGTATCTTTTTTAAACCATGTTAACTGTCTTTTAGCATATCTTCTTGTGTCTCTTTTTAAAAGATTAATTGTATCCTCAAGAGAAATTTTATTTGAAAGATACTGGCAGATATGACTATAACCTATTGACTTCATAGATTTTAAATCCATAGAATATCCTTTTTTTAAAAGCATATTAACTTCATCTATAAAGCCTTGTTTAATCATATTGTCCACTCTTTTATTTATTCGGTCATATAGTATGGATCTATCTATGTTTAATGCGATTTTCAAAACATTATATTTATCCGACTTAAAATTGTGAGCTTTTTGTAAATCTGAAATTTTTTTTCCTGATACATAATAGACTTCAAGTGCTCTGATAATTCTAAATGAATCATTTGGACTAATTTTTTTAGATGCTTCAAAATCTATTTCTTTTAATTTATTATAAAGTTCTATATTTCCTTTTTCTTTTAATTGTTTTTTTAGTTTATCTTTTATTTCTTCATTAATGACATTGTAATTTATCAATCCTTTAATTAATGCTTTTATATATAGACCTGTACCTCCGACTACATAAGCTTTAATTTTTTTTTGATTAAGATTTTTTATAATATTGCCCGCATAATTGGAGTATGCAGCAGCATCAAAATTTTCATCAGGTTCTACAATATCTATTAGATGATGTTTAGCCCTTTTTTGCTCATAAATATCTGGTTTTGCAGTTCCAATATCCATATATTTATATATTTGCATAGAATCTGCATTAATTATTTCTCCACCAAATTTTTCAACAAGATTTATGCCGGCAGAGGTTTTTCCAATGCTGGTGGGGCCGGTAATTACAACAATTGATGATTTTACTTTTTTTTTCATGTTGACAACCTTAATTAATTAATATAAAAGTCCTTAAAAAATTTTTTAGTATAGAAGGCTGTTAGCCAAAATAAGTTATATAATATTTTTAAAGGAGGTTTATTTACATGCCAGATGTTGAATTTCAAGGAAAAACTTTTAACGTAGACGAAGACGGATTCATAGGTAACTATGAGGATGGAAAATGTGACGAATGGATACAATACGTTAAACAACAAGAAGGTATTGAAGAATTAACAGATGAACATAAAAAGGTTATAACAATTCTTCAAGATTATTATGAGAAAAATGGTATTGCACCTATGGTCAGAGTTTTGTCTAAATTAACTGGTTTCAAATTGAAACATATTTATGAATTATTTCCATCAGGTCCTGGTAAAGGTGCTTGTAAAATGGCAGGTTTACCAAAACCAACAGGTTGTGTATAATTTCAGTTTCAATCATTGAACAATTGGGCTATGTATTTTTTGATACATAGCCTTTTTTATTTCCATTAATTCCATCCAGCCCATTTTATAATAGTTTCAATCAATAAAAAAAAGGGCTATTTTTATACATCCCATTTTTTATTTCTATGAATATCACCAAGTCCATCTAATAAAGCCATTACATTTTGACCTAACACATTATGATTATAACCTCCTTCAAGTATTGCAAAAAAACCACAATTAGAACGTTTAGCTGTTTTTCTAACCATTTGTCCTATTTCAAAATAATCTTGAGTTAAAAGAAGGCCTCCCCAATCATCAGCATGATTATCAAATCCAGCAGAAATACCAATAATATCAACATTACAATCATTCAATTTTTGTTTAATATTATTAATATATAATAATCTATCGTTTTCTTCTGGATTATATATATCAATATATTCTTTATTTGATAAAATATTTACATTTCCATCACCAAAGTGAAGATCAAAATCAAGAATAAATGCTGATTTTATTTTATTTTTTTTATATAAGGATTCAATTGATACAGCCATATTATTAAAAAAACAAAAACCCCAGCAGCTATCTCTTGAAGCATGATGTCCAGGAGGTCTTATTAATGCAAAACAAGGCTCTGTCAGTCCAATTTCTGCTGATTGCATTGCAGCACCTGCTGCTAAACTTGAAATTGAATAAAGTCCTATTTTTTTTACATAATTTATATGCTCAGTTGTATGTACCAGTGCAATATCTTCTTCTAATGCATGTTTTGCATCAATAAATTTAACTTTATCTTTAATAACGTTAATAATTGACTCCATTCGTCCTTTTGCAGATGCTGGATCTGAAGTATAAACTTGATAAAAGTCTTTATGAAATACTACCTTCATATATTAAATACCTTTTTGAAAAAATAGAATAAGTCTTAACATATATGAAATATATGACTATATTTTCATATTTCATTGTTACATTATTCAATTATAATTACAAACTTTAATATAAATTTAATATAATAAAAATGATGACTTTCATGGGTAGAGTGATACAAATAGACAAACTTAAGCACCGAAGGTGCGAATTATTATAGCCCCCTGGGTAATAATCTATGATGGTCTAAGCCCTGAAAGGGCGAATTAATAATTAATTCATATTTTAATTCGCCCTTTCAGGGCTTAGATAATGGTTTTATATAGCCCAGGGCTTCGCCCTGGGCTATATAAATTCGCGCTTTCAGCGCTGAGTCACCCCGAAATTTAAAGAAGATACCTTTATTTATTTAATTATTTTAGTGCATTTCTTAGCCCTGAAAGGGCGTAACATACCAGCCCAGGGCAACACCCTGGGTAAAAACATTTTAATGGTTTTAGCCTTCAAAGGGCGAAACATAAAATAACAATAAAAGGTAGTCCATTTATGTAACGCCCTTACAGGGCTAAAATTTTTTTATATTTTCCCAGGGCGTTGCCCTGGGCTGGTATGTAACGCCCTTTCAGGGCTAAGAAAATAGTGCAACTTTTTTGTGTTGCACCCAAAAGTCTCAGAGCCACGAGCGTTAGCTAGTGCTTTATTAACTTTCATGCTTTGTTGTGCCGCAAGGCATGGATGTTTATTGAAATATAATTAAGAATCAGGAAAAAATTCTTTAACAATTTTTACCACTTCATTAACATTAAATGGTTTATGAAATGAATAATCAGCGCCAAATTGTTTTGCCATTTCAAGATAATCAGCAGTTCCTCCTCTAGTTCCTCCAGATATTGCAATTATTTTTATATCTGGATATCTTTTTTTTAAATCTATAATTGTTTCAATACCTTCTTTTTCAGGCATAAATATATCAGTAATAATAATATCAAATTTTTCTTTTTGCTGATAAATCATTCCCTGTTTACCATTTTCGGCACTTTGAGCATAATATCCATTTTTATCAAGAATTTTACATATCAAATCTCTAATATCTTTTTCATCATCAATAACCAATATTTTAGGAATTTTATCTCTTGTAGTGGACATTTTATCTCCTTTTTCTTTATTATTTTTACAATTTAAAAATTTTATTATACTCCAATTTTGATTTTCTAATCACTTTCATTGTATATCTTTTTCAGCCAGTGTTTGTTTGTGTCGGATAACAAATAAAAAAATTAGACTATAATATTGGTTCAAAACAGGTATTGATTTTGTAAAAATTTTCTTAAACAGATTATCAGGGTGCGGCCTCAGCTTTTAATACTTTTTTTAAAATTTTTCCTGTAGCAGTCATTGGTATAGAATCTCTTATTTCTATAATTCTTGGATATTTATATGCTGCCATTTGATCTTTTGACCATTTTTTTATTTCATCTTCACTAATATTCTCACCTGGCTTTAGAACAATAATAGCTTTAACTTCTTCACCATGTTGATCATGTGGAATACCAATAACAGATGCTAATGAAATTTTAGGATGAGTCATTAAGACTTCTTCTATTTCTCTAGGATAAATATTAAATCCGCCTCTAATGATCATATCTTTCACTCTATCAACAATATAAAAATATCCATCATCATCAGTTTTAGCCAGATCGCCAGTATGAAACCATGTGGTATCTCTAAAGGCTTTTTCTGTAGCTTCAATATTGTTGTAATAACCCTTCATTACATTATGGCCTCTTACAACTATTTCTCCGACTTCACCAGGAGGCAGGACAGAAAAATTATTATCAACAACCTGTACTTCTACACCCCATACTGGAGTACCAATAGAGCCTGGTTTTCTTTGCTTATGCAGATGATTAAATGTAACAATGGGAGATGTTTCTGAAAGTCCATAACCTTCTAATATTGGAATATTATACTTTGTTTCCATGCCTTTAATAATTTCAAGCGGTAAAGATGCACCACCAGAGACACCAATTCGTAAATTTTTTGAAATTTTTTCAAAATCAAATTGATTATTACTGTCGTTGTAATTTAATATTTGCCAATACATAGTTGGCACTCCGGCAAACACTGAAGCATTTTCATTTTGCATAGCTGACAAAACAGCTTCAGGAGTAAATCTTGGTATAAGGACAACTGTATTTGCACTAATAAACGCAGCATTCATTTGTACAGTCTGACCAAATGAATGGAACAATGGCAATACCAGTATATGAACATCGTTAAAGTCATATTTAAGAGTCTGGCTGGAAATTAAAGCATTCATTACAATATTTGAATGTGATAGTTCAGCACCTTTAGGAAATCCAGTTGTCCCTGAAGTATATAAAATTACAGCAGAATCATCTGGATTTGTCTGGAATGTATTAAAATCAATATTTTGATTATAGATAAACATTCCAAATGTTTTAGTTTTTTCAATAGGAGAGCTGGCTTTTGGATCAGCAGTAATAATATAAAAATCTGTGCAGGATTCAACTTCAGAAAATCCTTTATATCCTTCATCTGCCATTGGAAGCTCAGCTGTGCCTTCAAAACAAAAATACGCCTTAGCATCACTATCTTTTAAATGATAAGCAATTTCTCTGCTTTTTAAAAGCACATTTAAAGGAACAACAGTTGCACCAGTTTTTAATATTCCATAATATATTATTGGAAAATATGGAATATTTGGACAAGTTAATGCAACTTTATCTCCTTTTTCTATACCAGCATTTTTTAACCCATTGGCTACCTGATTGGATAAATTGTTTAACTCTCCAAATGATATCCTGTTGTTATTAAAAACAATTGCCGTTTTATCATTATTTTGTTTTGCACTATATTCTAATAAACAGCATAAATTAAGCATTTTAAACTCCTTTACGTATGACAATATTTGGGGAAATATAATATTTAGTGTCTGAACGAAAAAGGCCTTTTTCGTTCAGACACTATTTAATATAAACAATTAATTGTTTATATATTCACGAACATTATCATTTAATACTTTAAGGTTATTACCTTCCTGACTTACAAGAAAAAAGCCATCAAGCTTTATTTTAGTTTCTTTTCCAGATTCAATGAGCTTATCTAACTTTTTATCAGTATCTTTCATTCTTTTATCAGTTTTTTTTCCTTCAAAAATTAATTCCTGAAGCAATTTCATACCTTTTTCATACTCACTTATCAAATTTCATTTTATTTCCTTTCCTTTCTTTATATCAATTTTTTTGATTAAAAAATTTGAGGTTAACAAAAAGATAAAAAAGTTTGTAATAATTCAAAAACCATTATTTTTTATGAATATTTAAAAATATTATTGCAATTATAATCATAACATCTAATTAATTTTATCAAGTATTCAGATTTAAAATTTTTTCATACTCAGGTATTATCTTATCCAGTGAAAAATCTTTTGCTCTTTTGTAGGCTTTACTTTTATATTTATTATGAAGTGAACTATTTTCAAAAATTGATATTATTGCTTTTGAAAGCATATTTATATTTTTTACAGGAACCAAAACACCATATTCAGCATAATCTATATCATTTAATTCCCTGAAATTCAAATCAGATAAAGGATCTAAAATTTCTCTTGATCCCCCTAAACAATCTGTAGCAATAACAGGTGTTTTGCATATCATAGCCTCAACTAAAACGTTTGGAAATCCCTCTGTTGATGAAGGTAGAACAAATAATTGAGATTTTGAAATATACTTAAAAGGATTATCAACATAATCAGTAAAATAAACATCTTTATCAATACAAAGATCGTAGCATAGCCTTAAAAGATTATCTTTTTCATCTCCATTGCCTAAAAAAACAAGCTTAATATTATTTAATTTTTCTTTTGCAATTTTAAAGGCTTTAATTAATATGTCATAATTTTTTAATGGTATAAGTCGTCCTGCTGAAATAATATAAAAATTCTTAGAATTAAAAAAGCTGTTGTCTAAAGCTTCGTTTTTTTTATTTTCTATTAATTCAAAATCATATGGATTATGGATAATTTGTTTTTTTGTTTTAAAGGAAAACAAATCTTGCATATCTTTAAGCATTAAGTAATTTTTTAAAACAATTAAATCAGCTTTATCATAAAGATATTTTATTAACAATAAATTAATTCGGCCTAAAATTCCTTTGGTTTTATACCAGCTTATTGTACCTCCATTAACAATTTGGGCAATATGAGATGAGCCTAATATTTTAGCAATAATATTAACATAGTTTGCTCTATATAAATGACTTTGAACTATAGTTACTTTTTGCTTGATTATTTTTTGTTTTAATTTCCATGCTAATAAAATAAGCTTTAAAAATTTGATGAAACCTGAGCCTGTACCTTTATCATTAGATAAAAAACTAATTTTTATATTTTCAGGTAACTTATAATCGATCTTTTTTTCAAGGCATACTAACTCAATTTTGTGTTTTCTTTTATGCAATTCTTTAGCAAGAATAGTTACGACTTTTTCTGCCCCTCCTGCAGCCAATGAATTTATTAAAATAATTTTCATATTTTTTCATTTTTTTTAATGTACTCATAAAGTTATATTCATTATTGAATCATTAAATTATATGCTATTTAACTATTAAAAAGCAAGTTTTTTATTAAATATGGCTTTTATTTTTATCAATTTTGATAATTAGTGTTTAATATATAATATGTATTTTTTTTCAATAATTACAATCAATCAAATTTTTTATTAATAAAAAATTTGATAAACCAATTTAGTTAGGGTGCAACACAAAAAAGTTGCATTATTTTCTTACAGATTTAGTTATAAAGATTTTGGACTGTGTTCATGTATTGGAAAAACAAAATGGTTTTATAACCAATTGATTATAATATATTAATTATTAATTCCGATTCCGCCTAAAGGCGGAACTACATACA
>Ga0272440_1003462_pt1 | contig 11777 bp, 6 predicted proteins | sample SSMMMBAug17_FD_192440 | JGI IMG/M metagenome (GOLD analysis project Ga0272440, IMG submission 192440) | Marine sediment archaeal communities from Little Sippewissett salt marsh, Falmouth, MA, United States - SSM-MMB-Aug17 | ecosystem: Environmental > Aquatic > Marine > Wetlands > Sediment ... | reverse complement strand
AATTCCTGAAAAAATTGAGGAAAACGAAATTGAAATTCTAAATCTTGAGTTAAATCACTTTTCTACAATGATGAAACTACCTTTTCATCATAGAGATCCATTTGATAGGATAATTATCGCTCAGTCGATTACAGAAAATATTTCTGTAATTACATCAGATGGAATCTTTGAAGATTATTTGGTTAAAGTTATCTGGTAGCTACTATAAAATATTGAAATTTATAACTAATAGTAATGTTTCTTGGTGATTGTCAAGTTGCAAAAAGTAATTTTACAAAAAAGATTTGTCAAATTAGTTGGGCGAATAACCCAGCGCTCCACAGGACGTCAAAAGCAATGTCGTTTTTTACCAATTGGCCATTTATTGGTAAAATAACGTCATCATTTCAAAAGAAATTCCTTTTTCGCTTTTGCCGCCTGTGAGCTTGGTCGTTATCAGTGTCGTTGATCATACATTCAAATTGAATCATGTTGTTGTAGCGCATGAACACGATAAAGAACCTTTGTTTATTTTTGAGAAAAATTGAAATGTTCATCAGGGAAATTGAAAAGAAATTACTGTGACAAAGAATTATGAGCGGGCGGCGTATTTATTCGATAATATTTAAAACCATCTATTCCAAGCATTTTTATCGCATTTTTACCTTCTTGAATCTTATCTATATGAACAAGAGCATTGATCAATTGTTTTTGTTTTTGTTGAGATAAAACAGCACAAATCATTAATGCAGAATCAACCTTTTTCCCGATACATGTTAGTTTATTGAAAAGTGATGGATTAATTTTAGAAAGATTATGGAATGAATTGTAAGTTGATAAAGCATATGTTGACATACCAAAGCCTACAGCCATTAAAGCATCAATATCTTTTGGCACGCAAAGCACATTAAAAACGTGATCATCATGATGATCAATGAGTATTTTATTGAGCAATGCTGTTGAATATGCTTTACTCATTGATGACGCAATATTTCCTTTGGCAAAAATAAATTTATTTTTGTCATGGCCAGGTATTTTTTTTCTGATCAGGATTATTTGCTGTTTTTCATCACCTTTTCTATGAGCGATCAAAATAGGTAATAATGATAATTTATTTTGAAGATTATTAAAATACCAGCTTGATATAATCAGCATACAATATTTTTTTTCTTTCAGTTGATTTTTTAGAATATTTTGATCATTAATGGGTTGAAATGTATAATTGCCTATTTTTTCAAAAAATTTATCGAATTCTATTTTTAATTGTTTATAATTATTAATATTTGTATCTGAACTGTAAAAAAGAATTTGATCGCACGTTTCTGCATGTGTAAAAGGCATCATAAAAATCATCAGAAAAAGATTTATTATGGTAAAATAAAATATGTGCTTACCTGGGTTCATTTTTTACTAATGTCTTCACTATAAAAGTTCATTTAATGAGCTTGATGATATCTTCAATAAAAAGATCCATTTCATGAAAAGATTTCAAGACATATCCATCAGCACCCTCAATATTAGAGGTCTTGTCAGCAGAAATAACAATAATACAAGCTTTATTTCTCTTAGTTTTTTCAATTTCTCTAATTTTTTTGATTGCGAAAGCGCCATTATATTCAGGCATATTCATATCCATAAGAACGAGATCTATTGGATTATTTTGAAAGACTTCAACAGCTTCTTGACCATTTACAGCAAAAAAAGCTTGCCAGTTTGTCATCGAGTCAATGCCATGACCAATAAGAAATCGATTATTATATGAATCATCAGCAATTAAAACATTTAATTGCTGAGTTCCAATAGAACGATCATTCTTTTGTTCATTGATTTTATTAGCATGATTGTCAGATGCTGGCAGTGTAACAATAAGAGTTGTTCCCAAAGTGGGTGAGGTTTGGAATGTTATATCGCCATTATGAATCGTTGCGATTAATTTAGAACTATACGTACCAAGTCCTGTACCACTTGCTTTCCCGCTGCTGATATATTTATCAAAAAATTTTGAACAAATCTTTTCAGGTATTACTCCCTTATTATTGATCTTTATTTCAATGTCTTGACCTTTATTAAAAAGATTGATCCTTATGGTCTCATTTGCAGGAGAGGCTTCAATTGCATTTTTCATTAAATTACGAAAAAGATTGTTTAATAAAAGATTTTCTCCCCTGACCCAACATGAAACTTTTGTGTCTTTATGAAACATATTATTTTCATATTCATAATTGATCCTTAAATTTTTTTCTTTCATCATTGTCAAAAATTCAATTTTCAATTTCAACAGCATTGATATTAAATCACAATCTATTGCTTGTAATTCATAAGTGCCCAGTTCAATTTTATGGATATTTAAAGAATATTCAATTAATTGAATACTCTTGACTGCCAAATTTTTAATATTTTCTATATGTTGAATATTATCATCTTTCATGGGTTGGCTATCTCTGATGACATTAGACAGGCCGATAATCCCATTTAAGGGTGATTTGAGATCATGTTGAATCATTCTTTCTACATCTTCTCGTATTTTTTCAGCTAATTTTCTTTCCGAAATATCTCTTCCAAACCCCCAAATTCCTTCAGACTCACCTATATTATCTTTTCGAAGCCAGGCATGAATTTCAACAGGAATTAAGTTTCCGGACTTGTGGCACATATTAACTTCCAATGCATGACTAAAACCTTTTTGTTTGATCTCATTAATGATGTGTTCGATTTTCTTTATGTCTTTATCTTCTATAAGATTGATCAATTTTAATTTTTTTATTTGATTTGAAGAATAACCGGTTAATTTAGAAAATGCAAAATTGGCATTTTGGAATGTAGTGTCAAGGTTGATATAAAAAATACCATCCTTACTGGAATTATAGAGTCCCTTGTATTTTTCTTCACTCATTTTTAATGCCATAGTTCTTTCTTCAACAATAGACTCAAGTTCTTGATTATATTTGCCCAATCGTTTAATAAGCGATTGTAGATTTGACGCCATTATTTTAAAGGATCGCTGTAATATTGAGATCTCATCATTGCTTGAGGATTCTTGTATGTGAACTGAAAATTTACCTTTAGATAATAATTCTGCAGAATGAGTTAAATTGATAATTTTTTTTGTTATTCGCAAACAGATATAATAAACAAATAGAAAAGAAATAATCATAAAAACAAAAGCATGAATAAAGGTTCGTTTTTTAATGAAATAAATTTCATTTTGTATCTGTTTTTCAAATACATTAATTTCCTTAATTAATGGTTGTAAATTTAAAATGAGTCGTAAATGTCCCCAGGGCTGTGTACTGAACTGAACAGGGCTTACAATTTCAATATAATTCTGTTGATCGTTGAACATCTTGAGCCCTTGAAAACTGGCAACTTTTTTTGAAATATCATCTTCTAATATTGTATTTACCAGTTGCTGTTTTTGGGAATTAAAAATGGCAGTTCTGTTTTTATCCATCAATATCATATCCTTAACAGCATCATTGCCATCAATCACAGTATTGATAGATTCAATAACACCAGAAAAATTTAATACTGCCATGTCTTTTTCAACATTAACAATGAGATTTTTTAATAGAATTTTACCTGTTGCAATGAGATGGTCACGCATAATACTGATATTTCTTTCTAAGGTTTTATGCATGTTTTTTTTTTGCGCAGAGATATGTGACCATGTCAGTAAGTTTATCAGTCCAATCATCAAGACTGTCATAATAAACGTTAATTTCCATTTAATGCTTAATTTCAATATTTTTTGATGTATAAAAGACAATGTCATTAGTGCTTTCTATTCTTTAATATTGTTTATCAGTCCAAATGCATCATTATTAATGTGTAAATGATATTTTTTCACTAAAGGCATATTGACTGAGATATAGGAGCCTGCTGGAAATTGTATTTTATTGGAAACATCAGTGTTTGACATTATATCATTTGCGATTGATGCTGCCTGTCCTCCAATCGTAGGTAAGTCTGCAGAAACAGTCAGCGTAACGCCATAGTTTATAAATATTGCATTGTACGAAAAAATGGGCACTTTGTATTTATTGCATAGATACGTAATTTCAAAGAGATGTTTTTGGCTATTCATCACAACAGGATCAGAAATTAACCAAAAAACCTTTATGTGTTTTAATAAATGAATCATACTTTGATAAAATTCATTACGTTGAGAAATTTTTTGAGCCATCACATTGATTTTTACTTTTTTGGCATTGGCTTTCAGTTCTTCTATCCATTCTTTATTATATTTATCAGAATAGATGATTCCAATATTATCTATATCTGCAACAAATAACCGAAACAGGGTTAGAAGCATTTCTGAATTGAATTCATTTGACACACCATATATGTTATTTGATTTATTGGGCATGATTCGTTGCCAGTTTATTATAGATGAAAAGATTATTTTTTTATTGATACGAAATGGAAATGATTCTTTACAAGCCTTTGCCCCAACACAGTAAATGAGTTTATTGTCTGGTTTGGAACAAATGGATTTAATCTTATGAGGACTGATATGAGAAGATGAAAGATTATATGATTTTATGGGGTAAGCAATATTTTGGCGAAAATGTTGGATGACAATGTCATATTTTGAAACGCCTTGAGAGGTGTTCAGAATGATAATTCTTTTTTGATCTGCACATAAATCACAAATGGTTATAGTATTTATCCCGAAAATAAAAATAAAAAATGTTACAAGATATTTCATAATCCAATATTAATCAAATGTATAGGTCTACACTTGTAGACTAAAAGCATTCAAAAATGAAAAAATAATATTTTACAAGACTTAAGAACATATTTCAAGAAATTAATTGATAAAACACATAATATTGTTTACATTTTAAACTAAATTATTCCTAATTTACGATATTTTTTAATCAAAATTAGAACGCTATTTTTTAAGGAAAAAAAATGCATAAATGTTTTTTTAAAGTCAATCTTTTTATATCATATGTGATTATTCTAATATTCATTCAATTTGGACAAGGATATGCGAATGAATTCAATCAGATGAATCAAGAGCCTAAATTTCATTTATTAGAAGACGAACTAGAAAATGAATTTGAATGGCTTCGTGCAGAAACATTGGTGTATTCAGTTAATAAATACCCTGAAAATCTTTTTCAAATACCTGCTGCAGTATATAAAATTGATTCAGACGATATTTGTCGATCTGGCTCATTGACCATTCCGGATATATTGAGATTATCTCCAGGAACGAATGTTGCTCAATTCAATACTGCGGACTGGTCTGTTGCTGTTAGAGGATTTACAACAGAATTGGTTAATAATTTACTTGTTTTAATGGATGGAAGAACAGTTTATACACCCATTTTCAGTGGTGTTTTTTGGAACTATGTGGATACGATTGTCGAAGATATTGATTCTATTGAAGTGATTCGAGGACCTGGTGGTACAATCTGGGGCGCTAATGCGGTGAATGGTGTTGTCAATATTATTTCAAAAAGGGTTCAAGAAACACAAGGAATGTTAGTGTCATATCATGCTTCGTCCAATCAGGTTCAAACGAATTTAAGATATGGTGGCTCTTTAGATCCTCAAAGGTATTATAAAGTTTGGCTCAAAGCATTTAAAAATGAAAAAAATTTGGGTAACAATATGGATTTACCAGATCAAAATAACTGGCAAGCTTTACGAGGTGGTTTTCGATTGGACTGGGATTATTCTGACACCTTTATGTCATTAGAAGCAAACGTCTCTGAAGAAAATATGATGCAAGAATTTTACGGCTTATCTTATGATGCACGCTTTCGCGAAAGATACATAATGGCTAAAATTGAAAAAGATGTTTCAAAAGATTCCAAAATGCACTTGACTGCATATTATGATCATATGGCTAATAATCAAATGCTTTATGTTGTTGAAAAAGAAGATCGTTATGACATTGATTTCCAACATATACTGGATATCAATCCATACAATAGATTCACCTGGGGATTGGGATATCGCTATATTTGTGATCAAATTGACCCGGATGCCCCATTCTCTTTTAACAGACCATCCTGGTCGCGAAGTATAACATCTGCTTTTATACAACATAAATGGTCACTTTCTCCAGATTATATCATTATGACAATCGGATCAAAGTTTGAATACAATGAATTTACCGGATTTGAACAGCAACCAGGCCTGAAAATATTATGGTTGCCCTCAAATGGACATGCCATATGGGGGGCAGTTTCAAAAGCTGTGAGAACACCTGCAAGAATTGATTTAAACGCTGATATGAATTTTGGATACATTTATAAAAAGGGTAATCCTGATCTTGAAAGTGAAGTCCTTACTGCTTATGAAATTGGATATAGAACAGAGGCAATCAAAAATGTGCATATTGATATTGCTGCTTTTTACAATGAGTATGATAAGCTTAGAAGAATGGCCAGTGAAGATGGATGTACCTTTATTGCGGACAATCAAATGGATGGTGAAACCTATGGTGGTGAGTTTGTGATTAACTGGGATGTTTTAAGGAATTCAAGGTATATCAAGAAATGGACATTAAAAAATGCCTGGTCATTTATTCGATTAAACATGCATCAATTGGATAACAAGCTATCTACAGTTGAACAACTTCGCGAAGGCAATTATCCCCGCAATATGGTTTCCTGTCATTCAAAAATGGATATAATGGACAATGTACAATTTGATATGGCTGTTAAATACGTTGAAGCTCTTAAAGAATATGAAATCCCAACGTATATTAAAACTGATTGTCGTTTTAGTTATAAACTGTCAAATCATTTACAGTGCCAGATCATCGGACAAAATATTCAGGACCCGGCTCATCCGGAATATTCTTCTGTTGAATTAAAAAGACTTATCTTTGGAAGAGTTGTATTTCAGTATTAGCGCAATATCGTTAAATTAAAAATAGATCTTCATTTTTAGTTTATAATGCGTTTATTGCTGTATAATTATCACTATAAAACATGGGTGCAATCCCATTTAGTTGCATAATGGTTCGTCCTTTTTTAGAATCAGAATTTTCAGAATTAAAGAATTAACATAAAACAGGGTGCAACACAAAAAAGTTGCACTTTTTTCTTAGCCCTGAAAGGGCGTAACATAACAGCCCAGGGCAACGCCCTGGGTAAAACATTACAATGATTTAAGCCCTGAAAGGGCGACACATAAAATATCAATAATAAAGGTAGCCCATTTATGTTGCGCCCTTACAGGGCTTAAAAATCTTTTTTATATTTCCCCAGGGCGTCGCCCGGGCTGTTATGTTACGCCCTTTCAGGGCTAAGAAAAAGTGCAACTTTTTTGTGTTGCACCCCATAAAACATACTTATCACCCCTTTGATGCTATTGATTGAGATTAAAACCTCTGTATTAAATTTAATTGACTTTGGAGCTCAATTCTTTTATACCGACGATCAAATACATTCAGGTGTTTTAGCATAATAGGGAATCCCGTGCAATTCGGGAACGGACCCGCCGCTGTAATCGGGGACGAACACTGCATTTAAGCCACTGTTTTTTATTTGAGAAATGGGAAGGCGCAGTTAGTAGGGTTATCCGAAAGTCAGAAGACCTGCCTGAATGAGCGGTTTTGATTTCTATGGGAATAGAAAAACTGGCAGATGATCTATGGATAAAAAAGGGGAATCCCCGGATCGATTTATTTCGGTTCGGGGTTTTTTTTTGCTTAAATCTATGAGGATAAAGTTACTGTTACGTGCAAATAAATTTGGGCCTTGATCATCGTTTCAGCCAAATGGGAACGTTGCAGTGATCACAATGTAGGGGCGAACCTTATGTTCGCCCTCGAACTAAAAACGTTTGCGAACAATTGTTCGAGGACGAACATAAGGTTCGCCCCTACAATGTGGACGAAACGATGATCAAGACCTAAATTTGAGTGTAACAAAATAGCCGGTGTATACAATTTTCTCATCATTTTTTGAACCAGGATTACACAGAAGAAGATGAATAAGATGATTAAAAGACAGTTTTTATTTCATCTTTTTCAGCGTAATCCTGGTTCAAAAAATGGTGAGTGATAATTTAAATTCCGGCCATTTTGGTTACACTCAATTAATTTCATAAACGTTCAATTTAATCTCTTGATATATTGCAAGCATGCAATATAAAAATTTTTTCTGGAGTTATACGATGAATCTGGATCTGAAAATGATTATATTTTTATGTGCTTTTCTGGCAGCTTTTAACCAATCAGTTATTGCTGAAGAATCTGAGCGAGTGCAAACGCTGGATACAATTGTTGTAAGCGCCCAAAAAGATGATGATTTTGTATTTCAAACAGGGGATGTGGATTTAGAAGAAACCCCTGCTTTCTTTTCCTTGATCAAACGCGATCAATTTGAGGGCAAAATCGAAAGTCTGGCAGATGTTATCGAAAAAGAAGCCGGTGTTCAGGTAAACCAGGCTGGCGGGCTGGGAAGTTATTCTGTTATTTCCTTGAGAGGTTCTACCAGTGAACAGGTAATGATCTATCTGGATGGTATTTTATTGAATGAAGCATCTGGCGGCGGTGTTGATTTAAGCAATATCTCCCTGTCTGATGTAGAGTCCATAGAGATCTATCGCGGCATCTCACCGGCAAATTTCAGTAAAGCATCCATTGGGGGTGTGGTCAATATTAAAACCCTTCGGAATAAAAAAACTCTGGCTGGTCATATCAGTGCCGGCAGAGCTTCTTTTGATACCAACCGAGCATCTGCTTATGTCAATAACACAATGGAAAACATTGATTATATTCTTTCTGCTGAATATCTGCGATCCGAAAATGACTTTCCATTTATCAATAAATATATGACACCCTACAGTCCTGAGGACTGGACTGAGGAAAACCGCAATAATGCCACCCTCAGACAATATAATTTTTTAGGAAAAATGGGCTATGATTTTACAGATACAGTCCGATTGACCCTTGTGAATCAATGGTTCAGTAAGGATCAGGGCATAACGCGCCGCAATAATTTGCAAAGCAGCACCCGCTTTGATACCGACAGAAATATTCTCACCACTGAATTGACCATGAATAATCTGGGCAAATATCATCTGAATACAAAATCCAGGATCAGCTACACCTGGAAAGAAGAAGATTATGATGATCGAAAAAATCAAATCGGTAAAGGCAAAGTACATACAATGGATTCAGTGGATGGTCTTAGTGCAAATTTTTTTACCGAATATTTGACTGATAATAATGTCTTAAGCGTGATTCTTGATTTTAAAATCGAAGATTATCTATCCACTGATTTTTATCATAGAAAAAATCCCAATGAAAGCAATCGGGAAACTTATATTGTTGGGGCTCAAGATACATTATATCTGATGGATCAGCAATTAAGCATTACGCCAGCACTTCGGTTAATGCGTGTGAACAATTATCTCTACGCAGCAAAGGACAGATTTGGAAAGCAATTATATTCAAATAAACGCAAAGAAAATTTCTGGATGCCCCAATTGGGCATAAAATACCGCATGCTCCACTGGCTGTCATTGAAATCCAATATTGCCCGATATGTTCGGGAACCTTCTTTTTTTGAGCTTTTCGGTGATCGCGGTTATTTTATGGGAAACCCATTACTGGATCCTGAAAAAGGGAAAAATTATGACATTGGTTTTGATATGAACTGGCAGTTCTCTAATAAGTATTTGAGTCGAATGACATTTTGTGGGGCATACTTTGTCAGTAATACTGATGACATGATTGTCAGAATTTTTAACGCTGCCGGCTATGCCAAAGCAAAGAATCTTGCAAAAAGTCGAATCAAAGGCATTGAAACATCCCTAAAAATAGATTTTTTAACCTGTTTCAGGCTTCATTGCAATTATACCCACCAGAACACTGAAAACTTGTGTGATGATCCTGTCAGCAAAGCCAACAAAGGAAAAGCACTTCCAGGTCGTCTTGAAAATAGTTTTGTGGGAAGGCTTGAATCACAATGGAAAACATTTAAAATTTTTTTTGAACATATCAGAGAAGATGGCATGTTTTACGATGAAGCCGAACTATTAGATGCACCTGTCAAAAAGATCTCCAATGCCGGTATGATATGGCGGTTTGATAATTTTCAGGGCACCTTTGATATTAAAAATATTGAAAACAATCAACATGAAGAATACTACCGATATCCACTTCCTGGAAGATCATATGCGGTCAGTATAAAATATAACTTTTAGTAAAGGAGGGGTTATGAAAAGACACCACTATTTAATATTTTTCTGGCTGATATGCACGACAGCAGTTTTTTTCAACATCACTGAAGTGTCTGGAAAAGAACAGATGACAGCAGTGGTCATTACAGCATCAGCAGGATGGACAAGCGGTGCGCACTCCATTGTCTCAGGAGAACCTGTGAATGGGCATCGAAGTGTTCAAAATAAATTGTTACCTTCCATTTCTGACATGGAGATCTGTAATTATGGGCCATATTTTTACCGGATCGAACGTTTTCAATCAGACAATATCTCCAAATTTCACATTTCAAATCCCGGTAATGTCATCTGGAATGTTCCAGCCCAGTCTTCGGATGAAGCAGATCTACAGAGCCAGAGCAGCAATCCTTCCGCCATGATTTTTGCCTCAAAAGACAAAGCATATCTCATTCGCTATGGCGCAAGAACTGTCTGGATTGTCAATCCTTCAGTGTCTTATGCAAATCGTCATCAGTTTAAAATCGGCCAACTGGATCTCAGTGCCTATGCTGATGAAAATGGCAAGAATGACTATGATGATACAGATGGCTATCCTGAAATGTGCGGCGGAAAAATTGTTGATGGCAAGTTGTTTATTGTGATGCAGCGTCTGGTAGATTGGTGTCCTAAAGAATCTGTCCATTCCTATGTGGCTGTTTTTGATGTTCACACAGATACTGAAATTAATACCCACAAAGGGGAAGGATCACTAAAAGGAATCAAATTGCCCTCACCGGTTTACAATGCCGGTTTTCCAGAAAACAGTTCCATTCACTACTTAAAAGATAACAATACCTTATATGTTTCTGGACCTGCTTCAATAGGATTTTGCAGCAGCGGTGTTGGCGGTAAAGGAGGTATTGTCTCAATTGATCCAACAACCTATGAAACAAAAGTTGTGTTGGATGGCAGCACAGATAACTGGGAATATGGCAATATTTTTTCAACAGCCATTGTGTCGCCATTCAAAGGCTATTTTGTCAGTGTACCCGATGCGAATGATATTGGCGGAAGTAAAAATTCGGTGCATAGCTTTAATCCCTCAACAGGTGAAATTCTGGATACGTTCAGCAGTATAGGGGGAAAAGATATCTGGAGTATGGCATTGGATCGTCAAAAAAAACTCTGGTTGTGTAATTCTTCAGATTCAGAAATTGTGATTATGAATACATCAAATAATTCCATTGAAGAACGTGTTGCCATAGATCCTTTGCCAAAGGTGGTTTCGTTTGTTTATACATATGATTTTGAAGTGGGCGATGTTAATAAAAATGGCATCATCTCTGCTCAGGATGCTGTTGATGCTTATAAACTGGCTTTAAAAAATGAATGGACCAGTGAACAACTCTGGGGAGCTGACTTTAATGGTGATGGCGAAATTACTGCTCAGGATGCGATAGATATTTTTTGGGCAGGATTCAAATAAAAAATTGGAGGGTACTATATGAAAAAATATATTATTATCTACACCCTGTTCATTTCTATCATCTGTGTGGCTCAAGTCTTTGGCTTTCGCCTGGATGTCGAACCTGTCGGCGGTATGGCTGGAGAATCTGTGACAATACCCATTAAACTGGTTGATATCAATCAGGCGATGGATATAG
>Ga0272440_1003461_pt1 | contig 11780 bp, 9 predicted proteins | sample SSMMMBAug17_FD_192440 | JGI IMG/M metagenome (GOLD analysis project Ga0272440, IMG submission 192440) | Marine sediment archaeal communities from Little Sippewissett salt marsh, Falmouth, MA, United States - SSM-MMB-Aug17 | ecosystem: Environmental > Aquatic > Marine > Wetlands > Sediment ... | reverse complement strand
AATATCCTCATTTCATAGATCGTACAAAAAAGCAAGGACGCGTAGAGACGTAGCATGCTACGTCTCTACAGTACATTTACCTCAAAACGTACAATATCAATAATGGGGAAGTTATTTTTAGAGCATTACTAACATGATTTTATTATATATTGCAAATAATTTTTATCATCAAGTTGTTCGATGTATTTTGTTTTATCGATATAGTAATAAGTAAGCGGTCATAAATTTTCGGGTAGATCGTAGTATATATTTTGTTATTCGTCTGGTTGGTCGAACCTTATGTTCACTTCGAACAAAAACCATTATCATACCTATGAGCAAAACCAATGTAGGGGCGAACCTTGTGTTCGCCCTCGAACAAAAACCAGTATGGAACCTATGGTCGAGAATATATATAAATCGTTCGCCTTCGGGCATAGGTTCGATAACGGTTTTTGTTCGAGGGCGAACACAAGGTTCGCCCCTACATTCATTTTCGGACATAGGCTCAAAAAATATACAAGAACTGCTTTGTCCCCCCATCAATTGGATAAGCCCATACACTCCTTTCCACGCTCCAACCCTGAAAAATGTTTTTTCATTTTCGTATACCATATCAATTAAGGTTGACAAAGTTTTTTATTTTGATAAAAATAAAAAGTTTATACAATATAATTCTCGTTTCCACACTCCAACGAGGGAACGTCTATTATATTGTGACGTATGAAAAGTTCAGGGGAAGAATCAATTTAACCCATTTAGAATTGTAGTGGCGAACATAAGGTTCGTCAGAAAATAAAAAGATAGCAATTCAATGAATGTTTCCAAACAATTCAGAATTGTTATCAAAAATAGGAGGTAAACTCATGGGAAAAGGTGATCAACGCACCAAACGTGGAAAAATTTTCAAGCAATCCAATGGTAATTGTCGACCAAAGGAAAAAAAGAAAAAAAATAGAACTGCAAGTGCATAGTCTATGAATTTCTTGCCTGCATTTGTGCGCATTCGCTCAAATGCAGGATTCAAGTAGTGCACCAAAATCGCGTTAATAAAGGACAGGCATAATGAAAAAATCTTGCTATTTCCTTTTGACCATATTGTCTATATTAATTGTAATACCTGTAATACTTGGTGCGTGTGGTTCACAAAATGAAAAGGTTCGAATTGCATTGGTCGGTCCCATGACAGGCAATAGTGCAATGATGGGCAGGTCGATAGTTGAAGGTGTACATCTGTTTCTCAGTGGAGTTAAAGCAATTGATGACAACATGCCCGAGATTGCAATTGATATATTTGATGATCAAAACAATGCAAAAAAAGCCAATGAAATTGCCAGAACAATCGCCCAAAAAAATGAACACGTAGCAGTGATTGGACATTTTTATAGTTCTTGCTCTATCAGTGCTGGAAAGATTTACAGACAACATGGCATCCCCGCTATTACTCCCACCTCAACAAATGTAAAGGTAACCAAAGACAACCCCTGGTATTTTAGAACCATTTTTAATGATAATCTTCAAAGTCGTTTCTTAGCCATTTATGCAAGGGAAGTTTTTCGGGCCAAAAACGCCAGCGTTATTCATGAGGATTTGGAGTATGGCCGCAATTTGGCTGAGGTTTTTATTCAAAAAGCCAGAGAAATTGGTATTCGTGTCAATAATATCTGGTCTTATGAAGTTCATTCTGAAGATGTGGACAATCGGTTAAAGCTTATTGTGAATGATCTTGCGCGGAAAAACAATGTGGGTTTGATTTTTTTGGCCGGGCATGGCACTGAAGGCAGTAAAATTATCAAAATGCTTAAGGATCGAAAAATCAATCATACGATTTTGATGCCAGATTCTTTTGCATCAGCAGCCTTTCAAAACAGTTTTGAAAATTATCCCAAAGAAAGAGAGACCCCCGGTTTCTACACCAATGGATTATATGTCACCACACCACTGATAATGGATACAGCCAATGAAAAAGGCCAGCAGTTTGTTGATGAATTTGTCGAGACCTATCAGCATAGTCCGGGTTGGCATGCGGCATTTGCTTATGATGCTGCAATGCTTTTATACCATGCAATTAAGGAAACAGGCATTCAAGGCGATATTTCCAATCGCGTCAAGGATAGAATTGCTATAAGGGATTGTCTAACAAAAATCAACAGCCCGGATATTGCTATTGAAGGTGTCACTGGTTTTAACTATTTTAACGAATATGGTGATGCCCAAAAACCGGTTTCCATTGGCATTTATAAAAACAAAAATATAGTGTCTTCCCTGACCCAGCTTCAAATTGTCAACAATATCATGGATATTGACAATGTGGAGACCGAGCTTAAACGAAAGCGACTTCTATATATTGATAATCAATACATGTACCTGACCAAAGTGGTGTATACAGGAATCAAGTTACTCAAAATCTCTAACCTGGATATCCGCTCTATGAGTGCCAATCTGGATTTTTATTTATGGTTCAGATTTCAAGGTGACTTTGAATCTCATGAGTTTTCCTTTTCCAATGCAATAGGTGATATTGAAATTGAAGGCCCAATAAAACGTAAAAACCGAGATGATATTCAACATCATCTTTACAAAATATCTGGTATATTCCATCTGGACTCATTTGAAGATCCCCCGCCTTTTGGTCGCCACATTGTTGGGTTTGATTTTCGACACAATAATCTTGCACGCAATAACTTGATTTTTGTGGTGGATGTTCTGGGAATGGGAGATGAACTAACCCTGTCATCCAAAAATATAGCCAAACTAAAGCATATTTTGATGCCATCATCCAAATGGTGCCTGGATCGAATTGTTTGTTTTCAAGATACATCTGAAGTCAGTACATTGGGGATACCTGAGTTTATTAATCTTAAAGATGGTGTTGTCAAGTATTCGCGGTTTAATTATGGGATTCAAATCAAGAAAAGTCAGTTTAACTTTCGAGAGATCTTTCCCCGCAGTATTGATCAATACCTGATTCTATTTGGCAGCATATTTTTAATTGTGACAATATTGGTAAACAAAAAACAACTATTTCCCAAAATGATTAATACCATTTGGTCGGCACAGTTGTTTACAGTGCTAATGCTGTTTAAATGCTTTGAACTGATGCTTCTGGACTGGCTGTTTATTAAAACAACCCTTGAAAAACTTGTTCTTGTGAAAATGATCATTGATATTCTGTGGTGGCTGATTCCCGCTTTTTGTATTAATATGGCTGTCAACCGGTTTATCTGGGTTCCTTTGGAAGAAAAAACCGGAAGAAAAATTCCAAGTGTTGCCCGACGATTTATCGATACCCTTGTAATTGTACTGGCTGTTTTTGGTATTGTGGCCTATGTTTTTGGCGAAAAGCTCACCGGTCTTCTGGCAACGTCCAGTGTTGCAGCAATGATTATTGGTCTTGGGATTCAGATGAACCTGTCAAATATATTTTCCGGCATTGCATTAAATATCGAACGTCCTTTTCGACCGGATGATTGGGTCAAAATTGGCAATTATGATGAAGGCAAAGTGCTGGATGTCAGTTGGCGTGCCACACGAATTCAAACCAGAGATACAGCCATTATCCACATACCCAATGGCGTTGTCAGCGAATCAAATATAAAAAATTTTAGTTATCCCAATAAAAATATTGAGCAATTCATTGATCTGGATATTGATGCCAGGTATCCCCCTGCACGGGTTCAAAAAATTATCATTGATGCCCTGTTATCTGTTGAAGAAATACTGAACTACCCCAAGCCATTCACACGATTAAAAGGCATCACCGATTGGTCGGTTATTTATGGTGTTTATTACTATCTGGATAATTATGCAAAGAAAATGGCCATTGCTGAAGCAGTTTGGAAACGTGTTCGTGCCCACTTGAAAAGAGCCGGGATCTCCAGAGCAATTAAACGTGAAATGGTATTTCTTGCTGATGCCAAAGAACAGGAATCAGAATGTCACGTTGAACCTTTGAATATTTTACAAGACATTGATGTTTTCAAACCATTTCCTGATGATGCCAAAGCATCATTGAGCCAACGTATTCATGCATGTGTATTTCGAAAAAATGAATATATTGTTCGTCAAGGGGATGAAGGCGATTCTCTGTTTATTATAATTGAAGGTGCAGTTAGAATTCAGCTCAGGCAGCCTGATGGTAAAACGATTGATCTGGCAGCTTTGGGCGCAGGCAAATTTTTTGGTGAAATGGCCCTGTTGACAGGTGAAACACGCAGTGCCGATGTCATTGCGATTTCTGAAACTCATTTAATTGAAATCACACGCGATGATATTGCACCCATTATGCAGCAATATCCAGATTTATCCAATTTGCTGGCTGAAGTACTGGCAAACCGAAAACAAAGAAATGAAATGATGATTGAAGATTCAGAAAATACAGATATTGAAGATCAAAAAACACCCCGACATATTGTGGGTAAAATCATGCAATATTTTGGTATTAATAAATAGGACAAAAAATATGAAACCAATGAAACTGGCCTTAGAAATCGTATGTTTGTTATGGGCGATTCATTTGATAAATGTCATCTTTCCTGGTGATTTACGATTATTGGGCATTCGTCCCAGATCTATTCAGGGGCTGCCAGGCATTGTGTGCAGCCCATTTTTGCATAGCAATCTGTCCCATTTGTGTGCCAATTCTGGGGCATTATTTGTTTTGCTATCAGTGTCGTTCTTATACAGCATGGAAATGACATTGATGGCTTTGGCATATATTGTTTGTATTGGCGGCGGTATGGTCTGGCTGTTGGGCGCTCCGGGGACTCTTCATATCGGTGCCAGTGGTGTTATTTTTGGATTAATTGGTTTTTTGATTTGTTCTGGATATTATCATCATAATGTAAAAGCCGTGGTTATTTCCATTCTGGTTTGTTTTTTTTATGGCAGTGCGTTATTCTCATTTTTCGCAATAAATCCTGGTGTCAGTTGGGTTGGTCATTTTTTTGGATTTGTTGCTGGAGTTGCGGCCAGTCGGCTTGTATGACGTCTGAAACAAGGCAGAGAACTTCCTGAACCGTGCGTCCTACATTGTTTATATAACGTTTAGGAATGCTCTGAAAATAACTTCCCCATTATTGATATTGTTCGTTTTGAGGTAATTGTACTGTAGAGACGTAGCATGCTACGTCTCTACACGACCTTATTTTTTTGGACGATCAAGAAAAATGAGTATTTTATTTTCCGAGCATTCCTTACCATTCATAACGTAAGCCAGCGCCAACTGCATTGGATGCCCCCTTGACATCGTTAAATAAACCATAAGCGCCTGATCGATGATGTACTCGTGTCAATAGGTGAAAATGTTTGATATGGGGTAAGGTAAATGTAAACTCAATAGATAGATAGTTCAAAAAATGGGACACTGTTTCATTATGCAATGCCTCAATATTGGGTGTTTGGGTTGCATAGGACAGCCCTTCACCAAAGGCGAAGGTGGTTGGAATGACATGATTCCAGGGAAAAGTCAGCCATCGGGCAATAAAAACGCCATTCCATTCAGAATGGGTTTGATCCCCTAAATGTTGAACCGCCTGAGCTTCCAGTTCAAACACAATGTTTTCATTGTATTGATATATTTGCTTGCCCAGAGTGAAGGCAATCAGACGATAGGATGTGTCAAATTCAGCTGATAATAAAATGGCGTCCTCAATACCGGGTCCTGCCAGCATCGCATGATAAACACTCATATGCCACTTTGCAGTGGCAGTACCACTCATAAGAAAAATGAGTGATAAACTGAAAATGATTCTTTTCATTATCAATGCTTGATTTTTAAATGATTGTTATAAATGGTTTCTTGTTCATCTAAAATTTCACAAATAATCTCCATACTGGTCATTGGGTTCATGAGTACAGACCTGAGGACGACCAGTTTAAAACCATCTTTTTCTATGGTTGTCCGAGATACAAAGCTATTACCTGCCTGTCTGTGCAATCGTTGCAGGCGAAGATTTATTTGATTGAGCGTTTCATTGAGCGCCTGCTTTTGTTCAAATGTGGCATCAATCCATTTTTTCTTGATAGGTTCAGGAAATACTCGATATGTCAGAATATTGAGTTGCGGCTGTGAAATCAGAGAAAACAATGATCGGTTTTGAATTTCCTGTGCAAATTCTTTTGCAAGCTCGATACCATGATCAATGAGCAAGGCATACCCTTTTTTGCCCATGATTTCAAGGGCATTTCCCAAAACCAGGGATGTGGCTGGACGAGATCCTGCAATAGATCGAATACCCAAATCCACTGACCCCGGACGATTGACATATGCAGAATGATATGCAATACCATCCATCGCCTGGGGATCATTAAAAAAAACCATGCCGCAAGTCATGGGCATATAGAATTGCTTGTGACCATCTACAATCACTGAATCTGCACGTTCAATGCCAGACAATAATTCAGAGTATTTTTCAGACAAGAGTGTCGGACCGCCCCAGGCAGCATCCACATGAAAATGAATGCCATGCTCCTGGCAGATATCAGCGATATCGTGAATGGGATCTATTGTGCCAGTTTCAGTGGTGCCCGCAATAGCAATTACTGCAATGATTGCAGCATTTTGTGTTTTCAAGTTATCAATTTGTTTTTTGAGCGCTTCTGTGTCCATCTGAAAATGATCATTGATTGGAATCCGAATCACATTGTCATTACCAATCCCCAAAACACCGCCTGCTTTTCTCAGGGAGTAATGCCCCATTTTGGATACCAGTATGACAGCCCGAGATTTGTCATAATATTGAAGGGCACGCGCAACGCCCTCATTCTCTATACCACTGAAATCATTATTTTTTGGAAATGCTTTATTCCTCGCCACCCACATGGCACTCAAATTGGCCAAAGTACCATCTTCCACAAAAGCACCCAGTGTGCTTGCAGGATTTTGTATATGAAAATCATAAAAAGTGCTTTTCTTTTGAAAAAACAGCCGATGAATTTTTGCAATGAGTTGTCGTTCCCAAATGGAAACCACTTTTGATGTTTCCAGCTTGACCACATTCTGGTTTAATGCGGCAACTATTGTATGCAGGTGTACCATAAAAAAGGGAATTGCCGAGGTCATATGCCCGATAAAATAAGGGGATGCAACATTTACAGCATGAGGGGCAAGGTCATAAATGATTGACTTGATAACATCAGTCAGTCTTCGGGCAGGATGAATATTAATTGTGCTATCCATGAATCGGTCTGATAGCTCTTGAAGACTGGCATCCTCAGTAATGCCGACATGCTCTTTCAGAAAGTCATGAAGTCCAAAAAGAATTTGCTCCATATATTTGACCAGACGTTGTCTGGCATTATTTTCTGGTCGAATAAATATTCGTTGAAGTGCTTCCCAGTTGGCAACCAGTGCTGCTGTGGATTGTTTTGTTTGCGTGTCCATGTTTTATTTCCAGTCCTATTCATCTTCAGTCATCAGGGCATCTTGATTTTCAGCACTTTTGTTAATGCCGTTCAAAATTTCATAGCCTTTTAAAATATCCAATGCCCGGGCAACCTGATAATCGGCTAACAAGTCTTGGGTACGAATTCTTCCATGACGCATTACCTGCCTTTTTTTCAAATCGTTGCTTGTTTTGGATTCTGGCAATTCTTCTTCCTGGTTGCTGGATTCATTTTGATCGGAGTCATTTGAATATTGCGACTGCTGCGGTTCAGCTTCAAGATGATTTTTAAGGTCTTTTTCTTTGAGTACTTTGGGCAATTTGGCAGCATCCTGCTTAAGCTTGATATAACGTGAAGAAACAGTAATATCTGGAATAATTCCCTGAGCCTGAATGGATCGGCCATTGGGAGTATAATAGCGGGCAATAGTATATTTAAGCCCATAACCATCTCGTAATGGCTCAACTGTCTGAACAGACCCTTTTCCAAAAGATGTTACCCCGAGAATTAATGCACGATTGTGATCTTGAAGCGCTCCTGCAACAATTTCTGATGCACTGGCACTGCCAGAATTGATCAGAACAACAATAGGGTAATCGGGTTCAGTATTCTCAAGATTGGCATCAAATTCTTTGGTGTTTTCATCTGATCGACCTTTAATTGACACAATGGTGCCATCACTGATAAACAAATCAGTCATTTTGACTGCCTGGTCCAGAAGTCCGCCAGGATTATCTCGAAGGTCCAAAATTAAGCCTTTGAATGTATCAGTATTGGATTTTAAATCATCCAGGGATTCAATGATTTCATCCACAGTTCTTTCTCTAAAGTTGGTCACCCATACATACCCATAACCATCATCCAATGGTGCAGAACGAACACTGTCAATGGGAATGATATCTCGAATAATTTCAATATCAATGGGTTTTTCTTCATGATCTCGGGCAATGGTAATGATCACCGATGTTCCTTTTTTGCCGCGCATCTTTTTAACAGCTTCCCACATTTCCATATCCTGTGTCAGTTCGCCATCAACCTTAATAATCCGATCCCCAGCCTGAATGCCTTTGCGATACGCAGGGGTGCCTTCAATTGGCGATACAACTGTCAGCACCCCTTTTTTCATTGTGATTACAATGCCAATGCCGCCAAATTCTCCATGAGTATCAATTTGTAGCTCTTCAAAAGCTTCAGGTGGCATAAAGGACGAGTGAGGATCCAAAGATCTAATCATGCCTTGAATGGCACTATGAAGCAATTCTTTGGTGTCCACCGGATCGACATAATTGTCTTCCACAAGTGAGATTATGTCTGTGAATAGCTTTAAACCTTCATAGGTCTCTTGATTATCTGCCCACACATGGTGAGGGTAGACAATACAGCAGCAAAAGACAATGAGAGAAGCAATAATTAAATTAAATGATTTACGCATTTTGTTTCCTTAGCTTTCTGTCAGCCATTTAATGGGATTAATGGGTTTACCATGATGTCGAACTTCAAAATACAGTCCTGGCCCAACAATTGAGCCGGTTTCGCCTAATGTGCCAACCACTTCACCTTGCTCGACAACATCTCCTTTACGTTTAAATATTTCATCTGCATGTGCATACACGGTATAGTAGCTATCACCATGGTCTATGATGATCATATTGCCATAGCCTTTAAACCATTCTGCATACAAGATTCGACCTGGACAAACAGCTTTGATAGGTTCCCCCTTCTCAGCAATGATATAGACACCATTGCGAAAATTGGTAATGCCCAGTTTTTCATTGGTATACTTACCATATTTATTGGCTATCTTACCATTGACTGGCAATCGTAATCTGGCCTTTTTATTATTAAATAAAAGTCTTTGTCGGTGATTTTTTGCAATGCTCACTCGGATATTGTCAATTGTTCGATCTAAATCACTGGCAGATTGTTTTAAGGCTGTCATGGCTCTTGCTGCCAGATGTTTCTGATTTTGAATGTCTTTTAGAATGTTGGACCGCTCTTTTTTTTGTCGCTGCATGTGATCATGAATATCTGTCACCCGATTTTGCATGTCTTTTTGTTGCTGTCTTTTTTTTCTAAGCTCTAAAAATAATAGCTCCAGTCGTTTTTTATCAGCCATTAACCTGGATCGCGTTTTGTTGTCATCATTTAGGATGTACGATAAATATTTGTATGATGCAAAAACTTCGGAAAATGAATCTGCATGATAAAATATTTGTGATGCGCCAATGCGTTTGAGCTTGTATAAAGCGATGAGGCGTTTACTCACATACTTCTCTGTTTCAGCAATTTTTTTGAGCAGTGTTTCGCTTTTATTCCTGGTTGAGACAATCTTTTGGTCAATTTCTTGAATTGCTCTGGAAAGAGCAGATAATTTCATCGCATATTGGTTCAACGACCGATCAACTTCATCAAGTTCCTGAATGATGTCCTGTTCTTTTTCACTGGCGCGTCTGAATGTTTCCTGATGGGCTGAGAGTTTTTGTGTAATTTTCTTTTTTTCTATTTTCAATGCCTGAATCTGGCCATGTTCTTGTTCTTGTTGTTGGTGGTGGTGGTGTGTTGGAGCGTTTGGTTTGTTGGCTTTTATAACTGTTTCCACTCCTTGTCTTGGCACAATGCGGATATATTTTCGCGCGACATAGCCCACCTGATTATTATGCCGGATAAACAACCAATCATTGTCTGCAGAAATGATTTGTACATTTGTTCCGGCAAACAATTTTCCAATAGGCGGTAATGATTGATCAGGCACAGGTCTAAAATTCAACCGGTTGGCTGTTACAACACCTGAAGCAGGCTCAAAGCCAATAATTTCAACAAAATTTTCACTGACATAACCAATTGTTCCCAAATGCTTTATTTTAAGCCAGTCTTTTTGGGATTCAATGACCAACACACGCATCCCCTTATATAGCAGACCTATGGGAGGATGTGTCAGGTCGGGTGACTTGCGGATATTTAAGCGGTTGGTTAATACAATACCATAAGTATCACACCAGGCGCTGGACTGAAAACCTATGCATCCAAATGTCAATATAAAAAATACTATAATTTTATAAATTGTTTGAGAGATATATAACACCCTGTCCATCCTGTAACCATACTTAACAGAATAAGTACAGCAATGGTATGTATTGAATAAAATTGTGGATTAAATAAATCGGTTGACCAGACCGGTAAATTGTATATGGTTAAATAGTAAAACAGACCATATAAAAATGTCAAACCGATAATGCCGCCGATTATCCCCTGTATCATTGCTTCCATGTAAAATGGAATTTTTATAAACCATTGTGTCGCACCAACCAAACGCATAATATCGATTTCATCACGACGCGAGTAAAAAACCAGTCGAATGGTATTGGAAACCACAAATACGCTGGTAACAATGAGCAGTGTGCCAATGGCAATGCAAGTGAATCGAAAGAACGTCATAAATGAGGTAATTCGTTCCAGCCACCCTTTGCCATACTCTACTTCGATTATTTCTGGCATCCTGAGCAAATGGTTGGCTAATGTTTCAATGGTTTGCCAGGTGTTGACTTCAGGATTAACATGAATCATGAACGATGCGGGTAAAGGATTGGTCTTCAAATGAGACAGAATATTTCCCTGTTGCATATCATTTTTCATAAAATCCAGGGCATCGTCTTTGGAAATATATTCAATCTGCTTGACCCCATAGAGTGTATTGATATGTTCTTCAATCAGTGCAACATCGCCCGACTCGACTGATGACGACACATAGGCCATCACACGAATACCTTCTTTCCAGACATAAAAAACCTGATTGATATTTGTAAAAAATAACCCAAAAGCCGCTGTTACCAGTAATGATAGGGCTATGGTTAATATGGTTACAATATGAAGCGTTGGTGTGGCAATAAAATCTTTTAAAACCCCTTTAAAAAAACAATACATATAGTTCATGATTATTAATGTCCAAAATGATTATTGGAATCCTTTTAAGAATAACATCCTCACTTCATAGATCGTACTATAAAACAAGGACGCGCAGAGACATAGCATGTTTCGTCTCGACAGTACATTTTGAATGCACCCAAAAGCAATATATATGCCAGAAAAAAACAAATTATACGATAATATTCATTTATTTCAGGTACTTTTCAAAAAAACTCAAAACCTGTTAGAAGATTGAAAAATTTTAGTGTATGCTTTTTTAATGAAAATTTCAAGGGAAAAGTGAATGCATTCCAAACAATAACCGGATTCAAAACTATGCTCGGAAAATAATGTATGGGGGCATAGGTTCGTTCCTGGTTATTGTTTGGAGGTCGAACATAATGATCGACCCCACATTCATAGGTTTGTTTCCTTCGCAGAATCGCGGGAACAAAAAAGCAATAACCATGCCAAAAAAAACATAATTGAACGATCATAATCATGAAGAAACA
>Ga0272440_1003460_pt1 | contig 11782 bp, 8 predicted proteins | sample SSMMMBAug17_FD_192440 | JGI IMG/M metagenome (GOLD analysis project Ga0272440, IMG submission 192440) | Marine sediment archaeal communities from Little Sippewissett salt marsh, Falmouth, MA, United States - SSM-MMB-Aug17 | ecosystem: Environmental > Aquatic > Marine > Wetlands > Sediment ... | reverse complement strand
TTTGCAACAATAACCGGTTGCGTGGAGGCTCAGCATTCAAGTTATTTGAAAAATATTGTAAAACAAAATTGATATCAATAAATAAATTAAATTACAGTACCCTACGCCCCAAGTTTACGAGTATAACGCGGAGTTCACCGGCGCGATAGCGTCCGGTGAAACGACAGGTTATGATAAATATTATTAAACCGAGGGTTAACTATTTTTGCTAAAATCCTATAAAACTATAATAGGTATCATCTTCGACACTAATATCAGCTACCAAATTCTTTTAACTTTGTATTCATCAAATTTTTCATCAATAGAAATAATTAGAAAATTTTCAATAATTCCTTGACATATGATAACTCTATCAAAGGGGTCTTTGTGAAAAAAAGGAAGTTCTTTTAAATATATCAAATGCTCTTTTTTGATTTGTAATATTTGAATACCCAATTTTTCTGATTCATCAAATAACAATTCAAAAGGAATATCTAAAATAAGTTTTGATAAACTCAACTTAATAGAAATTTCCCAAAAGCTTGCTATGCTAACAAATACATTATTTTTTGTTCTTTCAATGATTTTTTTAGCTTTTTCGGATAATTTAACATCATTGCTTAAAAACCATAGCAAAGTATGCGTATCAATTAATATATTCATTCCATATATTCCTTAAAATCATCAAGCGGCTCATCAAAATTATCTTTTATATGTATCTTTCCTTTCAAAGTTCCAGCTTTTCTTGCAGACATCTCTTTTGAAAAATTATTGTCAAGAACATTTCTTTTAGATTTTTCATCCAAAAAAGTAATAATCACCTTTACATTGGGTTTTATATGTATTTTTTCCAGTGGTATAACCCACTTTCCATCATATAATCCTTTAATAGAAAGCATGTTGTTCCTCCTTATTTATAGTCAGCCTATAATTTTCTTTCTGTTTATTAACAATATCTGAAATTGTCAATCCTTTGATTTGTCAATTCAAAGTTTTTGAACTTTCATTTAATTTCGCTTCTGTTATCAATTTCTAATGTTTTTGTCTACTGGGAGATGTATTGGAACAGTAAATTCCACCACCAATATTGTGGAATCCGTTCATAATCGTAAATCCAGATATGATTGTATCATAGTCTTAAATATATGCAGAATAGCCCAGAGCAAAAGTTGGGATAAGAATTTGTTAAATTAAGTAAGGTGTCCTCCCCGGAATTATATTCCTAATAAATTCAAATATATTTTTTAAAAACGCGAAAGTCGGGCTAAAAAAAAGCCCGAAATTGAAATGGATTAGCCGATTAGGCCTGTTGATTGTAGCCATTTTTGACAGCCTGTTCCATATCTATAATCAATAATAAAAATGCATATCATATTATTGCTTATTATCAAAGCTTTCCATGATGCTCACTTTTTATTGATGAATTTTCGTTCAGCGTCTGATTTCTGGAGTTTTGATTTCATTAATATCTACTTTATTGAAATGCAGGTCAGTCATTGATTCCAATGGATAATTGTTATCCACTTCTTTCTCAGTGGTTAATTTCAGTGGTTTTTTTTATTTTTTTTGAGTGTTTTGTTTATTTCGGATCGGTTGCTAATGTCCGCTGTTTTAGATGACATCCTCTTAAATTTTTTACAGAATCGTTTTCTTGAGAAAAATTATAATTTGTTATACAGTGCCCCAAGTTTACGAGACCGGGTAGCCAGGGACTGTCTCCAGTCCCGAGCCCCCTCAGAACCGTGCGTGATAGTTTCCCATCACACGGCTCAAGCCACCTAAAGGCAAATCCTTATGGGATCACCCACTACTTCAAAATGATTCTTACATTTTAAAGTAATTTTGCGATAAAAACTAACTGCCATAACCGATTCGTGGAAGGCGCACACATTACTCAGGAAGTAGTCCATTCTGGCTACATCCTATTTTAAGTAACGTCCATCTGCTATTCCTTCCTAAATATGGTTTGGATAGCATTCTCGCAATAGGTCACCTATCGGACGTCAGCTCTCTTTCGAGCCGGGCAAATTTTGAACCCGTATCCATCTCATTACAAGGTGGTATTCGCTTTTTCCGAATTCTTACTCCCGCATTCCCAACAGTGTGCCTTGCGGTTCACCTGCCTTATTCAGGCAGGAATACGAGGTTTCCACGTTCCGCTTTGCTCATCCTTTGAATGACTTAGGTGCGATCTCTACGCCGGAAGTACTACAGTTCCGTACAGGTAGTTATAAGACCTGTAACCTGACTCCTTGCCACAAACACAGGGAAGCAGCCTTCGACCTGTTAATCCTCGTAGGTCTGTTTTGCGTTACGGTGCTTACGAAAGTTCAAATATTTTCACCATATCATTCGTCCCGGGCCTTAACAGGAGAGGATTTCCTGAGGGGTCTTCATGTCACCAATCCAACCCAATTCGATCCTTTGTCAACGGGGCTTCGCACCGACCACACAGCGCGTGGCAAGCACGCCCGCCTAGGGACTGGTAGGAACATACCAGGTACTCAAGTACTTTACGGGCAATATAAAGTACCGAATACACTAAACAAAAGCGACATCGTGTCGCGGTATAACGTTGGAAATCAGCGGCTCTGTCCGCTGAATTGCTTGGTTATAAAAAATTTAATTAAATGTACGCCTGTTTTTAAATTTTTACATTTCAAACTTAACTAAATGGTGAACAATTCTATTTGTATGAGGTTCGGCCCCATTTTCATTTTCATTTTCAATTTCAATTTGTCCATGCGAATGTATATAACTGGCACATTCATCAATTAATTGCTTTATAATTTTTCTATATATTTGTCCAAAAATAAAGCAAGTGGATGATTATAGATCACCTTACTGGTTTTTACACCCTTCATTTGCTTCTGTGCAACCAATAGGAAAAGAATCACCTTTCGCTTGATACATAGGTATTTGAGAATAACTCCATTTTTTCGTTGAAATTTTTGGAACTTCATTTCGCACATAAGCGCCAAGTTCATTAGTTGTTATGATCCCATTAGAATCACTGTCGGCAAGTCCTCTTAAGCCTTGAAGTATGGCATATGTGAAAACGCCATGTTTTTTATATCCTTCAAGAGCATACTGCATGTTGGAAGTCGCAGACAGAACAGTACGGCCAGTACTTCTCATCAAACGATCCAGTGCTGTTTTTTCTTCAAGTGCACTCCGAGCAGGAAGGAGGTCAAAATCGTTTTTTGCTAATTTAGATGAAAAGCAGGCATCAATGAGAATAAGGGTTTTTAATGCCCTAATTCTCTGGAACAGAGTATAAAAAGTATCCGAAGAAATGCATTTCTTTTTAAACGAATCCGAGTTTTCATAAACAGCATCCTGAGGAACTAAATAAAATTCACTATCTAAAACAAATGCATGCCCTGCAAAAAAGAACACAAATACATCTCCGACTCTGATTTTCTTAGAAAAGTACTCAAATTCGTTGTAAATTTTGGAAATAACTGCATCCTTATCCAAAAGAGTTTTAACGAAAATTTGATTAAAAAGACCTTTTCCACATTTTTCGAACATTCGCGTAACACTAGTGGCATCATTACTAGCATATTTCAATTGAAGGCCAATTTCTTTGTACTCTGAAATACCAATAGCAAGTATATAGAGATTAGCAATAATTTTTGATGGGTCTTTAACTTTTAATGATTGATTATCTGTTACTATAACATTAGTACTTGCCGGTTGACTTGCAATAGAATTATTTTTATTATATATCGTTGCAGAGATTATATGTTTACCATGAGGCACTGAAAAGCTTTTCTTAATTATAACTGATTTTTGCGACATATTCTGGAGAAGATATTTATCTGTTTCCACCATAACACCATCAATTCTAAATTCAATTTTTCCAATACCACCACCGACATCATAAATTTTAAATTCAAGCTCAACAGCATCAGTTTTATGGAATGTATTTGAATGTGGTAAAATTTTAATTGAGGGTGGCATTCCTGAAGCCAACACTTTGTCAATACTTCCGATTTTATCAAGTTCGGCCGTAATTTGAAGATCATAATCTCCAATTATTTTATTGAAAACTAAGTCTGGCCGGTAAAATAGGGAATGTATCTGTTTAACTGAAACATAATCTGCGGACTGATTTTCTCCCCTGTTTAAATGATAACCTAAATATTTATCACCATTTTCTGATGTTGCAAAAAAACCTTCAGGAGTCCATGCGACCCATTCATGATCTGTACCATTAAAATGTGTCATCAACAATTTTCCATTTAAGACTTCCCATAAACGTATAGTTCGATCAGAAGATCCAGAAAGCAAAAGTCTGCCATCAGCTGAAACTGCAACAGACAATACATCACCTATATGGCCAATGTATTCATTTTGTTTCTGTCCTGTTTTGGTGCTGTAGGAAAAAAGAATACCATGACCGCCACCACTAATGACAAGTTTGCCATCTGGAGTTAATGTAAGGCTACTGTGATCATATCCATCTATAGAGTTACGTGTAATTGTGTGTACAATCTTATTATTTACTAAAATTTCAAGAGTTGGGTTTCTTTTATTATTTAACGTTTGTATTGAAATATTACCAACTTTTTTTATCGAACGGATAAATGTTGTTTCATTCCTTTGCACAGAAGCTCTCTCAAATTGGCCAGCCTTACTTTGAATGGTAAAACTTTGTTCAATACGACCATAATCAAAGATGTTGTTTTTTTCATAAGAATTTCCCCAGCCAATAGTTTGACCATCATTTGAAAAACCAACGCTCCAAATTTTTTTTCCATTTCCAACGAATTTTTTGATTTCTCTCCCTGTACGAACATCCCATAGGTAAATTTCATGTTCATTTCCACCTCCTGTAACTGCAATGGTATTATCAGGTGAAATTGCGGTTGCTAAGACAATATTTTGGTTTTTTGTAAATACTGAAACAGGCTTTCCAGAAGGTATTGAATAGATGAAATTTTTAAACTCACCACTTTCATTCATTCCACATCCTGCTAATGCATATTTTCCATTTAGTGAAACAGAAAGACTTAAAACCTCACTATTTTGTTTTGACATAACCTTTATGAATTGACCTGTTTTACCATGCCAAAGACAAATTGTTTTGTCGTTACTACCTGATAGTATGTATTGTCCGTCTAAAGTAAATGCGACTGAATTAACATTATCTTCATGACCTTCCAATGTTGCTTGAAGAGAGCCATCGGATACCTGCCAGAATTTTATAGTACGATCATCACTTCCGGTGGCTGAGTAGAGATTGTCAGGAGAAAATGCAACCCCATTTATTGCATCACTATGTCCTTGTAATATGCTTAAGGTTTTACCAGAGGCGGTACTCCATATTCGAGCGCTTCCATCAGCACTTCCAGAAATTAGGAGTTTATTATCATGAGAAAAACTTAGAGATAGGATGACGTTGTCATGCCCTTTTAGTAAATGTTTGATTTGTCCTGTTGGAAAATGGATAAGCCGAATTACATTATTTTTGAAGTATCCTCCAACTGCCAGTAGTTGATTATTAGGAGATAGAGCCGCTGTATATATTTTACCTTCTTGGCCTCCCCAAATCTGTCCTCGTAGAATTCTTATGGTTTTACCGGTTTGAATATCCCATACTCGAATGGTTTTATCGTTTGATGCTGAAATAAGATATTTGCCATTATTAGTAAAAATTATATTTTTTATCATAGCCATATGACCACCATAGTTAATTTGAAGAATTGCTGAAGAATACTTGCTGAGAGTTGATTCGAAAGGTTTTTGAGGTTTTGGGGTATTGTTTTCAGAAAAAAATTGTGGTTTAGACCTTTGAAACAATATAACGATTGCTAAAACAGTTATTAATACAAATCCAAGTTTCCTCAGGAAGAATAAAGGTTTATCTATAAACATCGGGCGTATTATGGAATATATTTTTGGAAGTTTTACTGATAAACGGTCTCCCATAAAACTTACAAAGATATAGTCGCTAAAAATAGAATTGTCCATGTTTCGAAGATTATTTCTACTAAAGAATGACTTAGATATATTGGTTGTTCCTTTTTTTATAAAAGCATACTCAATAGAAAAGTTTTTTATTGGATTATCATTTGAAGTGAGGAACAACTGAAACAAAACTTTTCTAATGTGTTTTTCTTTGCTGAGTGACATTTCTTTTATTAAAATTGTTCTTAACCAATCTGGCATATTACCATGTTTAAACCATGGAAGGCATATAAGGCGTTTTAATCGTTCAAAACTGTATAGTGGTTTGTTCTCTTTTCCTATAAGCTGATACCCTAAATAAAGAGTTAAGTGCCAGATCAAACCAGGATAAACTGCACAAGCTCTAAACCACTCATAACCATTTGGATCCAAAAATACTTTCAATTGCTTTAAAAGGCTATTTATCTTATCATTTTCTGGTTCACTTTCTGAGACCCACTGCGTTGAAAATAAATTTAGAATTTTAGGTGTTTGTTGAGTGTTTGAAGACGTATAAGGTGTTTGATCAGTATCTGTTGTTTGCCATTGATCAATCAATATATCCATCCCCATATCATCTGCAGGCATGACAATAAAATCCATACGAGAAAAAGCTTCAAAATGCTGATTTAAATGAATAGGGTCTGGAATCAAAATGGCACGATTTTTCCACTCATGAAATTGTTGAACCCATTTCGTAGCCTCACCAGTAATGGTGTTGATAAAGTAGTCGCCATTTGAAAAAATAATAACTTGATGTTTTGAATATTTTACATATAATTGTGACAGGTTAATAGCTCCGATATATTTCTTATTTGCGAGATAACAGATTCTTGGATCACCATCAAAATAGTATCGAGTAATAAAAATATCATTTTCAATAAGCCTATCAATTAGGGTATTCATCATTTCTGCTTGATGATCATAATAGGTCGATTTGTCAATAAGGACGAGGTACTCAGGTTGTTCTAATGTAAATCCCATTGTTGGTTGAAAAATACCACCTCTATTGACTGTTTTTTGTATTGTCTCCTTAACATCTATTCGTGTTGATATTTCCTTCCGATGTTGTTTATATTTTTGAGCTGTTCTGAAAAATGAAATAGATTGAAAAAGACGAGGCTCTGGTTCTTTCACAAAAAATGCAGATATATCAAAATCATCAAAATCTGAATCTGTATATTGATGTTTTAAATACAGCGCAGCATATTTAGAACGCCACCAGCGAAAAAAATATGCACCCAATAGAAACATTAACCCTCCGGAAAAAATGATAATATATTTAAACTCAGTGTTTACTTGTTTTTCAACGTGTTTTTTTTGACTCTTTAATTCATCAAATAGTTTTTCTGACTTTACTTCTTTAATGGGTTCATGAATGTGATCAATTAGTTGGATATCTGTCTCTTGATCAGATTTAGGCAATAAATCAGTATTTTTTTTTGGTTTTAGGAGGTGATTCTTAGGAATCGTTGTTGTTTCTTCAGAATAATCTGACAGATTTAGGATAAAAAAACCTGAAGTAATTATCACAATTGTCCATACACATAAAAATAGAATAGCATATTTTTTATATCGTCTAATCTTTTTTAATGCTGGGTTAGCCAGTGGTTGGTCCAATGAGGATGTTTTTTTGATAGGAGGATAACCATAATAAAGCCACTCTTGAAAGCGCTTGTAAAAATCTCTTTGTTGATCTGGACTTTTGCATATGATAGGTGCAATATATAAACACAGTTTATTCATATCTTTTGGAAGCTGGTTATCTGTTGAAAATTTTAGTACAATTTCCTGAACATAAAGATATTGATCTATACCTATTATATAGCCAGACTCTCTAAGGTTTTCTATAAATTTAAATAAATCATCTATAAAGGCATCATTTATTTTTCTGAAAGCCATTTTTCTACAACCTCTTTGGCAACAGGTAAATCTCTTTCTTTTTTAATGAGGGTAGAAAGGATTATGTGTTTAACAAATTCCTTTTCATCATCTTTAATTGTATACCCATTGATAAACTCATAAACTGATTTTGCACAGACCAGAAGCTCAGCTGTAGCTGGCTTCTTTTGAATTTGTTTTGTGTTTCGTAATTGATAAAAAAGAAATAGCATATCATTAATAGCAGGATCGCTAATTTCTTTTAGTCTTTGGGTAACAATAGCTTTCATTTCTTTTAGGTCGGGAAATTCAATATGATAATACACACATCGTCTTAGAAATGCATCTGGTAAATGTTTTTCTGAATTGCTTGTGATAATAATGATAGGAAAATATTCTTGATTTGCTGAAATTTTAGCGTTATTCAACTCCGGTATTTCGAATGAGCAGTGTTCTAATTCATTTAAGAGGTCATTTGGAAAATCTCGGGGCGCTTTATCGATTTCATCAATGAGAACTACTTTTTGTTTTTGTGAAGTTCGCACTTCATTGTTTAATACAAGTTTTGTTTCGTATTCTTTTTCAATTTGATCAATATCTTCAAGATTATTTGAAAAAAGTATTGCCTTACCCAAAGCATTATAAGTGATAAAATAAGTCCCATCTCTATAACTCTTTTCCGTTTGCGCAGCATGAAAACGAGCCAGAGAGTTGTAAGTATAAAAAAGGTCTGTTGCTGTACTTGTCGATTTAGTATTAAATATCAACGGTGCTCCAAGATCTAAACACCATGAAATTCTACTGGCAAGTTGTGTTTTCCCAGTTCCTGGTTCACCAGTTATCAACAAAGGTTGATTCATATATAGGGCAACATTGATCGCGCAGGCCTGATCAGGCTTGATAATATAGTTTTCAGGAGCCTTGTATTGATCAAGTTTGTAGGCAGGCAATGAATGCTTTTTGGGTTGTTGTTGGCATGGCATAATGTATTTAAAAGACATGAATTTTTCCTTTTATTTTTTTATGGATTTAGATTTAAACATAAAACCATATTTTTTTAGTTTTTTTCTTTTTTTCATTACTAACTGAATCCGCCTGAATCCGTGGCGTACAAATTGATTTACAATTAAACCATTAGGTATTTTGAATTCTAAGCATCAATTTTGGGTGCAAGTAAAAAATCGCTATTTCTAATGATTTCAATGCATATCAAAAACTGGGCCACGGATTCAGGTACTAATTAATACCTAATTATAATTATCGTCCTCTCCAGCATAGAAGGAACCGAAAAAAAATTATATTGTAAAAATTATTAAACATGAGTATTAGCGTTTATTACTTCGCTAAAGACACTGATTAAAAGATTTAAAAACATACAAAATAAGTTGTATCACCTAAAATTGATTTTCAAAAATTCAGTTCCTTCTATGCTGGAGATGACAATATTATATATATCTAAAATTGAGAGCAAATAGGAACCAATATATTAATAAGTTTACGCATTGAAATTTTATTTTGGTCTTCAAATAAATCAATAACTTCTCTATAATCATTATATTCACCACAATTACGGTCTATGGCAACTTCATTAGCCCAATCTACTAAATGTTGTTGTTCTATTGATGTCACTTCATCTACTAAATAATGCGAATAATGCTTTTTTAGATAATTCTTTATCAATTCTTTGTTTGAATGTTTTCTTCGATTAAAAAAAAAATTTATTTTTTGATTATTAGCAGGAGGATTTTTGTACTCAATCAATAAACAAGAGATGCGAATACTACGAGCATTATTTGCATTGAAAGATTCCCAGAACTGAATAAAATGATTAATTTTATCAATATAAGCGATAGTACTATTAGATGGATCAATCACAATCGTTGTCCGTATCATTATGGGTTGTTCTGATTGATTTAGTTGATCTATAATTAGTTCAGGAGGTGAAGATTTGTCAATATCACAAAGTTTTGTAGCTAAATATTCATATATTTTTTTATTTTCATTCTTATCTGGCCATTTAATGTATTTATGAATAAGTCCAGTTTGTTCTTCTGAAGAGTAATTATTATTTTTTTCCCAATGATCAAGTTCGATGCTTGTAAAAAATTCTGGTAAACATTCATCTTGATTTCCGTGAAATATGTAAATACAAAATTTATTGTTTTGTAATGATACTATTTTTAGTTTGTCAAAGAAACTATCACATTGTTTTTCTCGGTCAATGAGGTATGGATAATATTTTCTTGGAAGCATACTGCTCAAATTTGATTTACTTTTTCTATCTTTGAAAAGAGAGTTTTCTTTTCCAGTAATTTTTTGGTATAATTTTTGAAAAATATGTTCATGATTGTAATGCTTTTTAAATTCTAAATAATTTATTGTAGCCAAAAAGGACTCATTTATCTCTTGGCAGTCTTCGCATAATATGGGTAGGATTGTGCAACTATTTTCCGCTCGTCTTGCTTTTGCCAGATTATATTCATCTTTACATATAGGAGATTCAAAATATTTTTTTGTTATAAGCATGATAAAATAATTTGACTGACATATTTTTTTTTCTAATTCAGTATTCCAGTCATCTCCAACCCCTATACTTTCTTTATCATAAAAGCAGTCAATACCATTTTTTTTAAATTGTTCATAAAGATATCTGGAAAAACTCATTCCATCAATTGTCATAAAATTTTCATCTTTTCTTGAATAACTAATAAATAAATGATGCATAATTGGCTTTCCTTAAACTTTGTTAAATTTTATGCTCTTGCTCAGCGATTATGCTACGAGTTTATGTTTTGTAGCGAGCCTTCATTGTTTTCACTCATCGCTCTTGGGTCGTTGTCAGAAATTCTACCGATTGCTTGTTGCTCAGCGATCTGCCTCATCATAGTCCATCAGTTAATCAGACGAATCAGAGTTCTTCTTCATTGTAATTATTGTCAATTACCGAGTGCGTGGATACTCAGTTAGTCCCTCTTGAAAAATATTGTAAAACAAACATAATAACAATAAATATATTTTGTTACATCACCCTAAGCCCCAAGTTTACGCACTATAACGCCTCGCATCACCGGCTCTGTCCGGTGGATGCATTGGTTATGCGTATTTACGTACAAACCGATAAACTTTTCTGGCTTCATCAATGCTGCGTATTTTAGCAGTGTGATACGTCCATCCAAGATGTTCACTAATAGCTGCATAAAGTGTCTTTCTATCTATACGTCCCGATTTCCATATGGGATCAAGAATTGTGTGAATTTCTTTCCTTGCGTTTTTAATTTCGGGGGTAGGTATGCAGCCAAGTGGCTTTATTCTGTTCTTCGTTTTATGATGACATCCGACATAGTTTCCACAACGGTCACATTTCCAAAAAGGCAAATTATGCAAGTCTAATCTATGAGGATATATTTCATTACCATCTGTTAGCCTTGCCTCTACCACTTTCATACACCCACAGCAATAAATTTCCATAATGTTTACCTGTGCATAACTTTTATCATTAAAATGATGCCTCTAAGAGCCTAAAATGACATCATCCAAAAATATTTCATTACATTTTCAATTGATTAAAATATTTTACTCAGTTCGACCCTAATTTAACCTAATTTAAATAGCAAAATGTGACTACTATTATAATCCAACTTTGGTTTGTCATGGCACAATCATTGCCCTGCATGAAAGTTCTGATTTTTTGACTTTAACCAAGTCAAAAAATCAGAACTTTCATGCAGGGCAATAATTATGCCATGACAAACCAAAGTTGGATGCCTATACACCACTTTTTAAGTCCGTGCCCCCCCTCTTAAACTGTTAACTATATGACCTATCAAATACTAAAGGGGTGCACGGACTTAAAAAGTGACGTACTACCCAATTATTTCATTAATTCCCTCTATTACAAGGTTAATATCTTGAGGACGTGCAACGCCAATCTTTTTTTTGAGACGTTTAACGGATAAAGTTCGAATTT
>Ga0272440_1003459_pt1 | contig 11783 bp, 10 predicted proteins | sample SSMMMBAug17_FD_192440 | JGI IMG/M metagenome (GOLD analysis project Ga0272440, IMG submission 192440) | Marine sediment archaeal communities from Little Sippewissett salt marsh, Falmouth, MA, United States - SSM-MMB-Aug17 | ecosystem: Environmental > Aquatic > Marine > Wetlands > Sediment ... | reverse complement strand
TTACTTATGTGCCAAGAACGTGTAGGGGCGAACCTTGTGTTCGCCCATCGTACATAGGAACGAAAGCGTTATTCGTTCGAGGGCGAACATAAGGTTCGCCCCTACATCGGGCTGGCACATAAGTAATGGGGAACTTATTTTTCGAGTATTCCTAACTTGTACATACGCCCCTCTTTTCCTTGATGTTCTTATAAAAATAGTCATTGTCAACAATATGTTCTTCCCAATCAATCTCAGGCAAGCAGCTTTCAGAAACGACTTTATCCCGAATATCAATGCCTGCTTTACGCAGACTGTCCGATTCCTTTGATAATAATGGATGCCAATAGGGTAGTGAACGATTTTCAAATCGGCAGCGATACGCACAGGTCTCAGGCAGCCACTTGAGGTTATTTTTGATATTATCGGGTGTTAGCACTTTACAAAGTGTCTGATTTTTAGTACGCTCATGATAACATCGACATGTAATCGTTTGAATATTTAAGTACTTGCAAGCGATATCAGTTAAAAAATAATCACCATCCTGATTTTCAATCTTATGAATACAGCAAATTCCGCATCGGTCGCATAGTTGCTCCCACTGTTTTGTAGCGAGTTCATTCAATGGCTTTTTGAGCCAATCGGCATTATTACGTATCATAAATATGATGATGTTTTATCCATATTAAATCTTGCAATTTGCAGACAAGGTTGTTATCAATGTAACCAATTATGATTACAGTTTTCAAGAAAAATTTTTTGAGATGATATAACATAGACTTCCGGATAATACCTCATGAAACCTCTAAATAAAATAAAAAAATCCACATGGGATTGTTTACAAAATGTGCTGATAGATTCAGTAATTGCCGGCGGGACAGCATCCATGAAGTATTACCGCAAACGTAATATCATTGAAAATAATTCAGGCAGTGTTTCAAAGAATCCATCGACCATTGCTGATTTGCATGCGACATTGGCAATGATCTATTCTTTAGATCACTCACTGACACCAATCATCTCAAGCACGTTTGATTGCAATTATTCTTTCCTGGCTGAAGAAACACACAATGTAAACTGGTTTCAAAAACAACTCCCTGTAAATATATTTCAAAAAATTGAAACTGCAACGCAATTTTTTTCAAATAGGAAAGGTATTCGAGTTATTATTGATGGCATTGATGGCACTGGAAATTTCTTGCGTGGGATTCCCTTGTTTTGCTCAGCAGCCGCGTTACTTATTGATGATCATCCGCGGGTGAGTGCCATTTATGATCCAGTTCATCATGTGGTTTATTCTGCAATATTTTTGGAAAATGCCATGAGCCAGGCATGGGAATGGCACATTTCAAGTAATCATCGGATCGATTTGATTTCTTTGAATCAAACACTTGAAAAGAAGCCCCTTTCTCATGAAGCCATTGGAATACATTTTACACGAAGTCATCCTGATAAGCTTCGTGAATTGATTCAACCCAATAATGCACAGTCAGCCCAGCAACAATCAGTTCTGGAACAGCTATCTCACGCGTCGGCTGGAATATATACCTTTAATTCAAGCTTCATTGCAATGATTTATGTTGCTCAGGGTGCACTGGGGGGATATATCAATAATACAACCCATTTATGGGATGTTGCTGCGGGTGAAGTCCTTGTTCGTGCGTGCGGTGGCAGTGTGACCGATTTTAACAAAAAGTCAATATCATATGATATGCCTTCACGCGTATCTATTATTGCTGCACAAAAACAAATATATGAAAATTTATACAGATGTTTATAAAAGGGGGCCCATCCAATCGTTTTTGGTAAAATTTATGTTTGCCGCGAACAAAAACCGGTAGCAAACCTATGAGCAAAAGCAATGTAGGGGCGAAGCTTTTCTTCGCCTCCGGACAAAAACCGATATCAAACCTATATTCAAAGATTTCCATAGAAGGATAATTATTATGAAAACAACAGAACCAAAAGAAGACTTCGCAAAGGAGTTATCGCCATCAGAATCTGCGGCCAAATCATTATTTGATTTTGCCATTGATAGAGAAGACATAAAATTTCTGCTGGCAAAACCGCCTGAAGAACATAAGATATCAATCGATACAATGGAATATGAATTGCAAATGCTGAAAATGATCAGTACTGGATGGAGTATTTCTTTCTATCTGGCAGATCATCCGCTCAAATTGGCGATTGCAGAAAAATTTTGGGAACATGTCCATGCTTTTTCAGACACCATTTCATCAACTACTGAGTTGACAATTGGTAAAAAAGTGGATTATTTCAATGTATTGAAAGAACGACTTGATACGTATCTAAATTCCCTTAAAGGGTTGACAAATGATTCTGATCCTTTAAGCATCATTGGACCGGAATTTGCAAAATTTTGCGGTGATAAAGATGATGTCTTTTCCATGCTGACAGGGTCAAAAATGTTTGCAGCCACCCTGAATCGTGTCAAGGACTTTCTTGAGACTATTGATGATTTGGATCAAGGTGATGGAATCAATCAAGGAAATGATGCCGAAAAAAATTGATTTTTCCCTCAAGACGATTTCCCAGGGACAACAATTAATTTTTTCCGGATCTCTCGATGTAAAAACCTGTGGAGCAATTTGGAATTCAGTTTTTGATGCATTATCATTTTCAACGCAAAAGCTTATTGTAGATGTGTCACAATTAACATACTTTGATATGTCTGGCATCGCCCTGCTTATTGCGTTAAAAAATGAAGCACAAAATCATGAACAACAATTCAGCATCATTGGACTGTCTCCTGAAATGCAGCGTTTGTATGGTCGTTTTGAAGAGATGGCACCTATAGCACCAATCTCTCAACCGGCTGATCGTACAAATATTATTGAGAAAGCGGGAAGAACTTCCTATCGTTTATTCCAATCGTTTATACAAAGTCTATATGCACATATTATTTTCATTGGTGAATTGACTACTTTTTTTGTCAGGGTCATGCGTCATCCTTCAAGAATCCGATGGAAAAATGTATGGCTTGTTACTGAAAGTGCTGGCGTAAATGCACTTCCCATAGTGTGTCTCATCGGCTTTTTAATGGGATTGATTCTTGCATTTCAATCCATTGTACCCATGTCAAAATTTGGGGCAGAAATATTTGTTTCGGAATTAATCGGCCTCTCTATGATTCGTGAACTGGGCCCCCTGATGACCGCAATTGTTCTTGCAGGTCGAACAGGATCCGCTTTTGCAGCAGAACTGGGTGCAATGAAAGTGAATGAAGAAATCGACGCCCTGACCACTATGGGCCTGGAACCAATGAACTTTTTGGTTGTCATTCGAATCATGGCGGCTTTGATCGTTACGCCGATTCTAACCATCTATGCAGATCTCATTAGTGTTGTCGGCGGCGCGATACCACTTGTTTCTATGGGCTACCCTTTGGTTACCTATTATAATGGTGTCATCAAAGCAGTCGATTATGTTGATTTCATCAGTGGTCTTTTTAAATCGGTATTTTTTGGCCTTCTTGTTGCTGGAGCCGGTTGTAAATGTGGGCTTCAAACAAAAACCGGCGCGGGAGCTGTTGGTGAATCCACAACACATGCGGTTGTGAACAGTATTGTCTTAATTGTTATGTGCGATGGCATTTTTTCTGTGATATTTTATTATTTAGGTATATGACAGGCATAAAAACAGGTTATTCCCCAAATCAACCTCAACACACCATGACACAAAAAGAATCAAATTTTTCATAATCTGGTACATATCTTGCTCCTATTTAAAATCTAATACGATATTATTCGACAATCTCAAAAAATCGAAATAAATCAAAGCATTTTGACTATTGGTTCATTCAAATATCAAATCACGAATCAACCCTAAAAAAAAAGGGAGATGTATGCATGTCTTTATATTCCAATTTTGCAAGAGGCAATCTTATGTTCAATCGATATAATCCATCAGCTTTAATATTATTGGTGATTTTCAGTACTGTTTTTTGCGGTTGTTCAAGACATTGGGTTATTTCAAAAGGGATTCAGTATGTGGCACCTGTAATTATTGAAAATGGCCTGAATTCGTTTTTAAGGGAATCAGATTTGATTGTTGCAGAGTCAGGTATTACTTCCAATCTTAAACTCATGGAAGTGCTATTGGAAAGTAATCCAAAAAACAAATTATTGCTCAATAATATTGCTTTTGGATACAGTGCTTACGCATTAAGTTTTGTTGAGTATGAAATGGAAAAGGCTGGATTTGAAGAAAATGAGGAATTGGAAGACTATCATCGAGAACGTGCAAGAAATTTATACTTACGTGCACGAAAATATGGATTTCGTTCCCTTTCTCTGACCACGAGCGGTAAAAAATTCGTTCAACTGATCACAAATAAAAAAATTGATATGGATGCTATCAATAATCAGCTACAATATATTACAGCAGATCAACATGAGGCGCTTTTCTGGACAACTATTTCCTGGGGCTCTTATTTGCAATTATCAAGGGATAGTATTTCAGAACTGGCTATGGTTCCTGTCTTCAGATTAATGAACAAAAGAATACAAGAATTAGACTGTCAATTCTTTTTTGGGATGCCTGTGATGATTGATGCCATGCTGTATGCCATGCCCCCCATGATTGGTGGTGATGAAATCACTTCAAACAAAAAATTCAACTTGGTCTCTGATATCAATAATGGCAGATGTTTACTCAGTCCCCTGTTTAAGGCAAGATTTTATTGCACACAATTTGATTACCCTGAAGCGGGTATTTCCATTCTAAAAGATATTGTTAATAAAAATACGTCAAATTGGCCGGGAAAATACACCCTGATGAATGAAATTGCAAAACGTAAAGCAAAACTTTACTTAAAATATGCAGATGATATTTTTTAACTTTTTCTAAAATAACGTTCGATCTATCTGATCGTTCGGTAATCATGAGTTTTGGAGGTGTATATTGAAAAATCAAAGATCCATAGCATTTATTGCAGGAATTATATTTTTATTTATATTGACAATGAACACTTCTGTGTATGCAGGCAAAACAAAAATTAAATTTGCCTCATTGGCCCCTGAAGGCACTACCTGGGCGAATATTCTTGAAGAAGCTGCCAAAGAAATTAAGAAAAAAACCAAAAAGCGGGTCAAAATAAAATACTATCTGGGCGGAAAAAAAGGTGAAGAACCTGAAATGATTCAAAAAATGAAAATTGGTGAAATTGATGCAGTAGGTGTCAGCGGCATGGGCTTGCAGAGTATTGTTAAGGATATTCGAGTGATGGACTTACCAATGTTGTTTGAAACCTATGTCGAGTTTGATTATCTCAGGTGCAAGCTTTTTCCTGTTTTTGCCAAAATGTTTCTAAAACAAGACTATATTTTGCTGGCAATGAATGAAACCGGTTTTGTGTATAACTTTTCCAATGTGCCCATTCGTGAAATTGATGACATCAGAAAGGTCAAAACCTGGATTTATAAGGGAGAACCAATCAGTATGACCCTTGCTGATATCGTTGGCATTAACACTGTCCCTTTGGGCATTACTGATGTTTTAACATCTTTACAAACCGGACTCATTGAATCCTGTTATGCGCCACCAGTTGCGGCAATCGCTTTTCAATGGCATACAAAAGTAAAGTATGTCTCAAACAAACCCATGACCAATGGATGCGGTGGTATTGTCGTTCGAAAGGATACTTTTGAGAAAATCATTCCCAGGGATCAAGAAATTGTTAGAACCATTTTGAAAGAAAAAAATGAAAGAACAATTATTGAAATGCGCAAAGATAATGAAAAAGCCAAAAAAGATCTGACAGGCAGATTTGGTCTCAAAGAATTTCAATTATCTGAAAAGGCGGATAAGGAAATGGAAATTGTTGCAGATAAAGTGCGAAAACGTCTCGTAGGACAATTTTACTCCCAAGAACTTCTTGATAAAAGCCTGGCTTTGGTTGCGGAATGTCGAAAAATGGGACAGGTCAAATGCGCTGAGGTTACACAAAAAATTCTTTTGGAGGAAAACTAGTGCAGCGAATCACTGTTTTCAACAGACTGGAAAAAGGATGCATAACAGTTATTTTAATTGTTATGTCCTGGCTCAGTTTTAGTGCATGCCTGTATCTGGTCAAGCATACGCACATTATCTACCAAACCATTTATGAAGATGAATTAATGCAGACCCATATACAATTAACGCCCATTATTGTTTCCAGCATAGATGAAGATGGTGATAACATAAAGCAATATTTTACAATTCCCAAATTTATTATTTCTCTATTTCTTCCCTTTTTATGCCTTATTTTCGGATTTTATTTCATATTTAAATGCTATACATCACTTCTGGATGCCATTGAAGGTCAGGAAAAAAGTGTTGTGCGATTTTTAGAATTTATTGATAATAAAATTGAGCGTTTTGAAAGCATTGTTCTGGTCACAGCTTTGGCCATAATGCTGGGTATATATTTTATTCAAATTATTTTGCAAAATGTTTCGCCTCAATTTCTTGCCAGCATTCAGGGAGGAAGCTGGATGCCTCAAATCGCCACACTGATGGTCGGAATTGTCGGTTTTTTTGGGGCAAGCCTTGCCCTTCGAAGCCGGCAACATATTAAAATAGATCTGGCATCAAGAATCCTTTCCAGAAAAGTTATGACACAAATTACTGTGGTTTTGGATACTGCAGGATTTGCCATATCACTTATTTTTTCGTTGATTGCGACTGATTACGTATATTTCTTATATAACGACAATTCTTTTTTTACAAAACTCAGCGTCGGATCTGGTGTGGATGCCTATTTATTGTCTATTCCAGAATGGCCTTGTAAAATATTTATTCCAGTTGCTTTTGGCATTCTGGCCTTTCGTTTTTTTAAATCAATGGTTGAAGGCTTAATTAAAACCAGACCGGTACTTCCGGTAACTTATTATAGAAAAGGAACGTCGTAAGTCCATGAGCTATATTTTTTGCATATTATTTATTGTATTTGCATTATTTGGTGAGCCCCTGTTTATAATTATGGGCGGACTCGGGCTGTTACTTTGGTATCTGACAACCCCCATTGATGGTTCATTACTGAGTATGCTCATAGATATGAAACGATTGACCAGCCAAGATATTTTTATCGCCATTCCGCTATTTACTTTTTGCGGCTATATTCTATCAGAAAGCAACACCCCTGCCCGAATGACAAATTTAGTGAGAGCCTTATTGGGTTGGGCGTATGGTGGGCTGGCAATCGTGACATTGGTTACATGTGCATTTTTCAGTGCCTTTACCGGCGCCTCAGGTGTCACCATTATCGCTCTGGGTGGCTTTTTATACCCCATTTTAATTAATGAAAAATATCCCGAGCATTTCAGCCTTGGCCTGGTATCATGTACAGGTGGACTTGGCCTGTTGTTTCCGCCATCATTGCCAATTATTTTGTATGGCATCGTATCAAAAACATCAATAGATGACTTATTTGTTGCCGCATTGATACCGGGCATGTTTATGATTATGATGCTGTCTCTGTATGCCATTTTTCGAGGAAAACTGTCCAAAGTGCCCACAAAAAAATTTAATCTTAAGGAAGCCATTTCAGCATTATGGGAAGTCAGGTGGGAGATTCCATTTCCATTTATCATAATCATTGGTATCTATGGTGGATTGGTCACTGCCAGCCAGGCATCAGCTCTGGTCGCTTTTTATGCCATACTGATTGAATGTTTTATTTATAAAGACATTTCTTTTACCAAAGATTTACCGCTGATCATGAAAGAGTCTATGGTCATGGTTGGCGGTATTTTGATTATACTTGCCAGTGCAATGGGATTAACCGCTTTTCTTATTGATATGAATGTTCCCGACATAATACTGGGTGGAATGAAGCAATTTATAACAAATAAATATTGGTTTTTATTTGTGTTAAATCTATTCTTGTTGGTAGTCGGGTGTATGATGGACATCTTTTCTGCCATTATTGTCGTAGTTCCCTTGATTATTCCAATCGCCACCGCCTTTGACATCCACCCCATCCACCTGGGAATTATTTTTTTAATGAATCTTGAAATTGGCTACATGACGCCTCCGGTTGGAATCAATCTGTTTATTTCAAGCTTTAGATTCAATAAGCCGGTGGTCACATTATATCGTTCGGTATTACCCTTTTTGCTCATTTTATTTATTTGCCTGTTGGTGATCACTTATTGTCCTCTTTTGAGCTTGTGGCTGATTGACTAAGGAAAACTCGAAAAATAAGTTCCCCATTTACTTATGTGCCAGCCCGATGTAGGGGCGAACCTTATGTTCGCCCTCCGAACAACAAGCGCTTGAGAACCTATTTTTCTTTAATTGTTTGCATATTTAGGAAAACTCGAAAAATAAGTTCCCCATTTACTTATGTGCCAGCCCGATGTAGGGGCGAACCTTGTGTTCGCCCTCGAACTAATAACGCTTTCGTTCCTATGTACGATGGGCGAACATAAGGTTCGCCCCTACACGTTCTTGGCACATAAGTAAATGAGGAATTTATTTTTCGAGCATTCCTTAGCGTCCTTTCAGGGCTAAAACCAAGACTATCATCTACCCAGGACTGGTATTTTGCCGCACTTTCAGGGCTAAGAACCGAATGTGACCCTTTTTGGGAATGCGCCGATCAATATATTTTATTGTTGATTGATAAATATGTTTCGTTGTAAAACACATAACAAATATCTCAAAAAGCATTTGAACGTATTAAAGAGGCGAAATGCAAGCAACGCTTCCAATCATTGATAGCCTGATAATCATAATGCGGCTGACTGGCAATTTAGAATCACTGATAAATCTCAAAGGAGACTAAAATCATGCAAAACAATGCATTAAACCCTTTACCCATCAATCAATTTGCCTTTGAAAAAATCCGATCCCAAAAAATGATTTATGTGGATAAAACCCAACTGATCTACAACATGGTATCCCACCCGGATTTTTACTTTTTATCCAGACCCAGACGATTTGGTAAAAGCCTGTTGATATCGATTTTTAAACATTTATATTCAGGCCACAAAGCATATTTCAAAGGCCTTTGGATTGATCAGCATACAGACTGGGAGTGGAAAGAATGGCCGGTTATTTTGTTTGATTTTAACAGTATTTCAAGCGCAGATGATTACACATTAACAGAAGGATTGACATCAGCGCTGAATAGAAATGCAATTAAATATAATATTCAGTTAAATGAATCTAACCTGAAAGAAAAATTTATAGAATTAATCACTGTACTTAATAAAAAAACAAACACTAAAATTGTTATGCTGGTCGATGAATACGACAAACCCATTATTGACCATTTAGACGATGAAGAACAAATTCAAATCGCAAAAAAAAATAGAAAGGTGTTAAAAGAATTTTATGGCGTTTTAAAAGATAATGAGGTCGGTCCGCTGGTCGAATTTTTATTTATTACCGGCGTATCGAAATTCAGCCAGGTGTCTGTTTTTTCCGAGTTAAATACTTTGACCGATCTGACAATGGATGAAAACTATGCGACGCTTGTTGGTTACACCCAGGAAGAGCTTGATACCTGTTTTGAGGATTGGATCAATCACTGGAGTCAAAAAACAGACATGCGCCCTCAGGCAATTAAACAAACATTAAAAAAACGTTATAATGGGTTTCGCTTTTCTGTTTCAGACACATACGTGTATAATCCCATTTCTGTTCTCAATGCATTGAAAAAACAATCCTTTGGCAGTTATTGGTTTCGCACCGCTACCCCCACTTTTTTAATTCAGCTGCTGCTGAAAAGTGAGATATCAATTCCTGAAATCGAGCAAGCACAATTAATGCCCATTCAATTTGACACATTTGAGCCCGACAATATCAACATTATTGCGATCATGTTTCAAACCGGCTACCTTACAATTAAGGATGTTGTGACCAACCCATCGGGTCATAATATGTTTTCACTTAATTTTCCAAATGTTGAAGTCAAAGAAGCCTTTTTGGAATTGTTCATGATCCAATTTGCGCAGCTCAAACACCATAGCTCTAACTACCTTCTGATATTACAAGATTTAATGCAAGAACGTTTTCATGCAGCGATAAACACCATGCAAACACTTTTTGAACGTATTCCCCGACTGGAAACTCATGACAGCCAATTTTTTCATCAATTTTTTTATATGATGATCAACAGCGCCTGCCCATCCAGCCGCATGATCGATAAAGATGATAAAATGATGGTTCTTATTGATGAAAAAGAGCAACAATTTGCGATCAATTTCAGTTGTCAGTATTCAGTTAATGAATTGCTGCAACAAATTAAAGCAAATCCTTCGTTGCCTGCGGATATTTATAAAATTGCCATCCATTTTGACACAGATCAGCGTAAAATTGAAGAATGGGATGTTGCAATGCCTAAGCCAAAGCCTGTTGAGATTCCGGAAAGATTGCAGAATAGCATCAAAACAATCAAACTTTTTTTAGCATCATCAAAAGAACTCTCACAGGAACGTCAAGAAATGGCCTTATTGATTCAAAAAGAGAACAACAAATTCATCCAGCAAGGTATATATCTGGAATTAGTGATTTGGGAAGATTTATTGCATTCGTTTCAAGGAAAAAGGATACAAGACTACTTTAACGAAAAAATGCTTGAATGTGATGTGGTGATTGTTTTGATTGGCAGTAAAATGGGTGATTTTACTCAGGAAGAATTCAATCTGGCCTGGGATCATTTAAAAAAGGGACAATGCCCCAAATACTTGTTTGTTTACGTTAAAAATATTTCTATTTCAACGCATGATAGAGCTGCGTTTAAAAACTATAATAAAGTGCTGGATTTAATTGAGACGATTGAAAAAAAAGAGCAATTATATGAAAACTTTAAAAATTCTTCTGACCTTATTTACAGGTTTAAAAATCAACTCGCACATATCATAAAAATCGGTAAGGTAGAGACATAGGAATGATCGGAAAATAACATGCTCATTTTTCATGATCGGAATAATTGGGAATAATTGGGGTCAGAGTAAAATTAAGCTATTAATAATTGGGGTCAGAGTAAAATTAAGCTATAAGCTGAAATTAATTTATTTATAAAAATCACACTTAATTTTACGCTGACCCCAATTATTAATAGCTTAATTTTACTCTGACCCCAATTATTCAATTATTCTCGATTGGCAGTAAAATGGGTGATTTTACTCAGGAAGAATTCAATCTGGCCTGGGATCATTTAAAAAAGGGACAATGCCCCAAATACTTGTTTGTTTACGTTAAAAATATTTCTATTTCAACGCATGATAGAGCTGCGTTTAAAAACTATAATAAAGTGCTGGATTTAATTGAGACGATTGAAAAAAAAGAGCAATTATATGAAAACTTTAAAAATTCTTTTGACCTTATTTACAGGTTTAAAAATCACATAGGAATGATCGGAAAATAACATGCTCATTTTTCATGATCGGAATAATTGGGGTCAGAGAAGAATCAAATAATTGGGGTCAGAGTAAAATTAAGCTATTAATAATTGGGGTCAGTAATAATTGGGGTCAGAGTAAAATTAAGCTATTAATAATTGGGGTCAGAGTAAAATTAAGCTATAAGCTGAAATTAATATATTTATAAAAATCACACTTAATTTTACTCTGACCCCAATTATTAATAGCTTAATTTTACTCTGACCCCAATTATTACTGACCCCAATTATTAATAGCTTAATTTTACTCTGACCCCAATTATTACTCTGACCCCAATTATTGTTTAAAATTTACTTGAATTTTTTTACCTCAAAGGTTAAAATTGAGAGGATAATTTGACCTGTTCATTAAATATTTTGAAAATTGATGAGGTTTGTATGCAACAATTCAAAG
>Ga0272440_1003458_pt1 | contig 11786 bp, 11 predicted proteins | sample SSMMMBAug17_FD_192440 | JGI IMG/M metagenome (GOLD analysis project Ga0272440, IMG submission 192440) | Marine sediment archaeal communities from Little Sippewissett salt marsh, Falmouth, MA, United States - SSM-MMB-Aug17 | ecosystem: Environmental > Aquatic > Marine > Wetlands > Sediment ... | reverse complement strand
CCTGGGGTTTCAACCCCAGGCGGTCGCGGATTTGCCGAATACGATATTTTTATAACGAGTTCAAAAACCGGGGCATTATTTCTGCCTTGCTGTAGTAGCCTCTTTTTGGGAATGCAACTGGCAATTTGGGTTACACTCAAATGAATACTAAGGAAAACCTAAAAAATAAATTCATCATTTAATAATTGCCCATTATCTTTTTTTGAACCATGATTACACTGAGGAAGATGAAAAAGATGAATTTAAAGTGTTTTTATTCATCTTATTCATCTTCTTCAGTGTAATCATGGTTCAAAAACAAAATGAACAATTTTGTAAGCATATGCTTGTTGTTTAATTATTTTTCGAGCATTCCTAAGAATAACTGTCAATGAGATCATACAATTTGTTCGGCAGATCAGACAGTTCATCCTCACAAAAACTAAAATACAAATGATCTTCATCATGACTTAACATTTCAGACACAAAGGAACTGATATTTCTGGCCTTTCGGTCGATTTCAATCCAGACATCAACACAATCATCCTCAGGAACACAAACAATCTCAACTTCATCGAGCTTGCCCTGAAATGGACCGCTCACAGGCACCCATTCAAATTCCTGCACAAAAGGGAGCGGAAAATTGGTTCCATCCGGAATTGCTTCACACTCAGCATCTTGCAGTTCAAAGCCCATGTTTTCAAGCGCTTCAAATAGCGCATTCACCATTTCACCAGCTTTGACCTCAATATGATCGCGATCAGTGGCATCCTTGCCGCGTTTGATATCCAGGCCGGTATTAATCCAGACCTCAGAATGTCCCACAGTAATGGGCGTGTGCCAGGGAAGCTCAAATGAATACTCAAATTCTTTTTCCTCTCCAGCAGCCAATACAAAAGGCTCAGAAATCTGGAATTCATCCAATGTTGCAACCTGTGTCTCAGTTTCTTCTTCACCATCGTATTCAAATGTTTGCTCATAGGTGCAATGGATTGAAAAATACAGACCATCAATTTTTTGTTCTACATTGCCTCCCATTATTTTAACTGTGATATCAACAGGTTCTCCTGGAATAAATTCTTCGCCATGAAGGATTGTATCAACTTTTGCTGATCCAATGCCTACGCTGGACAACATTTTTTTCATAAAAGACATAATTACTCCTTGGCATAATTGTTATCGTGTTGGCCTATGAGTTTTGATGTAATTTTTTCTTCAAAAGCGCCAACTCTTTTTGGGCTGCTTCTAAAAGTTTTTCAGCAGCATTGGCTCTTTTCTTTTCCATTTCAACTTTTTTCTTTTCCATTTCAACTTTTTTCTTTTCCATTTCCTCTTTTTTCTTTTCCATTTCAGCGTTTTTTACAATACGTCTTGCCTGTACCTCTCCGGGATAGAGAGTGCCTTGATCATTAAACCATGAAAGCCATTCTGTTTTCATAGCCTGATATAAAAAACTCTCAAGTCGTAAACCCAATTTCAGGTCCGGAAACCATACGCCATTGGTATTGATCTCTTTCCATGGAAAAGCCACATACCGACCATTGATTAATTCATAGGCATGCAGATTGGTTTTGAATAAATGTTTTTCTGGATCAAATATCACATAGTACTTGATTCCCATCGATTCATACTGGCGAAATTTGGACCCGCGCTCCTTCCCAACTTTGTTGGATACAATTTCAACAACCAACTCCGGCGGCTTGCCAAATATGCTGATCATATAACATCGATTCTTTTTTTTCCAAAAATCTTTTGCTGGCTTGACATTCAAACTGAGAAACATATCCGGCACAATGGGAATTGTCTTTTTGGGTCGTTTCTCAAAAATGCCAACATTGGCACAAGCCAGGAAGGGTTTATTATAATCCCAGCTTGCATAAAGTGCGTCAGTCAAAAGTCTCATTTGTCGTTCAGAATATAAACTATCCACGGGCTCATCATCCTCTGTGACCAGGCTTTCGTAATCAATTTCATCATCAAAGTCAGATTGTTGTTTTAATTGACGATTGGAGTGACTTGCAGGAAGTCTGTATGATGGCGAAGAACCTGATTTGGCTTCATATCTGGTTCTGGGGTTTTGCATTGGACCTCCAAATTGTAGGATCTTAACGCATAGGAACTTTCGAAAAATAAGCTCCTCAGTTTAATGTGCAGTAGAGACGTAGCATGCTACGTCTCTACGCAATCTTACATCTAAAAAACTGGAACTATCATTATTGAACCTCAACCTCAGCCGGTGCAATAATATTGGGATCTTTGACATTGGCCAAACCCGGCATTTCAAACTTTGAAGAGCGCCATCCCCGATGTTGAAGCGTTCCCTTGAATGGTGGCTTTCCAGAAACGTTACCAGTCATCTTGATGCTTGATGGATCAAAACCGGGTGCGATGGTGATTGTTTCTCCCTCATCCTGATCCATAACAGGTTTGGGTCCAATATATTTTTGAATGGCCGATTTACAATCTGCATGAATCTTTCTTGCTGCCGCACCAATTTGTTCGTTACTGAAATTTTCCAGATCTTCATTAAAAAAGTCTAATAAGCGTCCCTCGCGCTGAAGTAATGATATTAAATGCAGTGTTCGAAAACGTTCGGCCTTTTTACGTTCCTGTTTTGTCGGCCCCGATTCCTCAGGTGGTTTCTGTTTTTGAGTATCTTTGGCTTGGGATTCTGGTTGGGTATCGCTCAGTTTGCGCATAACGCCCACCACATAAAATCGTATACATATCCACAATAACAGGGTGGATGCCAAAAATAAGGCCAATATAAATAATGGCAGGTATTTGTTTAATGTATCCAAAGTGAGCTTGATTTGTGTCATGACAATCAATTCATGGGATGATGGCTTATGGGTTTCTGTCACAACCGGTGTAATCTGGTCGGACATCAGGGTAATTGTTCTGAAACTGTAATAAAACACGATCCCACCAAGCAGGCTCATCCAGAGTAAAATCCAGACAAATGTTATAAATGATGCTTTTCGTGTGCTGACCATTTTGTCTCCTCCTGGAAAAATGATTGCTCGTGGCCGTATACCACTGAATCAATCGACAGTTATTGGAATTAAAAGCGTTATTTTGTCCGAAAATATAAAACAAAAAATAATATGGAGCAAGCTTAAAATACCGGTCTACTGTATTGAATTGAAGATTTCAGTCATCAGTTGACTAACGCGTTGAAATTATTTATTCGGAATTTGAAGCGATCCATTTTTTTTGCATAAATTGTAAATTATTATTGTGTCATGCTTTTGTTTTTTTTATAGTGTTCTTTTTGAATTGATGTCGATGTTTATGCATTTTGGAAATTATGATATTACTTGATGTTCAAGTTTTTTTCCAGATAGTTACCGCTACTCGTTCCTACGCTCTGCGTGGGAATGCATCCTGGACGCTCTGCGTCCCGTGTTTTGTACATCTGAAAAATAAGTGCAAGGGACGCAGAGCGTCCTAGATACGTTCCCACGCAGAGCGTGGGAACGAGTTCCAGCGCTAGTTAGCAAGAAAAACTTGAATATCGAGTTTTAAGAAATTGCATCACAATTTCCAACAGTCTGAATTAACCCTTATCCATTGGTCATCGTCAGAATAAAACAATGGATAACCTAGCCAAAAAGGAGGTAACAATGATCATTGGACTAGATGTCGGCGGCACCCATACAGATGTTGTTTTATTGGGATCAACAGGGATCATTCGTGAGGCCAAGTTTCCCACGAACAAGGAAAACCTTTTTGAAAGTGTATGGCAGGGGATCGAAGCAGTGATCAGCGATATTGATGCATCTACGATTCAACGTGCAGTTCTCAGCACAACCCTGACCACCAACCTGGTTGTTGAACAAAAAACAGCGCCGGTCGGAATGATTGTCTCCAGTGGGCCGGGGATTGATCCCAATCTGTTTCGGATGGGGGATGAATACCATGTTGTTTCGGGCTCCATTGATCATCGGGGACGGGAGGTTCAGGCAATTAATGAAAACGAAATTCACAAAATTGCAGACCATCTGGAAAAGACCGGCATTCGACAGGTGGGCATTGTGGGTAAATTTTCCACCCGAAATCCGGATCATGAAAAACAAATTGAAAAAATATTAAGTAATCGTTTTGATGTGGTCGTGTTGGGACATCAATTATCTGGCGTGCTCAACTTTCCAAGGCGTATTGCGACTTGCTATATTAATGCGGCGGTTTATCCACAAAACCGCATCTTTTTTGAGTCTATCCAAAAATCCTTTAAAGAACATGGTCTGGATGTTCCCATTTACACCTTAAAAGCCGATGCCGGCACGATGAATCTTCAGGCATCCTTAAACCAGCCCGGACAAACAATCCTGTCCGGCCCGGCTGCCAGTGTCATGGGCGCCATTCCTTATGCACAGGAACAAACCGATACACTGGTTTTGGATATTGGCGGCACAACAACAGACATGGCAATTGTTGTCAATCGCGTTCCCTTGCTGGCTCCCATGGGAATTGAATTGGCGGGTTATAAAACATTGATTCGTTCCCTAAAAACCCACTCCATCGGACTGGGTGGAGATTCAGTGGTTCGGATCATTGATGGCAAAATATCCATTGGCCCAGATCGAAAAGGCCCTGCTCTGGCTTTTGGCGGCCCTGAACCAACTCCTACCGACGCCATGTTTGTTTTGGGTGACCCCATTGACGGTGGCGATAAACAATTATCAGTCAAAGGCTTTGAAATTTTGGCGCACCAGATGAAACTTTCAGTAAAAGCCCTCGCACAAAAAGTGTTGGATGCTGCCTGTGAGATCATTCTATCAGAATCCAACAAGATGGTTGACCGCATCAACTCTCAACCAGTTTATACTGTGCATGAAATCTTAAAAGGTAAAAAAGTCAAGCCAACAGAAATTCTCGCTTTGGGCGGCCCTGCGCCATATTTCAGTAAGCGTTTGGAATCATTGACCTCTAAATGTGTACGAGTTGCCCCGCGATGGGGTGTCGCCAATGCAATTGGTGCGGCTTTGGCGAGAACAACCTGTCAGGTGTCATTGTTTGCAGATACCGAGCAAGGGTACGTCACAGCCCCGGAAAATAATTATACAGAAACAATTAATCGAAATTATAATAACGAAAATGCACTGGATACAGCCATGAAACTCTTAAAGGAAAAAGCCCTGGCAACAGGTGCTCTGGAGGAAGATGTTGAAACTGAAGTGCTTGAAAATATTCAATTTAATATGATCCGCGGGTTTTATACAACCGGAAAAAATATTCGGGTGAAGGTTCAGATTAAGCCCGGGCTGATCCGGTCATATGGAAAAGCAATGATTGATTGAGCAATAATGGACCAAGCAGAACCCAAACAGCGGACAGACCGCTGACTTAATTCGGAGGAAATATGTCTATATCCGTATGTATTATATGCGGTGATGATGAAAAGCATATTCGACAATGTCTGGAATCTTCAACCTGGGCAGATGAAATTGTGGTTGTGGATCATGGCAGCAAAGATAAAACATTTGAAATCGTAAAGGAATTTACAGATAAAGCCTATCAACGTCCCTGGACAGGTTTCATTGATCAAAAAAATGCAGTATTATCCCATGCAACCACTGATTGGGTTTTTAGCCTGGATTCTGATGAAGTCATCTCTGATGATTTAAAAGCTGAAATTAAACAAATCATTCAAATGCCATCCGCAAAAGCCGGTTATTATGTACCGCGTCGGACCTATTTTCATGGCCGATGGATCAATCATAGTGGCTTTTACCCCGATAAACAGCTCAGATTGTTTCAGCGCACCCGATCAAAATGGATTGGTTCTCGTGTGCATGAGCGGATCCATATTGATGGTGACATTGGAACCTTAACATCTGATTTGTATCATTATCCCTTTGATGGTACCATTTCTGGCCTGGAGGATACCTCAAATCGTTATTCATCCCTCCAATCCCAAAATATGTTTGATGATGGCAAACGATTCAAACTCTGGCAATTGATATTTCGGCCCTTGGGAAAATTTTTGGAGGTTTATGTCTGGAAAAGAGGTTTTTTGGATGGCATCCCCGGCTTTGTTATTGGGATCAATGCTGCGCATTCAATGTTTTTGCGATATATCAAGTTACGAGAAATAGAAAAAGGCAAACTGTTGACACAAGCCTGATACGAGAACGATATGAAACTACATAAAATCCTTATTACCGGCGCATCTGGCCAACTGGGTGCCGATTGTATGCACATTTTATCAAAGCATTATGAAGTAATTGGTTTTTCCCACAATCAACTGGATATTGCCAATGAAGAAGCGGTTAAACGAATGCTTTTCGATGTTCGCCCCGATATCATTATTAATTGTGCGGCTTTCACACAGGTGGATGATTGCGAAACAATGACAGACAAAGCATTTCAAATTAATGCTGATGGGCCGCATTATCTGGCAATCCATGCACAAAAACTGGGCGCAAAGCTTGTCCATATTTCAACAGATTATGTTTTTGATGGCCGCCGTCCTGTACCTGAAAAATATATTGAAACTGACCCTGTCAATCCACTGACAGTGTATGGCAAAAGCAAGTATAAAGGGGAAGCTGCAATTATAAAAGAAACCGATCGCTTCATGATTATTCGAACCGCCTGGCTGTTTGGTATCCATGGAAAAAACTTTTTAAAAACCATTTATGGGCTTGCAATCAATAAAAAACTGCCGACTCTGAAAGTAGTCAATACGCAGACCGGTTCATTTACACATACACACGACCTGGCTCAACAAATTCATCGCATGATACAAGCTGATGCCCAAGGTATTTATCATGCATCTGGTGAGGGGTACTGCACCTGGTACGAAGGCGCATGTTATTTTTTTAATACAATGGGGATTGATACAGAAATTATTCCCTGCACAGAAAAAGAATTCCCCACCAAAGCGATTCGACCCAAAAACTCCATATTATCCAACAAGCGTTTGATTGATGAAAACATTCATGAAATGCCCCATTGGAAACAATCAATTGATGATTTTGTCGATTTATTTAAAAAGGAACTTGGATGATGCCCCAATCAAGAACATTCAAATCACTGATGGTTACCGGTGGCTGTGGTTTTATTGGCAGCAATTTCATTCGGTATTTACTGACTGAAGCCGGCTTTTCCGGAAAGATTATCAATGTTGACAAGCTCACCTATGCCGGTAATCCCTTGAGTTTAAATGATATTGCGCAGAACTATCCAGATCAATATCAATTTGTTCAAGCGGATGTTTGCAACACAGATAAAATTGAAACCATTGTGAAATCTTTTGCAGTGGATGGCATTTGTCATTTTGCTGCTGAATCTCATGTGGATCGCTCCATTTTATCGCCTCAACCCTTTATTGATTCCAATATTGTGGGCACATTCAAATTATTGGAAATCCTTCGCAAATATGAGGATCAATTTATTTTGTTCCATCATATCAGCACTGATGAGGTTTTTGGCAGCCTTGAAGACACCGGCTATTTTTCAGAAACCAGTCCTTATCAGCCCAATAGTCCTTATTCCGCATCAAAAGCATCCTCGGATCTTCTGGTAAATGCCTATGCAAACACTTACAATCTGCCAATCACCATGTCCAATTGTTCAAATAATTTTGGTCCTTACCAGTTTCCAGAAAAATTGATTCCTTTGATGCTTCTCAACGCACTGGCGAGCAAACCACTCCCTGTTTATGGCGATGGCAAACAGGTGAGGGACTGGCTGTATGTGACAGATCATTGCGAGGCGGTTTGGACCATTATGAGTCAGGGATTAATGGGTGAAACTTATGTAATTGGTGGTGATGCTGAAAAACAAAACATTGAAGTTGTTCAGGAAATTTGTGATATTCTGGATAAAAGATGGCCAACAAAAGAATCCAGGCGGTCTTTGATTACCCATATCAAGGATCGCCCCGGGCATGATCGCCGATATGCCATTGATTGCACAAAAATTAAACAAACGTTAGGATGGCAGCCCAAAGAATCCTTTGAAACAGGCCTTGAAAAGACAATTGAATGGTATATGAATCATCAGAAATGGGTTGAAAAAGTTCAATCTGGTGATTATCGTAATTGGATAGCGACGCAATATGATGGATAAGGAACGGTTGGTGGTTTATTACAATATCAATCGCTGAATTTAAATAGTAGAAAATAGACTAGTACGTAAAATTATGTGGAAAATAAAGTTAAAAAAGAATATCGTTAAAAATATGAACAAATTACCTGATAGAATTCAAGAACAGTTTAAAGCGCTTATGATTGGATTACGTGCAACGGGTCCAGTACAAAAAGGGTGGGCAAATTATGGCAAAATTCAAGGAACAAAAAATTGCCACCATTGTCATATAAAAAGAGGTAAACCAACTTATGTAGTTGTTTGGAGAGAACTTGATCAAAATATATTGGAGGTAACATATCTTGGCACTCACGAAAAAGCAAATTACCAGCGACTATGCTAATTTATATCTTCGTGTTCCAAAACGAAAGATATCAAACGTAAAAAATGCAATAGAGAATATACTTCTATTAGCAAATATTCAATTCTCTTTGCAAACTGAAGCTGAATACGAAGACGATGAATCTACCATAGCGCTTGAGGAATTATTTCCAAACTTGCACAATGGCAGCGCAATAAAGGGACTTAGATATCGAGAAGGATTGACTCAAGAACAACTTTCAAAAAAAATAAATGTTACAACAAAACATATTTCTGAAATTGAAAATGGAAAAAGAATCATAGAAAAAGATTTAGCGAAACGCTTAGCTATCGCATTAAATTCTGATTATAAAGTTTTTATGAATACATAGCGCTGAATAACAATCTCTGCGTAATTTTAAATCAATTTAATTTTATTCAAAGGAAAATACATGTCTATTACTGTAGATATATTAATTATTCTTCTGTGCCTTGTTGGATTATGGAAAGGTGCAGACTGGCTGGTTGAATCATCCGTGGCCATTGCACGAAAGATCGGCATATCGGAATTAATCATTGGCCTGACCATTGTTGCCATTGGAACAGCAGCACCGGAGTTTGCAGTTTCTGCGCTCTCTGCACTGAAAGGACATGGCAATATTTCCATTGGCAATGTGGTCGGTTCCAATATTTTTAATCTGGGATTTATTATGGGGACAGTGGCAGTCATCATGCCGCTTTCAACATCCGGGGCATTGGTCAAACGAGATGGCACAGTGTTGATTGGGGCAACTTTCTTGCTGCTGTATTTGCTTCATGATTTGCGTATGGAGGTCTGGGAAGGCGTATTTCTGATGACTTTACTGGTTGTCTACGTTACATTTCTCATTTATCAAAAAAAGGAACCAGAAGAGGATATCAAATCCATTGAATACACTCATTATCATTCATTTCTTCTCTTTTCCGGACTGGTTTTGATTTTGGGAAGCAGCCATTTTCTCGTTGATGCATCAACACACCTGGCCCGGCATTTTGGCGTTTCAGAATGGGTCATTGGGGTGACAATTGTTGCAATGGGAACATCAACACCCGAATTTGTAACATCCCTTGTTGCAGTTTTAAAAGGTCATCATGGTCTTTCTGTCGGCAACCTGGTGGGGAGTGATATTTTTAATCTGTTGGGCGTGTTGGGATTGGCAGGCACCCTGAATGCCATGACAATTTCTCCAGAGGCTTATAGCAGCCTTTATTTTCTGGTTGGCATGGTTTGCATTGTTGTGGTGATGATGCGTACCGGGTGGCAAATCTCAAGATTTGAGGGCGGACTCCTTCTGTTTTTTAGTAGTATTCGTTGGATCATGGATTTTTACCGGTAGTTAATGATGAATTCAGAAACAAAACAATTAATAAGCGAATTACAACTGATTCCACATCCAGAAGGCGGCTACTATAAAGAGGTGTATCGTTCTGAAAGTACAGTGATATCACCCTATCATGGCCACCTACGACATGCCATAACTGATATTTATTTTCTTCTTCTGGAGGGTCAAAACAGTCGTTTTCATCGTCTTGTTCACGATGAAATCTGGCATTTTTACAAGGGTGATTCATTGGTACTTGTGGATTTATCACCAGATATCCAGACAGTTTCACAGATTACATTGGGAAATCTACCGGATAAAAATAACTTCAAATACCGGGTTCGCGGCGGACATTGGCAGAGCGCATATTCTACTGGTGAGTATTCTCTTGTGGGATGTACTGTTGCGCCTGGATTTGAGTTTGATGATTTTTCCTTTTTGAAAGATGATCAAGTGGCGTATCAGTCAGTTATAGATAAATTTCCTGAATTGAAAACATTGATATAACCTATTAAAACGAAAAGAGTGTAACCAAAATTGCCAGTTGCATTCCCAAAAAGACTTTATTTTTCTTAGCCCTGAAAGGGCGGTAACATACCAGCCCAGGGCAACGCCCTGGGTAAATGATAGCCTTGTTCTTAGCCCTGAAAGGGCGCTACATAAAAAGTTAGATCAAATAAAACGTGTAACGCCCTATCAGGGCTAAAAAACTTGCTTGATTTTTACCCAGGGCGCTGCCCTGGGCTGGTATGTTGCCGCCCTTTCAGGGCTAAGAAAAACAATATCCGACTTTATGGGAAGCGTATTTTATTCACCGGCAATTTGGGTTACACTCAAACGAAAAAAAGCCGAAAAAATAAAATAATTTATGAAATGCTTACAACTCATCGAAACACCGGATGACCTAAAAAAAATTAACACATCGTTATTTCCTCAACTGGCTGAGGAAATCCGCAGCCTGATTGTTGAAACCGTCTCCAAAACCGGAGGACACCTCGCCTCAAGTCTGGGCGTTGTAGAATTAACCATTGCTTTGCATTATGTTTTTGATGTTCCCAAAGATACCATTATCTGGGATGTAGGACATCAAAGCTATGCGCATAAAATATTGACCGGCCGAAAGAAAGTATTTCACACCCTTCGGCAGCTCAATGGTTTGTCTGGATTTATTCGCCGAAATGATAGTGAATATGATGCTTTCAGCACAGGCCACAGTTCAACATCCATTTCAGCCGCCTTGGGTATGACCTGTGCGCGTTGTTTGAAGGGAGATCGTTCAAAAGTCATTGCAGTCATTGGCGATGGCTCCATGACTGCCGGTCTTGCTTACGAGGCCTTGAATCAGGCGGGGGATCTTCGGAAAGATCTGATTGTCATTTTAAACGACAATGATATGTCGATTTCTCAAAATGTGGGGGCTATATCCTCATTTCTCAGTCGAAACCTGTCTCATAAATTTCCCCAAAATATCAAACATGCCATTGGCGATTTTATTAAAGGGATCCCCGGTGTTGGCACGGCTTTTTATCGATTTGCCAAACGCAGTGAAGATACAGTTAAAACATTTATCACACCCGGCATGTTGTTTGAGGCCTTTAATTTTGATTATTTTGGTCCAATCAATGGTCATAACCTGAAACACTTGATCCGGATTTTAACCAATATTCGCGATCTCAATGAACCTGTTTTACTCCATGTGGTCACAAAAAAAGGAAAGGGATATCTGCCCGCTGAAAAGAATCCTGTATATTTTCATGGTGTTGGTGCTTTTGATATTCACAATGGCGCTGGGGTAAAGTCAACAGCCAAAAAGATACCGTCCTACACCGACGTTTTTGGGGAAACATTGATCGAGCTGGCTGAAAAAGATGATAAAATCATTGCAATCACAGCCGCCATGCCAGAAGGAACCGGTTTGGGAAAGTTTGCTGAAAGATTTCCAGATCGTTTTTTCGATGTTGGCATTGCCGAACAGCATGGTGTCACCTTTGCGGCTGGCATGGCGGCAGAGGGATTAAAACCGGTTGTTGCGATCTATTCAACCTTTTT
>Ga0272440_1003457_pt1 | contig 11786 bp, 4 predicted proteins | sample SSMMMBAug17_FD_192440 | JGI IMG/M metagenome (GOLD analysis project Ga0272440, IMG submission 192440) | Marine sediment archaeal communities from Little Sippewissett salt marsh, Falmouth, MA, United States - SSM-MMB-Aug17 | ecosystem: Environmental > Aquatic > Marine > Wetlands > Sediment ... | reverse complement strand
CATCAAGAAAATCGATTTTGGGTGATTTTACCAACACCTCAGCAATTCCAAGGCGCTGACGCATCCCCCTTGAATAAGCAGAGATTAATTTTCGTTGGGCGTTCTCAAGTCCAACTGTCTGAATGGCTGAATAAATCTTTTCTTTGGCAAGATCTTCAGGTATGCCATTCAAATCAGTAATGAATTTCAAAGTTTGGAAAGCAGTTAAATCTCGGTAGAAGCCCATGTTTTCCTGAAGATAACCAATATGACGTTTAACACTTATTGCATCACGTGTGGGGTTAATTCCCATCACATCAGCATGCCCCGCAGTCGGCTCAGTCAAGCCTAACAACATCATCAGCGTTGTTGTTTTGCCCGCACCATTGGGACCTAAAAAGCCAAATATTTCACCCTCATGAACCGAGAATGTTAGATGGTCCACTGCGGCCTGTTTGTCATAATACTTTGTCAGATCCTGGGTTTGAATGATTACTTTTGCTTCCATTTTTATCGTCTACCCATGCGTTGAAATATAAATGAAAGTCCTGAAATGACAGCCACAATAATAAAAATGCCGATCCATGCCCATGTTGATGAGGCTTTTACAGTAATTCTAAACTCAACATTTTTGTCCACTTTTTCACCTTCAACACTCACACTCACTGAATAATCACCCACCAATGCATCATCATAGGGCTCAACGCTTACCTCGACTTGTTTCATATCATTGGGTTCAAGGATTTCAATGTTTTCAGGCTCAAAACTGACATTCCAGTTTTCTGGCTTAAAAGACATAAACTTAATGTTGTGCTGATCTGCAGAACCTGTATTTTTAACATATATAGAAACCGTCGATTTTTTTCCTGCCCGGGCATCCAGTGAAAGTAATCCTGATGATGTACCTGTTTCCATATCATATGTTCCGGTTAGAATCACTTTCAGTTCTGCTTCAGCCTGAGCTTCACCGGATTGAACCAGAATATTGATTGGATATTCACCAATATGTGCTGATGAGGGCGGTTTTACTTCGACAGCCACTGATGAATTCTGACCAGATTTGATACGAAGACTTGAAATGTATTTACTTTCATAAGCGGGTTTAAAGTTAATATCCCAGCCATCAGGACCTCGCGCTGATAAGTCAAAAATGGAATCCTTATCCAATCTGTTGTTGACATCCATAGAAAATTCAAATTCACCATCAGTTGGTCCGCGTAATTCGGGATAGGAAGTTGATATACGCACACCTGTATCAGTCTCTTTGGTACCGGTCTTTTCAATCACAGTCACGTGAACCGGTTGGCGTAAACGAAACTGGCCATCCTTTGTGCTGGCAATGATTTCAAAAGCATATTTCCCTGGTTTCACTGATGACTCTGGGACAGCTTCAAAGGTCAGGCTTTTATCCTGAGCAGCAGGCACGTATACATCAGAAACTTGAAATTGATAAGTTTTAATCTTTGTTGTCCAGTCTTTGGGTTGTCGGATCACTTGAATGTGAACACTTTCATTGGCACATCCCCGATTATAAATGACAACTTCCATACTTACTGTGTCTTCACGCTCAATTGTTATGCCCGGGTATTCTATCCCCATTTCCAGGGATCGATTGTTTTGAGGACATTGAGACTCAGCATATGTTAGGCTGTTCACAATCATAACAGTCATAATGCTGATGATCAGGTTGCGTAAGCAACGTTTTATCATGATAAACCTCCTTCAAAATGTAATTGACTACTCATTCCTATGTTTATTTATAATCTTCATTTTGCGGTTGTCAAGGGGGAATAGATTTAGGGTGTGTACAGCATAAATTATTAAAAAAACAAGCTCGCACAGATCGTTCATCGATTCTATAAATAAGAATGATCTGGGGCAATTTTTTTAACAAAATATTTAAATATATATTATGATAAACGACACGATTGATTATGTGTCAACCACAATGCCAGAAACATCTGCTGATCAACATTTATTTTTTTTCATAGCCAATACTGCGGCACCATAAGCACCCATGAGTTGCGGGTCAACAGGCAAGTTTTGAATTGGCAGGCGTAATTTCGATTCCAGCGCTTTGATGAGACCTTTATTTTTAGAACACCCGCCGGTAATGGTTACAAGCGCCTGGATACCCGTTTTTTTCATTAATGTAAAACAACGTTTGGCCACTGATGATTGAATTCCCGCTGCTATTTCTGCTGGATTTTTTCGTTTGGCTAAAAGTGTTATCACTTCTGTTTCAGCAAAAACACTACATTGGGATGTCACTGGGATTACTTTTGCGGCTTGCAATGACAGTTTTGAAAAATCAGAAATATTCATTCGAAAAATATTGGCCATCATTTCAAAAAAACGTCCGGTACCGGCAGCGCATTTATCGTTCATTGCAAAATCCAGTACCTCTCCTTTTGAACCGACAGAAATGGCTTTGACATCCTGACCACCAATGTCAATAATTGTTCGTGTATCAGGCAGACATGAAAAAGCGCCCATTGCATGGCATGTTATTTCTGAAATGTTTTCGTTGGCAAAAGGTACTTCTCGACGTCCATAGCCTGTCCCAATCAGATAAGTGATATCTTTGGGGGATATTTCAGGACCAATTGATTCACAGGCTTTGTTTAGTACAATTTTTGCTGTTTCTTCCGGATCAATTTCACTCTGGCAAACAGCCATTCCTTGAATACCTAAAGAATTTATAATCACTGCTTTGCCTGTTGTAGATCCGACATCACAACCTGCAAATAGTTGTTCTTGCATGATTTGTATCCTCTATTTCATAATATTTTCCATAAAGCGATCCAATTGCTGGATAATACCATCATGAGACACCACTCGTGGATCAGAAAGGTCATAATCAATTATCAGCAATGGAATTCCTTTGTTTCGACATTTTTCACGTAAAATACCATTGAGTGCAGCAGTATTTTTACATCCGATATGGCCTGCAACAAAAATCATATCCAAATCAAAATAGGTGTATAGATAAAACATATCATTAAAATAATTTTGGGCAGGACCTCGCGTGTGTCTGGCCATTGGACCAGTCATGATAATATGCGCCAGACCTTTCAACATGGACTCTTTGGTACTGGTATCAATAAAGGGTTGCCGATTATAAGTCATACTGTCAATGATTAAGGTTAATCCATATTGTTGTTCTGCCCAGGAAAACAAGTCGATAAAATGAAGCAAGGGTGGATTCCAAAGTACCGTCCGATATTTTTCATTGGGTACAGCCGCAATATTTTTTTGGACATTATCATTGGCTAATTCTTTAAGATATTTGAACAATTCTGTACCACTGGGATCTCCAGGCATGACATTGAAGCACCATAAATGGCTCAAATAAATAGCTTCAGCAGCTAAAGGGGCCGGACGTTGACGAATGATTTCCCACAATTCAAGTTCATGTGCAGCCATTTTATTACGTTCTTCACAAATAACACGTAAATGGTCCCAATCCATCTTTCCAGGCGTATGGATTTCAAGCCATTCAATCATACGTTTCAATTCATTTGCAAAATAATCTGTAGCGCGTTCATTATAGAAATTATAAGGAACATCCAATTGAAACATGGGAATACTGAGCTTGTTTTTAATTAATTGATAGGATGCCATCCCGCCATCACAGGGTGAGTTGGATGTGAGTATTGCTCTGACCGGTGGTACCTCCTTGTTTAACATAATTCCCATCGTACTTTTGGGCAGACTGCACACATCAGGGGGAATGCCAGCATTTTCAGCAATATCAATATATTTTTCTACAGAATGGGAATCAACAATTGGCATCAAAATTCCCAATAATTCAGCCATCCATGTTTTTAAACCCATGGCAAAAAGAATTTCAGGCGGCACCATGTCTTCATGCAAAACCAATCGATCTGTATCTTTGACAAGATTATCCAAAAGGCGCATCAAGTTGGGAACGATTTTTTCAACCACAGCAGCATTGGCTTTTCGATAATTGCCCTGTCGCCCATCTGTAACAATTGTAAGTAAACGATTGACTTTCGCCAGTTGCCATAGCCAGGGATATTTGTTTAAATTTTGTATTGTCTGGATGGGTCCATGATCCAAAGGCATGCGAAGTATATTCAGATTATTTTTAATCCATGATTGATAAAAGACCATCTGGTCTTGAATTTGCGAAAAAACTCCCATTTGATAACTCCTGTTATTGGATAATTTGCTCAATAAATGCTTGCACACGTGTGCTAAGTTGGCCTTCACCAGAAAAACAGTAGTCTCGTTCCAGTCTTAAGACTGGAATTTTTTTTTCTTTGAGAAATGAAATCACCTGTGTTGTTTCAACACCCCATATATCGCAAAATTTGATTGGTGCAATGATAACACCATCAATTTGATAGTCTTGAATGCTTTGATAGATTAACGACAGTCGTCGTTCAAAAGTGTCCATCATTCGTGGACAAACATTGCTTTGAAGTAAATGGGCAGCCATATCATAAAAAGGATCATCTGTTTGTGTATAGATTTCAATTTGGGGTATTGCACCTGTACAAAACCGATCGGCAACAACCAGGGCGCCATTATTTTCAATGGCTTCAATCCACTCATATTGATCAATCACGCTGCTCACAATGAGCAAACGTGCATTATAGCTAATTGGGCAAGGACGTTGGGCTAATTGTTTTTCAATTTTTTCAATAACAGGTTTGATTGAATGAACTGGAAGTGTCCAGGTGGCATGCATCAACCGGTGAAATTCTGCGCCCGAAAAGGGTGGCTGTTCATTTTTTCGATAATTTGCAATAACTTGTAAAGATCCCATCACATCATTATGATCTGAAATGCTTTGTGCAATATTCAATGGATTGATTTCAATTTGAAAATGTTTTGATATCGCCATAGATAATGCCTTTAGCTCTTGTGAGAACCAGGATATGGCATCATGACCGCTTTTGTGAGGAACATCCAGAATATAACAAAAATCAGGCGAAAGTATGTATTGCAAATTATCGTACAGGCGCCGAAGATGATCACAACCTGCTGCAAAAATCCATCCTCGGATAAATTCCAATTGATCATCCATAGCAAGCTCTAAAATACTTCGTGTGTATGAACAGGTTACCTGCGACAGATAAATATCAGCCAGTTCTGTTCCACCAGATAGTCCGCTGGCATTTATGCGATATGGAAACAATTTGCCCATATTCAATAAAAATCGAGGCACATAATTACAGGTATAAGCTATTGGAATATTATCATTATCAATGGCTGTTTCAAGCAGTTTTTGTGAAGAAAAATTAAATACGTTGTTCATTTGGGAATGCATATGGTTTCTCCTTTTATTAAATACCCGGATAGGTCTATACATCGATAATCGGAAAAAATCAATAAATAATGAACATTCGTTATAAAAAAAATGAACAAAAACAGAGTCTGAAAAAAATAAGGATTGAAAAAAAAAAAAATTGGTATTCTTTTACCTTACCTACCGAATCAATTTGGATACATAAATACGATCTAAGGAAAACTCGGAAAATAACTTCCCCATTTTCATAAATCGGACAGGTCTGACAATTCAGACAGGTCTGACCTGTCAGAATTGTCAAACTCTACCGAATGGGGAACTTATTTTCCGAGTTTTCCTAAGCATAAAAAATTATGGGCAGTGCGTCTCAGGGAAATGGCTGAAATAGTTGTACGATTGTTGCAAAACAATCTATTTTCCCAAGAAATATTATTTCAACCTTCTGAAAATATAATCTTTTTACCGGTTTCATTTAAGGAACTTTCTGCACAGGCGGAAAATTTTTCTTGTTTATTGAGAACGACGTGATAAATACCAATATGTTTTAAATATTTTTCATAAGGAGGATTCAACATGCGTATGACCGCAACAAAAATTATTGTTTCGTTATTCTTTCTATTGTGGATGCAAACTATTGCATCCGCAAAAATTCATCATTCCTCAGAAATTAACACAAATTTATTGTCAATGCCATTTCTGTCAAATCAGGGTGTTTTATCAAACGATGAAATTCTTTATTATGCCAGAACCTTTGCTGGAACTGTTCAGGTTCACCGAAATGGGGATATGATTCTTTACTCACATTCAACCGGTCAACTTCTTGTTGAACGTATTCATGGGGCAAAGCCATTTGTGCCAAAAGCAGGTAAACGTTCACAAGCTGCGATCAATTTGATGTACCCTCATACCTTGGCAAATAACAATACACAGATTTTATCCTACAGTCATATTTTAATGCCAGATATTTATCCGCATATTTCTATGAAATTAAAGGCTTATGAACAAACTGTTGAAAAAATATTCATTGTCAATCCAGGGGGGCAAGCAGATCAAATTCAGATTTGTGTGGATGGAGCACAGGCTTTAAAAGTCAACAATGATGGCCAGTTGACCATTCTTCCACATGGCATTCAATACAGCACTCCCAAAGCCTATCAAATAATTGATAATCAAAGAATTGATGTTCATGTTTGCTTTCGTATGAAAAATAACTCGACATATGGTTTTCAAGTAGATCAATACAATCCCGAATATCCACTTATTATTGACCCCTTTATTGCCGGTACTTTTTTTGGTGGAGATAATGCAGATGAGATCAATGATGTTACAGTGGCTTCCAATGGCGATATTTATGTTGCTGGAACAACGCGTTCAGCAAATATACCCGTAAATATGGCATCAAGTGGATATTTAAATACATTTGATCCTGTCACGCAAAAAGAGGATATATTTATTGCGCGATTTAATAATGACTTGAGTACACTTCTGTCTGCCACATTTATTGGTGGCAGTGCACCAGATACAGCCAGAGCGATTGCAATTGATATGACTGGCAATGTGATTGTTTGTGGGCAATCTCTGTCTTCCGATTTTCCAGTCGCGCAAAATTACAAGGGAGAGGGCGATATTATTGTGCTCCGAATGAACAATGATTTAAGCAATTTATTATCTGCAAAATTTTTTGGCGGCAATAAGCAGGATATGCCTGTAGATATGGGGATCCATCCGGTTTCAAAAGAAATATATATTGCTGGTTACACTCAATCTGAAGATTTTGATAAAGCTCAATCATTTGGGGGGATTACTGATGGTTTTGTTGCGTGTTTAAAACATGATCTTTCAAGTTTGGAAGCTGTAATATATCTTGGTGGCTCAAATGATGATAAATCATTTGCCCTGGCATTTAACAGTTCTAAAAATTTACTTGTTGGGGGCCAGACATATTCTGATAACTTTCCTATTCTGGCCAAAAGTGATGATATTTCTAGCAGCTATAATCGGTCAATTAATGGCGGTATGGATGGTTTTATTTGTGAAATAAGCAAAGATTTAAGTGTTATCCTTTCTGCAACTTACCTGGGTGGTGCGAATACAGATATTGTTAATGCAATTGCAGTAGATACGAACGATCAGGTGTATGTTTCAGGAACAACTTCATCACAAAATTTCCCAATAGTAAACCCACAAAATGCCTATGAAAGTCAATTAAATGGAACGGATGTCTTTGTGGCACAATTTGACATTCATCTTATTAATCTTGAAGCATCTACATTTCTTGGTGGAACAAGCTGGGAAAATGCCATTGATATGATTATCAATAATAATGAAATTATGCTTGCCGGTATAACTGTTTCAAGAGATTTTCCTGCTACTCCCGGTACATATGATCAAAACTACAATGGTGCTGTTGACACCTTTATTGCCAAATTCAATTTAGAGCTGACTGATTTGTCAGCCGCTACCTATTTGGGAGAAACATCAGATGATAAAATAGCTGCAATCGCCATTCAAGACGCAAATATAGTTATTGCAGGTACCACCTGGTCCAATAACTTTTATATTTCGAACACAGTTTTTGATTCGACATTCAGTGAGCGTGAAGGCTTTATTACGATATTATCTCAAGATCTGGGGGGGACACTTCGCATCGTATCTGACAGTGACAGCATTCACGTGACCATGAGTGAGGATGGTAAGCCAAATGATTTCAGCCTTACCCTTTCAGCAGTAAATGATATTCAGGGCGTAATCAACTGGAAAATATTGACCAATGCAGATCATGGTGAAGCCATCGCATCTGGTCCAGGTACTGAAAAATCTATCACATACATACCTGATGATCAATGGTATGGCACAGATCGTTTTATTGTGCAAATTTACGATAATAATCAACATTTTGATCAGATTCCGGTTTATGTTCATATTGAGCCTATAGCAGATCCCCCTATTTTTACACAACCCATGCAAAGTTTTACTGTGAAGGAAAACGCTGCCAAAGATTATACTTTTGGTGTTGTTGAAGCTGCTGATCCTGATCTTTTAACGTTCGACTCAGGTATTACCAGTCTTACATTCTCCATTTTATCCGGCAATGATGGAGAAGCCTTTAAAATTATGCCATCAACAGGAATACTATCCATAAAAAACGATGTTGCTGTTGACTATGAAACATACACAAAATTTTCTCTTGAAATATCAGTTGCCAATCAATCTTATACCACGACTGGTACATTTGATGTGTTTATCCTCAATCAAAACGACGCACCCACTATCAATAATCAACAATTTTTATTGCATGAAAACAGTCCTGTCGGGACCCTGGTCGGTCAAATCATTGCCAACGATGCTGATGGTAATGCATTACATTATCAGATCATTTCAGGCAATATTAACACGACCTTTTCTTTATCCAGCATGACTGGTGAATTGACAGTTGCCGACAATGAAAAACTCAATTATGAAGGTGAAATGACAACATTTGATCTGGGCATTGAGGTATTTGATGGCGACTACACAGCCACTGCAAGTATTACAGTTGTACTTATAAATCAAAACGATCAGCCCATAATTCTGGATCAATCTTTTACGACCAATGAAAATAATATCACATCTCAATTTCAGGTTTTGGCCAATGATGCTGACAACAATCCATTAACCTATAAAATTCTTGCTGGAAACACCGGTGGCGCATTTACAATTAATGAACAAACAGGTCTTATCAGTGTTCAAAATATCACTCAACTGGACTATGAGTTGAATCAAACATTTTCATTGTCAGTTGAAATCAATGATGGCAGCTATACTGACACAGCAATCATTGCGATTGCCTTGGAAAACCTGAACGATAATCCCCCACAAATGAATAATCAGACATTTTATGTCAATGAGAATTCAGGAGGAGGCACCATTGTTGGTACAGTGACTGCCAATGATCCAGATAGTTTATTTCTTTTCTATAAAATCAGTAAACCACTGGATTGTCCATTCTTAATCAATACCAACTCTGGTTTATTAACAGTCAATTCGGGCAATTTTCTGGATTGTGAAACAACCTGCGCTTATACGATAACTGTAGAAGTATCAGACAGTCAGTATACCAGCACAGGCCTCGTCATTGTTGAGTTGAACGATATTAACGAAAGTGCGCCGCAATTTACTAAAGAATCCTTTTCATTCAGTGTTAAAGAAAACAGTATTGCCAACACCCTTGTGGGACAGGCCACTGCCATTGATGGCGATCCTGCCGATATTCTTACCTATGAAATTACATCGGGCAATTCAAACAATATCTTTCTGATGGACCCACTCACTGGCAAAATAACAGTTTACGTCGGTGCAAATCTGGATAGTGAAAAAATTCGTACATATGTTTTGGGGCTTCGGGTATCTGATGGTATCTATGCCGATACAGCCAATGCCGAAGTGCTTGTTGAAAATATCAACGACAATTTACCGGTGATTGAAAACCAGACCTGGTTTATTAATGAAAATACATCGAATGGCACGATTATCGGTACTGTTCACGTAAGCGATCCTGATGGAGATCTGCAAAGTTTTTCAATCAATGACAATTTTGTCTTTCGGATTATTGAATCCACCGGGGAGATTATGGTCGTTGATAACAAGCAACTGGATTACGAGTCTGGGCCAGGCACTTTTATTCTGACTGTTGTTACCTATGATGGAAAAAACTATGATGAAGGTATTATTGTAATCAATGTTAAAAATATCAATGACAATGCTCCAATTGTTAAGGATCAAGTATTTAATGTTGATGAAAACAAGCGTGACAATACATGGGTCGGTACAATTGTTGCCAATGATGATGATCCGGCTGATACTATTTCCTATGAAATCATTTCCGGCAATACAGATAATGCCTTTAAAATTGACAGTTTAACCGGTAAACTGTCTGTCAATGGTGATAAAAAGCTGGATTATGAAAATATCAGTCAATATGCACTTCTGATTCGAGTATCTGATGGCACCAATGCTGTTTCTGCAATTGTGACTGTTAACTTGAATGAAAAAAATGATCCGCCAACTGTAAATGATCAAATCATTCCTGTGGAAGAAAACCTGCCTGAAGGCACTGTAATCGGAAAAATAGATGCAGAAGATGGTGATGTTGGCGACACATTATTTTTCAGTATCAGTTCAAATACAGGAAGCAATCCTTTTCAAATTGATGCAGCGGGCTATCTTTCAATCAAAGATGCCTCAAAAATTGATTATGAAACACTAAAAACAGTAACTTTGCAGGTGACTGTTTCAGATGGTGAGGTAGAACGCGATGCGATCATTACGATTAATGTCAAAGATGTGAACGATCCGCCTGTCATAAACAGTCAAACATTTAATATTGATGAAGACAGCATCAATACCTCATATGTAGGAACTGTGGAAGCCTCTGATGAAGATAGTCCTGCGAATATCTTGACATACAAAATTTTATCTGAAAATGATAATAATGCTTTTGTGATACACAAATCAACCGGAGTTATTCGTGTGAATAATTCATCTGTCATTGATTATGAAAAACAGGTTCAGTATGTGCTAACGATCCAGGTGGATGATGGTCTGGCACGTAGGGATGCTGAAATAACGATCAATATTCGAAATACCAATGATAATCCTCCCCAGGTAGAAAATTTATCAGTGACTGTTGATGAAAACCAGCCCAATGGCTATGCCATTGGGCATATTGTTGCAACTGATATTGATAACGATGTTTTGAGTTATCGAATTATTAGCGGAAATACCAATCTTGTTTTTGCTTTTTCAGATACCAACAGTGGAACGATTACAGTCCAATATGGTAATTTGCTCAATTATGAACTGGTTCAAGAATATCAAATGATTGTAGAGGTCAGTGATAATTTCTATCAAACAAGAGCTTCTGTCAATGTGATTGTGAATAATCTCAATGACAATGCCCCTGACATTCAACAAAACACCCTATATGTCAATGAAAATGTTCCACCTGGATTCTACATGGACAATGTATCTGCTAAGGATGATGATGGTGATACTTTAACTTACAGCATTATTCAGGCCTTGCCATCCAATCCATTTATGATCAGCCCAACTACCGGTGAATTATATGTTGAAAATGAACTGGATTATGAAAATAATACCGCATATACAGTGACTGCAATGGTATCTGATGGTGTATATTCAGCCACAGCCCCCATCTATGTTCATGTGAAAAATGTAAATGATAATGCACCTCTTATTTACGATCAAACCTTTACTGTTAAGGAAACCGCAATAAATGGCGATGAAATTGGCCAGTTGGTGGCACGTGACCTTGATTTGGATACCTTTAGTTTTTATTTTGCAAATACAAACAATATCTTTGCCATTCACCCTGGTACCGGCATGATTACTGTTATTGAAGAAACAAGCCTGGACAATGACAGCACATCTCAATACAAATTCAGTATAAAAGTTGAAGATAACCAGTTTACATCATATGCTTTCTTAACCATTTTGGTGATTGATGGCAATGATGATCGTGCTGTTTTTG